>Ga0299913_10000089_pt1 | contig 41150 bp, 46 predicted proteins | sample RVTome_9_FD_201360 | JGI IMG/M metagenome (GOLD analysis project Ga0299913, IMG submission 201360) | Soil microbial communities from uranium-contaminated site in the Upper Colorado River Basin, Wyoming, United States - RVT155D38 (version 2) ... | reverse complement strand
GACGCCAGGGGCGGTAGCATCGGGCGCGATGATCAGACTGGCCGTAGTGGCCATGCTCGCGGTCGAATTGGGCGCAGGGTTCGGCTCGGCCACCGCAACTGTCGTCTCCACGACCGATGAATCCATGATCGTCGACCTCCATGTCGAAGTCGGGGGGCCGGCGGACTCAGTCGTGGTTCACCTCGCCCTGGCCGACGAGGACCCGATCACCCTGCCCATGGTGCCGCGCGAGGACGGGTCTTACGGGGTCACCACCGAGGTGAAGATGGCCGAATACCAGGTCGTCTTCGAGACGTTGGGTGAGACCGGCACCCAATCGGACCCGGTGGCCATCAGCGATCTCGGCGTGGACCTCTCGAGCGAGCCGGGGGCGGCCCCGAGCACGACCGAGGTGGAGGAGCGCAGTCCAGGCACCCAGCGATGGCTCTGGCTCGGAGTCGCACTTGGCGCCGCATCGCTGTCCGCGCTGGCGTTCTGGGTCCTGGGCGCACGTGATGGCCCTGCCGACGAAGTCGACAACGTGGAAGAATCCCCGCCTATCTCACCCGAAGACGAGACATCGGAGCCGTGAGGGATCCATGTCCCGTCGGGCCGCGGTCAGCCGCCCTCTTCGCTCGGGGCCATGACAGAAGCGGTCTCCCGGTCAGGAGCCAACGGGAGGATTCGGATCGTCAGCATCAGTCGTCTCCCTGACCCGAGCCAACCCCCGACGCCTGCCCTTTGGCGGAGGCGCGCGCCTCGGCGATCTTGGCGCTGTTGAGCCGGGGCCGCGCGTACAAGAAGAGGGCGGCCTGGACGACGGCGGCGAAGACGAAAGGTGCTCGCAAGGCTCCCGCTCGGCCCAGGAGAGGCTGGGCCGCCGCCACCACCACGCCTCCGAGAAGGGTCCCGACCGGGATCATGCCCCACCCCACGAACCGGTAGACCGAATTGGCCCGGCCCAACATCCGATCGGGGATGAGGGTCTGGCGCAGGGAGACGGTGATCACATTCCACAGCATCACGAAAAAGCTGCTGATGGCGAACATCGCCCACACCACCCACGCAGAGGAAGTGACGCCCGTCACAAACAGCGTGGCAGCGAAGACCAGGATCGAGGCGAACAGGGAAGCCCCCTGCCCGACGCGCTTCGACAGGCGGGCTGCGACCAGCGAACCGACCAGGCCGCCTGCGGCCCCGGCCGTCAGCAAGGCGCCGAAAGCAGCTGCGTCGAGTCGGAGTATCTCCTGGACGAACAGGACATAAGTGGCCAGGGCCAGGTTGGTCATGCCGTTCATCACACCCAGGGAGATGGCCATGGGCCGGAACAGGTCGTGGCCCCAAAGCCAAGTGACCCCCTCCTTGAGCTCTGCCCGGAACGATGGTGAGGGAGGCTCGACTCCATCATCCGCCCCCGCCCGGAATCGCCCGGCGATGGTGAAGACCAGGGCTGAGGAGACGGCGAAGCTCGCGGCGTCGACGAAGAAGGGAAGGGCAAAGGCGACGGCTAAGAGGATCCCTCCCGCCGGTGGCCCGGCGAAGGAGTTCATCACCACCTCCGCGCCCCAGAGCCGGCCGTTGGCCCGCTCCAGGTTTTCCTTGTCCACGATCGAGGGCATCAGGGTCTGCGCCGAGTTGTCCCGGAATACCTCGGCCGTGCCGAGGAGGAGCGCGGCGAGGTAGATGACGATCAGGATCAGGGTGGCGGTGTCAGGGGGCTGGGCGACGCCGGCCGCGATCTGGTCGGGCGAGGCCAGATCCTCCTGCGTGGCGAGGACGGCGAAAGCGACCCCGATCGTGACCAAAAACCGGATCCCATCCATGAGCACCACGAGACGTCGCCGGTCGACGCGGTCGGTGATCACACCGGCCGGCAAGGAGAACAGGAGCCAGGGGACCCGGGTGGCCGCGGTCACCAACGCTATGTGCACCGGACTCCTGGTCACTGCAGACGCCAGCCATGGATATGCCACGATCGAAACCCCGTCGCCGAAGTTGGTGACGACCGAGGCGGTCCACAGCCTCCAGTAGCTGGCCCCGAGCGGCTTGCTCATCGTTCCTCCTCGACATCGGGAAGATGGGGCCTGTCGGTCGGGTAGAAGGCGGCGAGCATGGCGTACGTGGTTTCCCCACCCCGCTGGTCCGCGGCGAATTCCTGGGTCAGCTCGCCGAGGCGGAGCAACCACTCGGCGGCTCGATCGTCGGGGATGCGTGCGTAGCGGAGCGTGCTCATGATCAGCGTTGCCTCGTCAGCGGCAACGTTCTCCGAGGCCTGGGCGAATTCGGCCGCTGCCGTGCTCAGGAAGAAGTCGGGGGCGAGGCCGAAGTGGGTCTCCACCTTGGGGGTGAGGAGAAAGGTGCGGGCGGTGCGCCCGAAGTACTTGGCCTCGATGGCTCTCACCTTCTTGGTTCGGACCAGCCGGATCAGCCCTGCTGTCTCGAGCACTCCGACGTGATGTCCGATGGTGCCTTTGGGGATGTCCAGGGTCTCGGCGAGCTCCGAGCCGGTCGCGGCACGTTCCAGGAGCAGGTTCAGGATCTGGCGACGGGTGTCCTCGAAGAGAGCCTTGAATTGCTCCGGCGAGTCCAGGGTCAGTGTCTCTTCGAGCTCGTAGTCGGGGGCCCTATGGTCGGCCATCGCCGTATAGTCGGCGAATCCGGACCATTTGTCAAGGGTTGCTGGTAGTTGGTACGAGAATGAGGAGGAGATGATCCGTGATGCCAGTCTCGACGATGCCGCCGCGCTGGCCGAGGTCCATGTCACCAGCTGGCAGGAGGCGTACCGGGGGCTGATCGACCAGGCTTTCCTCGACTCGTTGGACGTGGCGGACAGGACCGAGGCATGGGACCGAATCCTGCGCCAGCACAGGGCCCGGGTCCTGGTGGCGGAAGACGACCGCGGTGTCGTCGGCTTCTGCACCGTGGGCCAGTCCTCCGATGACGGCTGGGGCGAGGTGTTCTCGATCTATCTGTCGCCGGACCATTGGGGTCTCGGGGTGGGACGCCGACTCCTCGCCTTCGGTGAGCAGGCTCTGTCCGAGGCGGGGGAGAAGCGAGCGCTGCTCTGGGTTCTCGACACCAATCGACGAGCTCGCGGGTTCTACGAGCGGCAGGGCTGGATGCTGGCCAGACCGATCCGGATCGAGAAGTTCGGCGAGTTCGACGTCACCGAGGTTCGTTACGAGAAGTCTCTAACGCTGCCCTGACCGGCTCGATATCCCCCGGTTCTGTCACCTTGGTGTTTCCGGGCACGCCGGGCACAGCCTGTATGGCGAGCTTGCCGAAGCGCTGTGCGATTTCGGCGGTGTCCTGAGCTTCGTAGCCCATCTTCGCCGCTGAGACATAGGCAGCCAGCAGTGGCTCGCCCTGGAACACCTGGGGCGTCTGGGCCACCATCGCCCCCTCCACCAGACCCAGGTCGGACTTGCGCAGCAGCGGCCGCGGCGGCTCCATGACCGGGATCGCACCCCCGACTCTCTCGGCCGTCTCGAACAGGGTCTCGATGAGGGAGGGAGGGACGAGGGGCCGGGCCCCGTCATGGATCCCGATCAGCGACGCACCCTCACCGATCGCGGCCAACCCCGCCATCTCGCTCGCCGTCCTGCTCGGGCCACCGGGGACGAGGGCCACACCCAGATCGAGTTGGCTCAGAGCGGCGACCTGGTCCTCACGGCTGACCAGGATGCAACGGTCGACGTGGTTCTTCACCGCCAGAACGGTGTGCGCCACGAGCGGGATCCCGCCAATCTGGGTCATCAGCTTGTCGCCCCCGAAGCGGACGCTGCTCCCGGCAGCGACGATGATCATGGCTCGCCCGATCACAGGCCGAGAGTACTTTTGTCTTGATGATCAGCACGATTCCTTGGCGGAACCGCCTTGCGGACGGCTCGACTCCGATCGTGGTCGACCTCACAGGTGCGCCCTTCCCGGTGGAGGGGCTCCCCGAGGACGTGGTCGTCCCGGCCCTGGTCGTGGGGAGGGTGTCGGAGGCGGTGAAGGAAGTCGACGGTGAGGTGGTGGTCGGCTACCTGAACCGGGACACGATGTGGGCGGTCGAGGGCTTCGTCCTTTCCGCGGACGTGACCTCCGTTCTCCCCGATGAGGTCGAGTCGGCGGCGAGCCTGATCGAGGTCATCACCGGCGCCGGCTTCGGGTGGAGCGTGGTTCTCCCCGCTCCGCCTCTCGAGACCGAGTGACCGTGGGCTGACGGGATAGCCGGGCTCAGACCCCTTGTAGAGCCGGACCCGGCTCGATACGTTCGGACACATGGTGGGGATGGGGAGATCCTCCGCTCGATTTGGCGTTCTCGGCGTTACATCGGCCGATCCCGTGCTCTCGTTGCTTTCGGCGCTCGGTCTAGGTCAGACGGCCGTGACCGCCCTGGTCATAGACCTGTGTCGCGATCTGAACCTGCCGGGAGCCAGAACCCTCTCCGATCTCGCCGCCGAGGGCCCTGCCCTCTCCGAGTTGGGCCCGGGTCGATCGGGGGTCGGCCTGTTGGCTGCAGGGCCGATGACCTTGGAAGAGATGCTGCCCACCATCGAAGCCCTGGCAGTCAACTGGCCGGCGATCGTGATCCGATGCCATCCGGGGCAGTGGGCCGGGCCCACTGTTCCGGTGCGACCTCTCCTGCCCGGACTTCTCCAATCGGTGGAGCAGAGCCCGGCGGTTTGGCAGCCTCTGGCGCCGGGGGCACAGCCGACCGGACCGGGGCCGGTGCTTCCCCGCCTGAGAGGCTCGCTGGCGCGGAGGATGCTCTCGGGGGCGTCGGCTCACCGGGCCAGATGGGTTGCTGCCTGGGCTCCGATTTGGGGGATGCCATGGGCGTGATCGACAGGGTCATCGGGGAGATCGCCGCCAGTCGGGTGCCCCTGCGCCGCTCCGAGGTGACCGCCGAGGCAGAGCGCCTGCTCTCTCTCGCTTCGCCCCGGCGCGCCGAGGAATGGGCCGGGGGCGTCGCCGACCGTGTCCTCGGTCTCGGGCCGTTGGAACCGTTGCTGGCCGACCCTTCGGTCACCGACATCATGGTGAACGGGCCCGACGACGTCTGGGTCGACCGCGGTGGGGCCCTGGAGAGGGTCGATGCGCGCTTCCGTGGCGAGGCCGACATGTACGCCACCGTGGAGCGCGTCCTCGCCCCGCTGGGCCTTCGGGTCGACAGGTCGTCACCGATGGTCGACGGGCGCCTGGATGATGGGAGCAGGATCCACGTGGTGGTCCCGCCGGCGGCGGTGGACCACCCGATCATCGCCATCCGGCGCTTCACCCAGGCAGTCTCTTCGCTCGAGGAGTTGGTGACGGCGGGCACGGCCACTCCGGGCCAGGTGGAGTCACTCGCCGGCGCCGTGCTGGAGCTGAAGACGGTCCTCGTGTCGGGCGGCACCGGCACCGGCAAGACAACACTCCTCAACCTGCTGGCGGGTCTGATCCCCTCCGGGCAGCGGGTGGTCACGATCGAGGACGCCGCCGAGCTTCGCATTCCCGGGCACCACGTCCGCCTCGAGGCCCACCCTCCCAACCCCGAGGGGATCGGGGAGATCACGATCCGTCAGCTGCTCCGGTCGGCGCTGCGTCTTCGTCCCGACCGGCTCATCGTCGGCGAGGTGAGGGGAAGAGAAGCTCTCGACCTGATCTGGGCTTTGAACACCGGGCACCGGGGCTCCCTGTCGACCATCCATGCCAACACCCCCGATGAGGCACTGTGGAGACTGGAGACACTCGCCCTCTCCGCCGGTGACACCGCCGAGCTGGCCGTGAGGCGCCAGCTCCTCGCCGCGATCGACCTGGTGGTCCAGATGGAGAGACGCGACGGGACCAGGGTCATCTCCGAGATCGCAGCCGTCGGCCCCGACGGCATCGAGGGCTCGCCATGACCTGGCTGCTTGTTGCCTCCGGTCTGGCGCTCGGAGTCGAGTGGCGTCGCCTCGCCCTGTTGAGCATGGCATTACTGGCCCCGCTCCCCACCGCGGGCGTCCTCGCCGTCCATTGGTGGAGGGCTAGGCCCGGTCTCTCGATGAGGGCGACCCGTTTCTGCGAGGCCGTCTCGGGGGAGCTTCGGGCCGGTGCCTCCCTGCGTGGCGCGCTGGAGAGTGCCGCCCTCTCGGTCGAGGCATCGCAGGTAGCCCGGCTCTGCTCGGAGGGAGCGACTATGGAGGAGATCGCCGGAGCCGCGCAAAGCGAATTCACCGAAATCGGGCCGGAGCTGGGAGCTCTCCTCGCCCGCGCCGACGGCGTCGGTGTCTCACCGGCGGCCCTCTTCCAAGAGATAGGGGCCTTGGCTCTGGCCCAGGTCGAGGTGGCCCACGAGGTCTCGATCGCCTCGGCGCCGGCGCGAGCGACTGGGGCGGTGCTCCTGGTCCTGCCCTTGATGGGGGTCGGTTGGGTCCTGGCCCGCAGCGACATCGAGCCCTATCTGAGGCACCCCGCCCAGCGGGTCGCCGTCCTCGGCGGGCTGACTCTGGTTCTCGTAGGTCTGATGTCGTCGATCTTCATCTTGAGGAGGGCGAGATGAGGCGGGTGGTCGCAGGATCCGTCGGTCTGGCAATCGCCGGCGCGCCGGGTGCCATCCTTGCCTTGTCCCTGCAAGGTGTCCTGGCGCTTCGTCACCGGCTCCGTTCCCGGGCCAGTGTGCTCAGACCGGTTCTCATCGTGCTCCTGGTCGAGCTGCGATCCGGGCGATCGGTCCTCGGTGCGCTGCAAACCGCTGCGAAGGTGTTCCCGGCCCATGCTGAGCTGATGCTGGCGGCCCGGCTGGCGACGATCTCGGGTCTCACCGAGGCCGTCCTCGTCGTCACCGGGGAGATGAGAGGTGTTCTCGCCCAATTGGCCCGAGCCCAGCGGTCGGGCGCCGCCCTCGGCGACACCGTCCGGTCGATGATCGAGGCAGACATCGCCGCCGAGAAGGCGAGAAGGGTGTCCAGGTCACGCTCGCTGCCGGTGCGTCTCATGATCCCGCTCACCCTTCTCCTCCTTCCTGGTCTGGTCCTGCTCCTCTACGCACCTTCGATGTTCCGGCTCTTCGAAGAGCTGTCCGGGCCTCTGTGATGACTCCGCACTTCTCCCCGCACCGGTCGGAATACCGGAGAAGAAGGAGAGCAAATGGCTCGAGCAATCACATGGCTGGCCACCCGCGACGATCGCGGGCAAGGCACGGTCGAATACTTCCTGGTGATCCTCGCCGCGACCGCACTGGCGGTCATCGCGCTGCGATGGCTTCAGTCGGGAAGTGGAAGCGGGTTGTTGGGAGGACTGTTCGGAAAGGTGATCGACTGGGTGGCGGGCCGGTTCTGAGAGACGAGAGTGGATCTCTGACGGTGGAGTTCGTCTTGATCGTTCCCCTCGTCATCCTGGTTCTGGTGGCATCGCTGCAACTCATCGGAGTCGCCCGAGCTCGGATCGAGCTCCAGGGCGCCGCGAGAGAGGGGGCGCGAGTGGCGGCGACGACACCGGATCCCGCCCGAGCGGTCGAGGCGGTGTTGGCAGCGCTCTCGCCCGACATGCGAGGCGGGGCCCGGGTCTCTGTGGAGCGACCGGGGCGGGTGGGAGCGATGGCCACAATCTCGGTCTCGATGCGCCACCAGCTGGGAAGGCCCTTTCCTCCCGGTCTCGGCGTCGAGCTGTCGGCGGGGGCGACCATGCGCACCGAGCGATGACCGGCGAGCGGGGCGCGATGACCATCCTGATGGTCGGTCTCTGCGCCCTCATCGCCGTCGTCGGCGTAGCCACCACCGCCCTCGGTGTGCTCTTCGAGGCCCGGGAGAAGGCGGCCACCGCCGCCGAGGCCGCCGCGCTGGCCGCGGCTGTGGCCACCTACCCGCCGGCCGGGTCCGGAGATCCTCTGGGTCTGGCCGCCCAATTCGCCGCCCGAAACGGCGCCCGGCTGGTCACCTGTGATTGCCGGGTAGACGGGTCGCTGAAGCCGCGCGTGGTCGTGGTCACCGTCGCTCTCCTCGCCGAGGTGCCTCTCTTCGGGCAGTTGTCGGTGGGAAAGACGGCAAGGGCTGAGTTCGAGCCGAGGGCTTGGCTCGGCCGATAGGGCCGGACAAACCGCATTAACTTCGCCCACATGACCGATACCCGAGCCCTGGTGACAGGTTTCATCGAGACACTGGAGAATCGCGACTGGGAGGCCTGGTCCGCCCTGCTCCACCCCGATGTCTTGTACCAGATCCCCCAGACACGGGAGAGGATCCGGGGTCGGGAGCGATACCTTCGTTTCAACCAGGAGTTCCCGGGGGATTGGCACCTGAGGATCAAGGTGGTGATTGCCGACGAGGAGAACGCTGTCGCCTGGTTCATCTGGGAATTGGGTGATGCTCAGCCTGCCGACGCCATGGCCTTCTTCACGGTCGCGGACGGTCTCGTCACCTCGGTCACCGACTTCTGGCCAGAGCCCTACGAGCCGCCCCCGGGCCGGGAGCACCTGGTGGAGCGGTGGTGAACCAGTGGCCGGTCGAACCACCAGGGCAACCCAGGCTCTGGACAGGGCCGGGGCCACCTATGTGATTCATCGATACGAGGTGGCAGAGAAGGTGGGTGAGGGATACGGAGAGGCGGTGGCCCAAGCAATCGGAATGCCGGGCCACCGTGTCTTCAAGACGCTGATCGCCACAGTCGACCACGAGCCGGTGGTGGCGGTGATCCCGGTCGATCGAAGGCTCTCCCCGAAGAAGATGGCGTCGGCACTCGGCGGCAAGCGCTGCTCTGTCGCCTCCCCTGAGGATGCGGAACGGCTCACCGGCTATGTGGTCGGCGGGATCAGCCCATTCGGGCAACGCCGGAAGATCCGCCTGGTGCTCGACTCCTCGGCCGCCGACTTCGAGACGATCGCCGTCTCCGGGGGACGAAGGGGACTCCAGCTCGAGGTGACACCCGAGGTCGTGACCGCGGTCACGGGCGGAGCGATGGCGGCCATCGCCGACCACTGAGGTCTCAGATATAGGCTCCGCCGGATGGCAACCCGACTCGAGGTACTTCGCATGCTGGCCGAGCTGGCCAAGCTCACCGCTCTCGACGAGGGGAGCCCGCAGGCGTTCCGCGTGCGCGCCTACGAGAACGCCCTGCACGGTCTCGAGGGGCACCAGGGGGAGCTCGACGGCCTGACCAAGAAGGACCTGACCGAGATCAAGGGGGTGGGGGGATCGACCGCGGACAAGATCCTCGAGTTCATGGACACCGGGTCGGTGGCCAAGCTCGCCACGCTTCGCGAGAAGTATCCCCCGGCCTTCGTCGAGCTGACCAAGATCCCCGGTCTAGGTCCCAAGACGCTGAAACGGATTCGGGCCGAGCTCGGTGTGGAGGATATCGACGGTCTACGTCGGGCCATCGCCGCCGAGCAGCTCCGTGACCTGCCCGGGCTGGGCAAGACCTCGGAGGAGAAGATCGGGAAGGCGATCGAGCGTCTCGGCCTCCACGGCAAGGACCGTCGCACGCCCCTGGTCGAGGCCTTCCCGCTGGCCCGGTCGTTGGCGGCTCGCATCTCCGCGCTCGAATCGGTGGAGGCGGCGGAGACATGCGGATCGGTCCGCCGCTTCTCCGACACGGTTGGGGACATCGACATCGTGGTGGCCACCACCGACCCCTCCGCTGTCTCCGTGTTCGTCGCGGGTATGCCCGAGGTGAGCGAGGTGATCGGCTCGGGCGGGACCAAGACCTCGTTCCTGACCCGCGAGGGGATGCAGGTCGACGTACGCACCGTCGAGCCCGACCAGTTGGGCTCTGCTCTCCTCTATTTCACCGGCTCCAAGGCACACAACATCGCCCTACGCCAACGTGCCCTCGATCGGGGCTGGCTGCTCAGCGAGTACGGGCTGTTCGAAGGGGAGGATGTGATCGCGTCGAAGACCGAGGCGGACATCTATCAGGCATTGGGCATGCTGCCTGTCCCGGCACCACTCCGCGAGGGGAGCGGTGAGATCGAGGCGGCCGTCGCCGGTGAGCTGCCGGCGCTGGTGGAGCTGGCTCAGATCAGGGGCGATCTCCACTACCACTCCGACCGCTCCGGAGACGGCAGATCGACGCTGGAGGAGATGATCGAGGCCGCCTTGGCACGCGGGTACGAATACGTGGCATTCACCGACCATGGCGAGGACCTGGCCATAAACGGGTCACCGCGAGAGGTCATGCTCGAGCATCGTGACCGGATACGTTCCCTGCAGGAGCATTACCCCGACATTCGCCTCCTGTTCGGCTGCGAGCTCAACATCGGGCCCAGGGGCGACCTCGACTACGACGCCGGGTTCAGACGCGAGTTCGACTTCTGCGTGGCATCGATCCATTCCCACTTCGATCTGCCCCGGGACGAGCAGACGGCTCGAATCCTCACCGCCCTGAGCGACCCCTCCGTCAACGCCATCGGCCACCTCAGCGGGCGTTACATCGGGCGCAGACCCGGCGTCGAGCTCGATGTCGAGGTGGTGCTCGAGGCCCTTGCCGTAACCGGCGTCGCCCTCGAGATCAACGGCGCGCTCGACCGACTCGACGCAACGGCAGAAGTGGCACGTCTCGCCATGTCCGGGGAGGTGGACTTCGTCATCGACACCGACTCACATCACACCAGCGACCTGGTGCGGATGAGCTATGGCGTCACCTACGCCCAGCGGGGATGGGTGACCACCGATCGAGTGATCAACACCAGGCCGCTCGACGAGCTCTTGGAGTGGACGGGGCGGAGACGCTGAGCCGGTAGGTTGGGTCCAATGGCAAAGCAGTATCAGGCGACCCATGGGATCAACCGGATCACCTCGGCTGTAGCCCGGCTCGGTATCGGCCGGACCCATGTCATGACCACCACAGGTCGCAAAACCGGTGAGCGGCGTCGTGTCCCGGTGAGCCCCATCGTCGTCGAAGGAGTCGAGTACCTGGTCTCCCCCTATGGCGAGGTGGGCTGGGTGCACAGCGTGCGGGCCGATCCAGCGGTGACGCTGAGCCACGGCTCGAAGACGCGCCAGGGCAGGTTGGAGGAGGTCACAGACCGGTCGGGAGCGCCGGTGGTGGCGGCCTATCACGCCCGGGAGAGCTTCTCCCGCCCCTACATGGACGTCCCCGACGACCCCACCATCGAAGACTTCGAGTCGAGGAGAGGCATGTTCCCGGTGCTCCGGGTCACCTCCGATCCCTGATCAGGAGTCCGCCAGTCGGCGATCCTTGTAATTGGGCTCGGCGTGCAGGAAGCTGTGCCCCTTGCCGACCGCCCTGAAGGAGACCGACCAGGTGCCCAGCACCTTCGTACTCGACACCTGTGTCCTTCTCGCCGACCCCAACTCCCCGCTCAGATTCGACGAGCACGACGTGGTGCTGCCGCTGGTGGTGGTCGAGGAGCTCGATCGGAAGAAGACGCGAATGGACGAGGTCGGCGCCAACGCTCGCGCCGCCATACGTCTTCTCGAGGAGTTGGGGGCATCGCAGAGCGGAGGTCTGCGCGACGCCGTGAATCTCCCGGGTGGGGGCACGCTCCGAATCGAGTTGAACGGGATCGGGTCCGACCGGTTGCCCAATGTGCTCGATCCGCACACGCCGGATCATCGGATCCTGGCCACCTGTCTCAACCTCCACGAGCAGTCGCCGGCGGTGCTAGTGACCAAAGACGCCGCGCTTCGGATCAAAGGGGCGCAGCTCGGGGTCCCTGTGCAGGACTACCGGGGAGACACCGTGCCGGTGGAGCACGTCCAATCCGGGCTGGTCGAGCTTCGGACCGATGGCGAGACCATCGATCGTCTCTTCGAGGAGGGCAAGTTGGCGCTCGATGTCGATGCCCTGGTCAACCAGTTCGTCCTCCTTCGCTCCGGAGCCTCGCGCTCCGGCCTGGCCCGGGTGATCCAGGCCGAGCCCGCGGTGGTGGTGGAGCGGGTCCCCAACCATGTCCGCGCCTTCGGTGCCGAGCCCAAGAACGTGCGGCAGACGGTGGCCCTCCATCAGCTGCTCGACCCGGACATCCCGGCGGTGTCGATGATGGGGATAGCCGGGACCGGGAAGACATTCCTCGCCCTGGCCGCGGCCCTGGAACAGGTATTGGAACAGGGTCGCTACCGAAAAGTCTCGGTGTACCGCCCGCTGGTGGCGGTAGGGAGGCAAGAGGTGGGTTACCTCCCCGGCGACCTCAACGAAAAGCTGGCTCCGTGGATGGCTGCCGTGCACGACAACCTGTTCGCCCTCTTCTCCGACGCAGGGGTGGATGGGGCGAAACACGCCATCGAAGAGCTGGTCGACCGCGGGGAGTTGGAGATGGCCGCGGTCACCTATCTGAGGGGGAGGTCGATCACCGGCGAGTTCGTGATCATCGACGAGGCGCAGAACCTGGAGCTGCCCACCTTGAAGGTGATCCTGACCCGGATGTCCCGTGATTCCAAGGTCGTCTTCTGCGGCGACCTGACCCAGGTGGACAATCCGTACATCTCCCCATTCGGTGGCATGGCAGCCCTCATCGAGAAGTTCAAGGGGTCGCCACTGTTTGGCCACGTCACCCTGGAGAAGACGGTGCGGTCGCCGCTGGCCGAGATGGCCGCCAACGTCCTCTGAGGGATTCCCCCGCCTCCTCGAGCCGGCGGAGGTCCGTCCTTGCCGGCCGTGGGGCGCGGTTCAGCAGCCGCCCTCCTGGCCCCTGGAGAGGGGCAAGGTCACTTCCCGACTCGCTCCCGGCGTGCGGCCAGCAGCTCGGCTGCCCTCTCGATGGTGATCGTCTCCGGTGAGTCGCCCTGGCGCAGCGAGGCGTTCACGTCGCCATCGGTCACATAGGGGCCGTACCGGCCGGTGCGCACGGTGACCGGTTTTCCGCTCACCGGGTCGGCGCCAAGCTCCTTGAGCGGGCCTGCGGCTCGCTGGCCCCGCCTCCGCGGCGGCTCGGCGAGGAGTTGGAGTGCCTCGTCGACGGTGAGGGTGAACAGCTGATCCTCGCTCTCCAGGCTGCGCCGATCCGATCCCCTCTGGATGTAGGGCCCGTATCGTCCGTTGAGGGCGACGATGTCGACACCATCGGGATCGGTGCCCACGGTGCGGGGGAGGGAGAGCAGTTTGAGGGCGGTGTCCAGCGAGAGCTCGTCGAGTGACATGGACTTGAACAGAGATGCCCGTCTCGGCTTCTCCTTGCTTCCCTCCTCCACCTCGCCCAGCTGGATGTAAGGGCCGAATCGGCCGGTCTTGCCGTAAACGGTCAACCCACTCTCGGGATCGGTGCCGAAGATCTTGTCGCCGGCGTTCTGAGTCTGGATCAACTCGACCGCCTTCTCCACGGTCAACTCGTCGGGGGCCAGGTCTTCGGGAATCGACGCCCGCTCCTCGCCGATCTCGACGTAGGGGCCGTAACGGCCGATTCGAGCCACGACGTCGTTCCCTCCCCCGTCGACCCCGATCGGAATCGACCCCACGGCCCTGGGATCGATCTCGTCGAGTCGGGTGGCCACCTTGTGCTTGAGACCGTCGTCTCCGAAGTAGAAGGTCGTGAGCCAAGGCACCGACTCTTCGTCACCGGTGGCGATCCGGTCGAGGTCGTCCTCCATCGCCGCGGTGAAGCTGTAGTCGACGAGCTGGGGGAAGTGCTTCTCGAGCAGGGCGACCACGCCGAAGGCGGTGAAGGTCGGGACCAGCGCCGCCCCCTTCTTCCAGACATAGCCTCGATCCTGGATGGTCGTCATGATCGAGGCGTAGGTGGAAGGCCGGCCCACGCCCTCCTCCTCGAGACGCTGAACCAGTGAGGCCTCTGTGTACCGGGCCGGGGGGCGGGTCTCGTGCCCGGTCGGCTCGAGACGCTGCACGGCCAGGGCGTCGCCTTCGGTCAGAGGGGGGAGCACCTTCTCCTTGTCGTCGAGCTCGGTGTCGGGATCATCGGAGCCCTGGACATAGGCACGGAGGAAACCGGGGAAGGTGATGGTCCGTCCACTGGTGGCGAACACCGCCATCCGCCCGTCGCCGGTCTCGGCCGCGAGCCGGGCCGAGACACTCACCCCAACCGCGTCGGCCATCTGTGAGGCGACGGTCCGCTTCCAGATGAGGTCGTAGAGGCGGGCCTCGTCAGGGCCCACTGCGGTCGCCATCTGCTCCGGCGTCTGAAAGGCGTCGTCTCCGGCCGGTCGGATCGCCTCGTGTGCCTCCTGGGCCCCCTTCACCTTGGAGGCGTAGGCCCTGGGCTTGGGGGAGAGGTACTCCTTCCCGTAGAGCTTCGTGATCTGGGACCTGGCGGAGGCGACCGCCGAGTCGGCCAGGGAGGTGGAGTCGGTCCTCATGTACGTGATGTACCCGTTCTCGTAGAGACGTTGGGCCACCGACATGGTCCGGGACGACGAGAAACGAAGCTTCCGGCTTGCCTCCTGCTGCAGGGTGGAGGTGCGGAAAGGCGGGTAGGGCGATCTCTTGTAGGGCTTCTCCTCGACCGAGGTCACCTCGAAGCTGGAGTCGAGCAGGCCTTCACCGAGGGTTGTCGCCTCGGCCTGGTCGAGGATGAGGATGTCTTTCTTGGGCTTGCCGTCGGCACCGAAGTCCTTGCCGGTGGCCACCCGCTGCTCTCCGACCTGGAGCAGCGTCGCCTCGAAGGTCTTCTCCAGGTCGGCGGCAGGGGCGAAGGTTCCTTCCAGGCTCCAGTACGAGGCGGTAGTGAACGCCATCCGCTCCCGCTCCCGCTCGACGACGATCCTCACCGCAACGCTCTGAACACGGCCCGCGGAGAGACCTTGTTGAACTTTGCGCCACAACACCGGGGAGACCTCGTACCCGTAGAGCCGGTCGAGGATGCGGCGGGCCTCCTGGGCCCGGACGAGACGCAGGTCGAGGTCGCGCGGGTTGGCGAACGCCTCCTCGATGGCATGCTGTGTGATCTCGTGGAAGACCATTCGCTTCACCGGCACCTTGGGCTTGAGCGCCTCGGTGAGATGCCAGGCGATGGATTCGCCTTCACGATCCTCGTCGGTGGCGAGGTAGAGCTCGTCGACCCCGGCCAGGATCTCTTTCAGCATCTTGACCCGCTCACGCCGCTCTCTGGGCACCACGTACAGAGGCTCGAAATCGTTCTCCACGTCGACGCCGAGGCGCGCCCAATCCTTCCCCTTGGCATTCGCAGGTATCTCGGCCGCAGACCGGGGGAGGTCGCGAATGTGTCCCATCGAAGACTCCACCGCCACATCCGAACCGAGGAATCCTGAGATGGTCCTGGCCTTCGTGGGGGACTCGACGATGACGAGACTCTTAGGCATTAGAGGGGAGAGTTGACTTCATGTGACCGCCCTATGTCAATACGACCCCTGTCCCTGACCGCCGTTACCGTCTGCGTCCAGTGACTGGAAACCGCCCATCGATCGACCGATATATTGCGCTGGAAGGTGGCGACGGGAGTGGCAAGACGACGCTTTCCTCGGCGCTGGCCGCCCGATTGCGCGCCGGGGGGGAGGAGGTGGTCGAGGTGCGTGAGCCGGGCGGGACCCCGCTCGGGGAGGCGGTCAGGGAGCTCCTCCTCGACTCCGACCACGTGGACCCGTGGGCCGAGGTCTTCCTGTTCGCCGCACAGAGGGCCCAACTGGTCCGGGAGGTGGTCGCTCCCGCCTTGACCAGGGGGGCATGGGTGATCAGCGATCGCACCTACTTCTCCTCGATCGCCTATCAGGGACGGGCCCGTGGTCTGGGTGAACACCAGGTGCGAGAGATCAACGAGGTAGGGCTGGAGGGTGTCGTGCCCGGTCGTGTCTTCGTCCTCGAGGTCGATCCTGGTACCGGTCTCGGGCGTCAGCACCGGCCGGATCGGATCGGGAGCGAGAGCGTCGGCTTTCAGGAGGCGGTGAGCGATGCATACCGGGACTTGGCCGGCGCGGACCCGGATCGGGTGCGTCTGCTCGACGGCCGAGCGCCCGTCGAGACGTTGGTCGATCAGGTGATGGGAGCTTTGGGGCGATGACCTCTGCTTTCGACGGTGTGATCGGCCATGAGAGGGTGGTCGAGTTGCTGCGAAGGGAGATGGCCGCCCCGGCCCAGGCGTACCTGTTCACCGGCCCGGACTCCGTTGGCAAGGCCACCCTCGCCGTGCGCTTCGCCGCCGCCGTGCTGTGTGCCCAGGGCGGAGATCACGATCTCGAGTGCCGGTCATGTCGGCTGGTCCGCACCGGGGTGCACCCCGATGTGTCGGTGGTCGAGCCGGAGGGGGCGACCAGCCTCGGAGTCGACCAGGCCCGGGCCGTCGTCACCAGGGCCTCGCTGCGCCCGGTCGAGTCCGATCGGTCCATATTCTTGTTCCCTGAGGCGGGCACGATGACCGAGCAGGCGGCCAATGCCCTGCTCAAGACACTGGAGGAGCCGAGCGCCTCGGTGGTGTTCCTTCTGGTGGCCGAATCCGAGGACGATTTCCCCGCCACCGTTGCCTCACGTTGCCGGACCATCCATGTCGGCCGCGTGCCCCTGGCCACGATGGTGGCGGCGCTGGGGGAGCGGGGAATCGACCAGGTGGCTGCCCAAGGGGTTGCCCTCGTCTCCGGGGGGCGTCCCGGCCTGGCGCTGGCCCTGATGGACCGGCCAGAGGTGTCCCGCTTCCGTGAGCTGTGGTTGGGGATCCCGGCCCAGGTGACTCCCCACCCAGGTGACGGGCAACGGCTGGCCTCGTCTGTGTTGGAGCAGATCACCCCATTGGTCGACCAGTCGGTGTCCGAGGACATGCCCAGGGAGCGGCTGCAGCGGGCGCGCCGCCGGGCGGAGCAGTCCCTCCTGGTCAACGGGCTCGAGATCCTCGCCTCGTGGTACACGGACTCGGCCTCACTGCAGATGGGGGGCCCGGTGCGAAACTCGGATCTGCCCCTGGCCTCGTTCACCGACGTCAGCCCCCGTCAGGCGGTGGCCTCGGCGGAGAAGATCCTCGACGCGGTGGTGGACATCCAATCCAACCTCCGCCGCGAACTGGTCCTGGCCAACCTCTTCGCCGGGCTCGGCTCCGAGGGCTGAAACCCGCTTCCTAATGCATGGCGTCACGGATATGTGACGCGCTGCATAACGTTCGTGACCTCGTTCCTGCTCCGGAGTTCTTGTCCCACCCGCCTTCTACTTTCGACGGTGGGGAGCGCGATGGGGAAGACCAATGCCAAAGGGGAGATCGGCGAGGCGATGATCCTGGCCGATCTGCAACGTCAAGGTCATGGCATCGCCATCCCCTTCGGACATGACTTGCCCTTCGACCTGATCGTGGTGCGCAAGGAAGACGGCGCCCTGGAGAAGGTGCAGTGCAAGTACACCACCTCCGACGGGCGAGTCGTGGTGGCGAAGGTCCTCAGCACCTCAGCCTGGGTCAATCACAGGTACACCAAGGAAGAAGTTGACTGGGTGGCCATCTACGACGCAACCACGCAACGCTGTTTCTATCTCCCTTCGGCGGAATGGGACGGTCAAGCATTCGTCAACCTCCGACTGGTTCCTGCCGCGAACGGCCAGGCCAAAGGAGTCCGAAACGCAGACGACTTCACCGACCTGACGGGCAGTCCATGTTCCCCTCGTTCGCCTCGCCCAGCGACCCCCCTGCCTTTACCATTGGGCCCATCGCCGGAGTAGCTCAGTGGTAGAGCAATTCACTCGTAATGAATAGGCCAGGGGTTCGACTCCCCTCTCCGGCTCTTCCTTCGTCCCCGTGAATAGAGCTTTGACCCCCTCGCCCTGTACCGTCTCCCTTGATGGCTGACCAGGCCGACTTCGAGCGCGATGCGATGCAGTACACGCGGCAGTTGTACAGCGCTGCCATGCGGATGACCCGCAATCCGTCCGACGCCGAGGACCTGGTCCAGGAGACCTTCCTCAAGGCGTATCGGGCCTATCACACCTTCGAGGAGGGCACCAACCTCAAAGCCTGGCTCTATCGGATCCTGACCAACACCTACATCAACAAGTACCGCAAAGAGTCTCGGCGTCCCTCCGAGGTCGATCTGGGGGCGGTGGAAGACCTCTACCTCTATCGCAACATCGGCTCCGAGGAGTCGGCAGAGGCCGCCCGAACCACCGAGGAGCGAGTGCTCGACGGTCTGGTCGAATCCGACATCAAGAAGGCGGTGGAGGACCTCCCGGAGAATTTTCGGCTCCCCGTTCTACTCGCCGATCTGGAGGGTTTCTCCTACAAGGAGATAGCCGAGATCCTGGACATCCCGATCGGCACCGTCATGTCCCGGCTCCATCGGGGAAGAAAGGCGATGCAGAAATCGTTGTGGGAATACGCAGTCAGCAGAGGCCTAGTGCCCGAAGGCGCGGAGCGACCATGAGTGGCAACGAGTGCGATGACGCACTGACCAATCTCTATCTATATCTCGACCGGGAAATCGCGGCCACCACCTCCGAGGTGATACGCGCCCATCTCGACGACTGCAACGGCTGTCTGCGCAGTTTCGATTTCGAGGCCCGGCTCAAGGTCGTGGTCAGGGAGCGGCTCTCCGAAGAGGTGCCCACCGAGTTCCTGGAGCGTCTGCGTCACGCCATCGCCCGCGAGGCGTCGACCTCCTAGTTGCCTTGGCTACTACCCGCAGGTCTGGGTACTCTGCGCGTCAGATGAAGCGATTCAGCCGCATCGCGATTCTCCTCGTCCTGATCGGGGCTCACGCCGCGCTCGCCGTGTTGCCGGCATTGGCAACCGAAGGGACCGAGGAGCCCACCTCGACCACGGTTGCAGAGGAAGGACCGGCGCCGACATCGGACATAGAGCCTGCCGTGCCGGTCACCACCCCCAGCCAGACCGAGGACCTGCCCGACTGGACCTACCGCTACATGATCCCGACCGGGATCGTCCTTGCCGTCCTGGTGATCATGGTGACCGCAGTCCAGTACTTCACCCGGGTGGTTCGCAGACGGTACCGAATCGTCAAAGAGTGACTTCCAGCCGATCCGGATCGGGTCGTCTCGCCGGGCGGATCGCAGGCACCTACCCCCTGGCCGAGACATATCACCTCTACGCCCTCGAGGCCGACATGGCCAGGGTGACCGACCTGGTCTCCCGACTCGTCCCCGAGGCGACCGGGCTGACCCTGCCCGGCCAGCCGACCACCATCGTCATCGGCCGGGGAGAGTGGATCGAGCGGAACGTGGCCAGCTTCACCCACCTGATGGAGCCGCTGCAGCGTCAGCTCGTGGAGAAGATCGAGGCCTCCGGCCCCGGCGCCCGCGGCGTCGCCTCCTTCACCAATCGGATGATGCAGGCCGAGATGTCCGCGGTCTTGAGTGTCATCGCCCGTCGTGTCCTCGGCCAGTACGAGCTCGTCCTGCCCACGGGTGAGGACGCCGATGTCGTCGCCTTCGTCGGGCCCAACATCATGCAGCTGGAGAGATCCCACCAGTTTCGGCCCGAGGAGTTCCGATTCTGGGTGGCTCTCCACGAGCTAACCCATCGGGCGCAGTTCCAGGGCGTTCCCTGGCTCCGTGGCTACTTCATGGGTTTGGTCGGCGAGCTGGTCGAGCAATCCCGACCCGAGCCAGGGCGATTGAATCGTGTCATCGAAGAGGTGACACGCCGCCGATTCGCCGGAGATCCGGTCATCGACGACCGCGGCCTCCTCGGCCTCTTCGCCTCATCCGAGCAACACGCCGTGATCGACAAGGTCCAGGCGCTGATGTCGCTTCTCGAAGGGCACGGCCATGTCGTGATGGATCGTCTCGGGCGCCAGCATCTGCGCACCCAGGATCGGATGAGCAAGATCCTCAAGGCGAGGCGCCGGGACAAGCGGACGGCCGCGTTCTTCCGACTCACCGGCCTCGAGATGAAGATGAACCAGTACCGGATGGGTGAGCAGTTCATCGATGCGGTCGAGCGGGAAGCCGGTTGGGAGACCGTCGGCCACGCCTTCCGTGGAGTGGAGAGCCTTCCCACTCTGGAGGAGATCGGGAGCCCCGAGCGATGGTTGAGACGCGTCGGCTGAACGAGCTCAGGGCCGGGTCGGCGGGCCGTCTCCGCCTTCCGCAGGGCGACCTGGTGGTCGCACTATCCGGAGGAGCCGACTCCGCTGCTCTCGCCTATTTGCTGGTCCATCTCGGCCGCGGGTTCCGGGCTGTCCATGTCAACCACCGTCTTGCCGCATCTGCTCGTCTTGAAGAGGCGGCGCGGGCCGTGGCCGGGTTGCTCGGTGCCGATCTCGAGGTGGCCGGCATCGAGATCCCCCACGGCGCATCGATGGAAGCCCAGGCGCGCACGGCTCGGTACCGGGCACTCCTGGCGTCGCTGCGACCAGAGGAGACGCTGCTCACCGCTCACACGCGCGACGACCAGGCCGAGACCGTGATGATGAACCTGCTCCGGGGGAGCGGGCCGGCCGGTCTGGCGGGGATCAGCCCGGAGAGTGGCGCCCTGGCCCGCCCCATGTTGGCGGTCACCCGATCCGAGACCCGTGAGCTGGCTGCGCTCGCCGAGCTGCCATACCTCGACGACCCCTCGAATCTCGATACCAGTTACCGCCGCAACGCGATCAGGCTCGAGGTGATCCCCGAGCTCTCGGCACGGTTCAACCCCAAGCTGGTCGAGGCCCTGGCCCGGACCGCCGAGCGGATCGGCTTCGACGAGACCCACCTCCAGGCCGAGGCCGGCGCCGTTCCGGTGTTGCGGGAGGGACAGTCGGTCGCCCTGCCCCTCGGAGCCCTGTCCGCGGTGACCCGGCCCATCGCCGACCGGGCACTGCGCCGATGTCTGGCCCTGATCCGCCCTCCCCATAGCGGCAGCTCGGCCGAGCTCGACGACGTCTGGCGGGTTGCGACCCGGACGCGGAAGTCGGTTGCATTGGCCGGGGGCCTCGAGGTCGCCCACGAAGGGCCACTCCTCCGTTTCCGCCTGGCCTCCACCGCGTCCTCTTCCAGTGAGCGGGTGCAGCTCGTGGTCGGGTCGAACCAGATCGGCCCCTTCCAGATCGACGTGGACCGGATCGACCGAGCCTGCCGTGTGGCCCCGGTCGGCGTGTGGTCGGCACTGTTCCCGGTTGACGTCGCCCTCGACGCGCGGATCGACGAGAAGGGTCGTCTCGTGGTGGACGCAGACGCGACGACGGCATGGGTGGCGGGGGAGCGTCGACTCCCCGTCGCCTGGTATCAGCCGGGGACCAGCGGCTACCTTTCCGTCTTCGCCAGAGAGGGAAGTGGATGGACATCAAGCCCCTGATCACCTCGGAGGAGATCGATGCCAAGCTCGCCGAGATGGGCAGGCGGATAACCGAGGACTACCAGGGCAAGGACCTCTTGCTGGTCGGGGTGCTCAGAGGTGCGTTCATGGTGATGGCCGATTTGGCCCGGCATCTCGATCTGCCTGTCGAATTCGACTTCATGGCCGTGTCTTCCTACGGCGCCTCGACCCAGACGTCGGGAGTGGTGAGGATCCTGAAGGATCTCGACGAGGAGATCGCAGGCCGCCATGTGCTCATCGTGGAGGACATCATCGACTCCGGCCTGACATTGAACTACCTGATGAAGAGTCTCAACGTGCGCAAGCCCGCCTCGCTCGAGATCGCCGCCCTTCTCCTCAAGGAAGGCATCCAGAGGGTCCCGATCGAGGTCAAGTACGTTGGATTCCCCATCGGCCCCGAATTCGTGGTCGGCTACGGGCTCGACTACGCCGGGAAGTACCGCAATCTTCCCTATGTCGGTGTGATGGGGGCCAACGCTTGACTCAGAGCCCGACCTCGGCGAGATTCGGGGGTTCGACTATTGGGGGGTTTCCCGTAGCATTGAGATCTCACGCTCTTCCCTGGAGTCTGATTTGAGGTCTCGGTGAATCGAACGCTGCGCACGCTGGTCGTCTACGGGCTGTCGATCATCATGCTCGCCATCCTCGCCCAGTGGTGGTTCGACCAGGTCCAGGGACCCGAGATCGTCGAGCTCTCCCAGTTCATGGACAACGTCCAGGACGGCGAGTACGACCGCGTCGAGATGCTTGCTCGCTCCAACGAGATGCAGGGTCGTCTCACCGGCTCGACCCTCCCCGACGAGGGCTGGGACCACGTCTCCAGCTACCCCGAGGGCGCCGAGGGCGATCTGGTCACATTGGTCCGCGAATCGGGCGTCGCTTTCAGCTCCGACCCGCAGCCGCCCGGCTTCTGGGAAGTCCTCATCAGCTTCCTCCCTTGGCTCTTCCTTCTCGGATTCATGGTGTTCATCTTCATGCAGATGCAGGGCGGCGGGAACCGGGTCATGCAGTTCGGGAAGTCCCGGGCCAAGCTGGTGGGCAAAGAGCAGCCCAAGGTCACCTTTGACGACGTCGCCGGACTCATCGAGGCCAAAGAGGAGCTGGAGGAGATCAAAGACTTTCTCCAGAACCCGGACAAATACCGCTTGATGGGAGCAAAGATCCCCAGGGGTGTCCTGTTGTTCGGTCCACCCGGAACCGGCAAGACCCTGCTGGCCAAGGCAGTGGCCGGCGAGGCCGGAGTCCCCTTCTTGTCCATCTCCGGCTCCGATTTCGTCGAGATGTTCGTCGGTGTCGGCGCCTCCCGGGTTCGCGATCTCTTCGACCAGGCAAAGCAGAGCGCCCCGGCCATCGTTTTCATCGACGAGATCGACGCCGTCGGACGTCATCGTGGGGCCGGTCTGGGCGGCGGCCACGACGAGCGTGAGCAAACGTTGAACCAACTCCTGGTCGAGCTCGACGGTTTCGAGGGCAACCAGGGTGTGATCGTCATGGCGGCGACCAACCGCCCCGACATTCTCGACCCTGCCCTTCTTCGCCCGGGCCGATTCGATAGGCAGATCGTGGTCGACGCCCCCGACATCGAGGGTCGCAAGTCGATCCTCGAGGTCCATGCCAAGGGGAAGCCCCTCGCCGAGGAGATCGACCTCGAGGTGCTGGCCCGGCGCACCCCGGGTTTCACCGGCGCCGACCTGGCCAACCTGATCAACGAGGCCGCCCTCCTCGCCACCCGGCGGCGCCGCAAGGACATCGGGATGCTCGAGCTGGAGGAGGCCATCGATCGTGTGATCTCGGGCCCCGAGCGCAAGACCCGGGTGATGGATGACGAGGAGAGAAAGCTCATCGCCTACCACGAGACCGGTCACGCCCTGGTCGGGTATGCCCTCCCCAACTCCGATCCGGTGCACAAGGTGACCATCGTGGCTCGAGGCCGTTCGCTGGGTCACACCCTGGCCCTGCCCACCCATGACAAGTACCTGGTCCGCCGCTCGGAGCTGGTCGACCAGCTGGCAATGCTCCTCGGTGGCCGGACCGCCGAGGAGATCATCTTCGCCGATCCCACCACAGGCGCCGCCAACGACATCGAGAAGGCCACCGCCATCGCCCGCAAGATGGTCATGGAATACGGGATGAGCGACATCCTCGGACCGATGCAATATGGCAAGCCCAACGGCGAGGTCTTCCTGGGTCGGGACTACTCACGTCAGCAGGACTACTCCGACGAGGTCGCGGCCAACATCGACAACGAGGTCCGGAAGATGATCAACGCGGCCCACGAGGAGGCGCGTCTCATCCTGGAGAAGCACGCGGACGCCATGCAGCGCATGGTCGACAGACTCATGGAGAAGGAGACCGTCGACCGGCACGAGGTGGCCGAGCTCTTCGCCGACGTGCCGAAGTGGGAGCACACGTCGGAAGGTGCCATGCGTCTCAGATATCCCGAGAACCCGGTGATCCCCCAGCCTCGCGATGAGCCGATCGCCGCGGCCCAGGAAGCCGAGAAGGAGGAAGAGCCGATCACCGAGTCACTCTCCCTCAACCGGAAGCTTCGCCGGTCCACCCGACCGGCCACTGACGCCGGCGCCTGACACCCCTGCTCTCTCGGAGCTCAGTCCACCCGGTCGATTCTCAGATTTCCCGAAACCAGGCGAACCTTCACGCTCATCTCCCGCTCGGGGGGCTCTGTGCTGGGGCCCGGTGAAGGAGGCAGGCTGACCTTGCCCGAGAGGGTGCTTGCGTCGAGATCGAGTCGGGTCCGGGGTGGTATGCCGATGCGTACCCCACCGGACACCGATTTGGCGTTCAGTTCGGGACCGGTGAGCTGCCCAACCCGGATGTCACCTGACAGGGAGGCGACGGAGAGCTCCCCGCGGCACTGCTCGATGACCACGTCCCCGGAGGCGGTGGAGAGATCGGCTCGATCACCGATGACTCCGATCCGGATGTCACCGGACGCGGTGATGCAGCGCGCCTCCCCTTCGACTCCGTTTCCCCTGACCGTGCCGCTGGCGCTCTTCGTCTGGAGCCTGCCGGCGGTGTCGAAGGCCACGTCGCCGCTGGCCGAGGCGACCTCGAGCCGTCCCACCGGCGTGAGGACCTCCACGTCTGCGCTGGCCGTGGACACCTCGATGTCGATCATCGATGGGGCTTGGACCGTCACATCGGCCCTTCCGCCTCTCTCTCCCGAGGCGAGGATGGCGTCGCCACGTCTGGTGACTTCGAAGGTGGGGTTGCGGGTGTCGACCTGGATGCGAACAATTCCAGGCTCTCCGGCCTCGACCCTGACCCGCCCCGATCTGGTTCCGATCTTGACCGAGGGGGAGTCGCCGACTGGAAATTCGTGGTCGATCACAGGTCGATGGTCTTCTTCACGGAGCTGGTCGGGCCGCGCTCATAAGCCCTGGATCGAAGTGCGTCGATGACGAAGGAGTTGACGGAGTCACCTGCGACCTCTGCCGCTTCTGCGATGACCTCCTTGAGATAGCCGGGGAGTCGCAGGGTGATCCTCGCCTCGGAATCCGATTCTTCGTCGGGTCCGGGCGGTGGTGGCGGCGGGGGAATCCGCGAGTCGTCTGGGGTGACGACCAGCTCGGGATCACCGTCGACGAGACGGATGTCGACTCGATGCCCGACCAGCTGCCCGTTGACTTCCTGAGCCGCCATCTCCACGACTTCAATCATGACCTGTCTGACCGCGGGGCGGAGGACCTCGAGTAGGTCGGCTCCCAGGGAGGCCAGTTCGGGGTCGCCCAATCTCAGTTGGGCCTCGACCGCGGTCTCCAATCTGAAGGCTGCCTGTGTCAGTTGCATTTCCGTGCTGTCTTGCGTAGACGGCGAACCCTCTCGCCCAGCTCGGCTTCCAAACCGTCGGGGGTGTGGATGAACATTATGGCTTCTCCTTCGTAGACATCATGATGATGTCAATATGACATCACCATAATGGCACAACGACATTATGTCAAGACTCCGAGGTGTGACGCTCCAGGCGGGCACCAGGCGCCCCCAGGGGTGGAATAGAAACACGACGTTGTCTGGTTTCCTTCCGGGATGAACGAGATCGACCAGGGCCGGATCGAGAAGGCGGTACGGGAGATAATCGAGGCTCTGGGTGAAGATCCCGAGCGCGAGGGTCTGCTCGACACCCCGCAACGTGTGGCAGCCCTCTACGCCGAGGTCTTCGACGGGCTTCACCGCGACCCGGCCGAGGTCGTCGACGCCTTCTTCGGGGAGGAGCACTATCAGGAGATCGTGATGGTGCGCGAGATCCCGTTCTATTCGATGTGTGAGCACCATTTCGTCCCGTTCCACGGTCAGGCCCATGTCGCCTATATCCCCAGGGGTCGTGTCACCGGGCTCTCCAAGCTGGCGCGGCTCGTCGAGGGGTTCGCCAGGCGTCCCCAGATGCAGGAGCGCTTGACCGCACAGGTGGCAGACGCCCTGGCCGAGCGTCTCGAGCCGCTCGGCGTGATGGTGGTGGTCGAGGCGGAGCACCTGTGCATGTCGATGCGAGGAATCAAGAAGCCCGGGGCGATCACGGTGACTTCGGCCGTGCGCGGGATCATGGAGTCCCAGCCCGCCACCCGGGCCGAGGCGATGTCGCTTCTGTTCGGCACCGCTCGCTAGCGCGCACACTCGCCGTTCCGCGTCATACGTTCTACGTTCTACGACGTGATCGCGACCTGGCGGCTTCGGACTCGAGGGCTCGACTTGTCCCGCGGGGTGATCATGGGGGTGCTCAATGTCACTCCTGATTCGTTCTCGGACGGCGGGTTGTATCTGGAGAAACCGGACGCTCTCGCCGCAGGCCGTGAGATGATCGCTCAGGGTGCCGGCATAATCGACGTGGGTGGCGAGTCGACTCGCCCCGGGGCGAGCCCGGTCCCGGTCGATGAGGAGCTGCGTCGAGTTATCCCGGTGATCGAGGCGCTTGCCGCCGAGGGTGTCGTCGTCTCGGTAGACACTTCGAAACCGGCGGTGGCCCGGGCTGCCTTCGAGGCGGGAGCCGAGATCGTCAATGACGTGACCGCGGCGTCGGAAGAGGGGATGACCGAGGTGATGGGGGAGTGGCGCCCCGGGGTGATCCTCATGCACATGCGGGGCACTCCCCGGACGATGCAGCAGGACCCCGTCTATCAGGATGTGGTTGCCGAGGTGGCTGTGTTTCTGGTCGATCGGGCGCAGCGGGTCATCGGGGCGGGAGTCGACCCGGCCTCGGTGGCCATCGATCCGGGGATCGGATTCGGCAAGACGGTCCGGCACAACCTGGAGCTGATCGATGGGCTCGGCAGACTGACCGGGCACGGCTTCCCGGTGGTTCTGGGCGCCTCGCGCAAGTCCTTCTTGGGAAGGCTCACCGGGATCGAGGACCCGGGCTCGCGCGACCAGGCGACCGCAGTCACCACCGCCCTCGGGTTCGAGCGTGGCGCCAGGGTTTTTCGGGTCCACGACGTCGCTTCTTCACTGGCTGCGCTCCGCCTTGTCGCCGCTATCGTGACTCCCCAGCAATGGGACGAATGGTCGCAGGACTAAAGCCCCGGGGTTTCACCTGGGTCATCACCGATCGTCTCGCCGTCTCGGAGCGGGTCGGGGGCTCCGGATTCCAGCATCGTCGGGTGCGCAGGGAGGAAGAGATCACCTGGCTCGTCGAGGAGGCGGGGATCAATGTCGTCGTCTCTTTGCTCCCCGGCAACCAGAATCTCCTCGCTTACCGCGAGGCCGGGATCGCCACCTACTCCGTGCCCGTCGGGCCCGATCTCACCGGCAGGGAAGTCGAGGACTTCTTCAAGACATTGAGCAAGGCGACTGCGCAGGGGAGCGCCCGTGTGCTGGTCCATCGGGAGGTGATCGACGACACCGTCGGTGGGCTGCTCGGGGGCTTTCTGGTCGTGTCGGGCCTGGTCACCGATCCGATCCTGGCGTTGGCCGTGATTCAGCAGATTCTGGGGAGGGCGCTGGGACCCGAAGGTCGCTCGCTCATCCCGGCGTCCGCGGTGTCGTGACCGATCGGATCGAGGTCAAAGGCATCGAAGTACTTGCTCTTCACGGAGTGCTCGAGCATGAGAAGACCGAGACCCAGCTCTTCCGGATAGATCTCACAGTGCACCTCGACCTGGCCCCGGCAGGTGTCTCCGACGATCTGGCCGACACCGTCGACTACGGGCGTCTGGCGCAGTTGGCGCACGATTTGGTCACCTCGGAGAGCCATCAACTGATCGAGACCATCGCCCATCGGTTGGCGGGACGGATCCTCGAAGATCCACGTGTCGACCGCGTCTCGGTCACGGTCCACAAGCCAAACGCTCCCATCGCCCTGACCTACGGGGACGTGGCCGTCACCGTCGATCGAGCTCGATGACCAGATATGCAGTCGCCCTCGGCTCCAACCAGGGAGACCGGGTGCGACATCTCCGGATGGCGGTCGACGAAATCGGCCGGCTGGGGTCTCTCCTGGCGGTTTCCGGGCTATACGAGACGGCCCCGGTCGGCGGGCCGGACCAGGGTCCCTATCTCAACGCGGTCGTGGTCGTCGAAGCGAGTCTCGCTCCGCAGGAGATGCTGGGTCGGCTCCAGGCCATCGAGTCGGATCATGGTCGGGAGCGCACTGTTCGCTGGGGACCGCGGACACTGGATCTCGACATCGTCGCCACAGACGGCGACCCGGTCGACACCGAAGAGTTGCAGATCCCCCATCCCAGGGCGGCGGGGAGGCGATTCGTGCTCGAGCCTCTGTCCGATGTGTGGCCCGATGCGCCGGTTGCAGATGGCATGACAGGACGCGACGCCCGGGAGCTGGTTGGCGACCAGGAGGTCGATCTACTGCTCCCGACATGGGTCGAAGAGGTGGGACGTGGCCGGGTGTGGGTGGGAGCTCAGCTTGCGCTGCTGGTAGCGATTGCCCTCGGTCTCGCCTACGACGGGTCACTCCCCGGCATCGGCCTGGAGCCGCTGAGGCTCGGGGGAGGACTCGTGCTGATCCTGGGCGGCGCCCTCGTACTTGCTGCTGCCCGGTCCCTCGGCCGGGGACTGACCATCATGCCGCAGCCGGTCCCTGGCGGGGTCCTGGTCGAGAGCGGTGTCTACGCCCGTGCCCGTCATCCGATGTACGGAGGGGTGGTGCTGGGGATGCTCGGGGTCTCCCTGCTCCTGGCCAGCCCGGTGGGCGCATCGTTGAGCATCGTTCTGTTCGCTTTCTTCTGGGCGAAGTCGGTCTACGAAGAGCGCCGTCTTCGCATCGCCTACCCGTGGTACACGGCGTATCGGAGCCGGGTCAGGCGCCGGATGATCCCCTATCTGCTCTGACCACGCGGAGTCGGGTCTTTCGACCCTTCCCCTCAGACCCGCCTCCGTGCTAGGTTGCCGCTATGGGAAGCGGCCGCGGCCCCCCTCCTGGAACCGTGAAACGAGCACGAGTCAGGACAGGAGGAACGATCTAGATGGCCAAACGGTCGCGAGAGCATCGCCAGGAGATCCCCGGATACAACGAGGGTCGCCCCACACGCCAGGAGCGAAAGAAGCAGCATCGGGCGGTACGGCATCACACCCACCAAATGCTGCACATCGCCGACGACCCGGACGAGGTCGTCGTCCCCGAGGTACGGGGAACAGGGGACAACCATGAGCTCCAGCCCGCCGAGCCACACGATTCGAAGCGCCGCAGATTCCGGGTATGGAAGACCAAGTTCTGGAAGAGGCGGGACGACTACCACACGATGAAGTCGGAGTTGGACTCCAATTGGCCAGTCATCACAGCCAACCAGCTCGAGCAGGACCAGGTGTGAAGCCGGTTATCGCCTAGGAGCCCTTGGCTACCCTCGCCGCCACGTCGGCAGAGGAAGACCTGTGAGATTGATCATCGTCGGCCCGGGTAGGGCCGGGGGCGCCATCGCCCTAGCCGCGGCCCGCGCCGGCCACGACATCGCCGGCGTGCTCTCTCGAACCGGCGACACCAGGTACGGCCCCTCGCTGGGATGGGACGACCCCCTTCCCGTCTCCGATCTGGTCCTCATCGCGGTGCGAGACGATGCGATCGAGGAGGTCTCTGCCCGTATCGCGCCGCATTCCCGGTCGGTCCCGGTAGCCGCCCATCTCTCCGGCTTCACCCGGGTGACCGCACTGGACGATCTCGCCCGCGGCGGGGTCGCAACAGGCGGTTTCCATCCCCTCCAGACCCTGCCCGACCCGGAGCGGGGCGCCGCCGCCCTGACCGGTTCCTACGTCGGGGTTGGTGGAGACCCAAGAGCGGTGGAGGCGCTATCACGGTTCGGCGTCTCGCTCGGTATGACACCGTTCCCTCTGTCCGACGACTCGAGGCCCGGGTATCACGCCGGTGCGGCTGCCGCGGCCAACTTCGTCATAACGGCCCTGGCGACGGCAGGTGACCTGATGCGTGGAGCCATGGTCGATCCGGTGGTCACCCGTCCTCTGGTGGAGCGGGCCGTGTCCAATCTGTACGAGAGCGGCCCGGGCTCGTCGCTCACCGGCCCCATCGCCCGCGGCGACATCTCGACGGTGGTGGGACAGCTCGCCGCGGCCAGTCAAGTCTCCGAGGGGGTCGGGGAGCAGTACAGGCTGATGGCCGAGGCAACAGCCATCCGGGCGGGACGGAAGGGCGACGTCGCCAAGTGGAGCTGACCCAAACCTTCGCCGGGACCCGCGAGCGTTACCAGGGCAAGGTGGGCCTCCTCCCCACCCTCGGGTTTCTCCATGAGGGGCACCTGGCTCTCATGGATCTGTTGCGTCGGCAATGCGACACACTCGTCGTCTCCCTCTTCGTGAACCCGACCCAGTTCGACGACAAGAACGACTTCGACGCCTATCCCAGGGACACTGAGCGGGACGCAGCGCTGGCGCAACAGCACTCGGCGGACATCCTCTTCGCGCCCGAGTTGGAGGAGGTCTACCCCGTCGGGCAGACCACCATCGTCGAGGTTGGCGGGGTTTCCCAGGAGATGGAAGGGCGCTACCGGGCCGGGCATTTCACCGGGGTGGCGACCGTCGTGGCCAAGCTCTTCGCCGGCCTCCAGCCCGACATCGCCATGTTCGGGCGCAAGGACGCCCAGCAGCTGGCCGTGCTCAAGGCGATGGTCCGGGACCTCCGTTTCCCGGTGACGGTGATCGATGCACCCCTGGTCCGCGAGCCCGACGGTCTTGCGCTGTCCAGTCGAAACGTGAGACTGTCCCGGCAGGATCGGGAGCGAGCCCTGGCCATCAGCCGCGGTCTGTTCCAGGCGGCGGAGCAGGTCGATGCCGGCGAGCGTCGGGGCGAGCGCCTCGAGGCGACCGTGCGCCGGTCCCTCAAGGGGCTGGAGGTCGACTACGCCACATTGGCGTCGCAGGAGACGATGGTTCCGATACCCGAGCTCGACCAGCCTGCCGTTCTGGCCGTCGCTGCTCACGTGGGTGGGGTCCGGCTCATCGACAACATCACCCTTGACTGGAGAGATGGGCGGCCCGTTCCCGACCGCGGCCTGCTCCTCGCCGAGCCGAGCCGGCTGAGCGCCGCCCACGAACCGGCCACCGAGTGACATGACCGAGTCATCCGATCAGGGCCCGGACCACCTCGTTGCCGGACGACGAGAACATCACCGGGAGCTACTGGAGTCGGGCGGATACCCCGATCGATACCAGCGAAGCCACACGGCTGGGGAGCTCCACGAGGAGTTCGCCGACCTGGAGCCGGGCGCGGAGACGGAGGCCCGGGTCTCGGTGGCGGGTCGCGTGATGCTGCACCGGTCCTTCGGCAAGCTGGAGTTCGCCACGGTTCAGGACGGGTGGGGCGCGATTCAGCTGTTCGTGGACCGGGCCACACTCGGCGACGAGCTCGCCGACAGCTTCGCCAAGGTGGATCTCGGGGATTGGGTGGGGGCCTCGGGGACGATCATGACCACCCGAAAAGGAGAGCTGAGTGTGAGGATCGACGACTTCGTCATTCTCCAAAAGAGCCTCCGTCCCCTTCCCGACAAGTGGCACGGGCTGGCCGATATCGAGCTGCGCAGCCGGCGGCGCTACCTCGATCTCATGGTCAACGAGGAGGCGAGACGGATCGCCGAAGCCCGGATCGCGGTGGTCGGCGAGCTGCGCCGCCAGTTCGAGTCCAGGGGATTCGTCGAGGTGGAGACCCCGATGCTGCTGTCACAGGCGACCGGGGCCAACGCGCGACCTTTTGTCACCGAGCACCATGCGCTCGACATGGAGATGTCTCTCCGCATCGCTACGGAACTGCACCTGAAGCGGCTGGTCGTGGGCGGAATGGAGAAGGTCTTCGAGATCGGGCGCATCTTCCGCAATGAGGGCATCGACTCGACCCACAACCCCGAGTTCACGATGCTCGAGGCCTATCAGGCACTGGCCGACTACAACGACATGATGGACCTGATCGAGCAGGTTTTCACCGAAGTGACCCGGGTCGTGCTTGGCGAGCCGAGGTTCTCATATCAGGGCAAGGAGGTCGATCTCACCGCCCCATTCCGCCGGGCCACCATGGTCGACCTGGTGTCCGAGAAGCTCGGCCGTGCCGTGGGCCTGGACACTCCGACGCCGGAGCTGGCCGCACTCGCCCTGGGCGTGGGCGTCGAGGCGGATGAAGGGTGGAGCCCCGCGCTGATCATCTCCGAGGTCTACGAGGAGGCGGTCGAGCCCGGGATATGGGACCCGGTCTTCGTCACTCACCAACCGATCGAGGTCTCACCACTGGCCAGGCGCAACCGGGACGAACCCCGTCTGGCCGACCGCTTCGAGCTGGTGATCGCCGGTTCTGAGTATGCCAATGCCTTCAGCGAGCTCAACGATGCCGACGATCAGAGGGCGAGGTTCGACGCCCAGGCCGCGGCCCGGGCCGCAGGCGACGAGGAAGCTCACCCCGTCGACGAGGACTATCTGCTCGCCCTGGAGTACGGGCTCCCCCCGACCGGGGGGTTGGGGATCGGAGTCGACCGCCTGGTGATGCTGCTCACCGACCAGGCCCACATCCGGGAAGTGATCCTGTTCCCAACGCTCAGACCCGAAGCATGAGCCGGTCCAGCGGAGAAGGCGAGGCCGATCAGGTGCGAGCAGCGTCGACCCGGCCCAGCAGATAGGCGCCCAGGGTCTGCAGGATCTGCTTCGGCTCGCCGTCGGGGACGCCTCGCAGCGCATCGGAGGCGACTTCGAGTCGCCGAGTCGCCTCGGCCAGGGCGCTGTCGACATGACCGCCCGAGCGCACGATGTCGATCACCTCGATGACTATCTGATCGGAGTAGGGGCGGGCGCCGGCCAGCAGCTCACGGACCCGGCTGCTGTTCTCCCGGGCCAGAGCCTCCAGCACCGGCATGGTGAACTTCCCCTCCCGGATGTCCGATCCCGCCGGCTTGCCGATCGTCTCCTCGTCGGCGACGAGGTCGAGGGCATCATCGGCTATCTGGAACACCATTCCCAGCTCCCAAGCCCAAAGGGACAGGGACTCGACCACGTCGTCGTCGGCGTCGGCGGCAATCGCCCCGAGCCGGGCCGAGGTGCGGATCAACGACGCCGTTTTGCCTGCTATCACCTGCTCGTATTCGGCGACTCCGTGGTCGAGGTCGAAGTCGAGCTGAAGCTCGCGGGTCTGGCCTTCGACCAGCTCGGCGTACGTGGCTGCCAGCAGTCGGACCGACTCCTGGCTGAGGTGGGTGGCGGCGACCTCCGATGCCCGGGCCATGAGGTAGTCACCGGCGAGGATGGCGACGGTGTTGCTCCAATTGGCGTTGACCGATGCCGCGCCACGTCTGACATCGGCCTCGTCGATGACGTCGTCGTGGTAGAGAGATCCGACATGGATCAGCTCGACGGAGACTCCGGCTTCGACGGGGCGATGGTCCCGGCTCGGTCCGAACTCGGCGGCGAGGAGCGCGAGCAGCGGTCTGAACCGTTTCCCGCCGGCGAGAAGCAGATGTTGTGCGATCTTGGTGAGATAGGGGTCGTCCGCCGCCGCCGCATCGAGCAGCCGCTCTTCGACCCGGGCCAGCGAGCCCCAGACACCGGGGATGCGAATGAGACTTTGGAGGTCCTCCATTGGTGACGATGGTATTACGTGCGGGAGCCTCGGAGTCAGGCTCGAAGGTCAAGAGACGCCCCGGTGGTAAACTCGCAGATGTCAGGCTTGGGAGTCAAGAGTGTTTGAGCGCTTCACAGATCGTGCCCGCCGGGTAGTCGTCCTGGCTCAGGAAGAGGCACGTCTTCTGAACCACAACTACATCGGCACGGAGCACATCCTTCTCGGCCTGCTGAACGAGGGCGAGGGGATCGCCGCTCAGGCATTGGAGAGCCTCGACATCGACCTCGCCTCGGTCCGCGAAGAGGTGGTCAAGATCATCGGCCAGGGCCAGCAATCGCCTTCCGGCCACATTCCCTTCACCCCCCGGGCGAAGAAGGTCCTCGAGCTCAGCCTGCGCGAGGCGCTGCAGCTCGGTCACAACTACATCGGCACCGAGCACATCCTCCTCGGGCTGATCCGGGAGGGCGAAGGGGTCGCCGCCCAGGTGCTGCAGCAGCTCGGGGCCGAGCTGCAGAAGGTTCGTCAGACCGTCATCCAGCTCCTCTCCGGCCCCGGGGGCGGGGAGCAGCAATCATCCGAGCCGAGCAGCGCCGGTGGCCGGGAGGCCTCGGCGGGCGGGTCGACCGTCCTCGACCAGTTCGGGCGCAACTACACCCAGCTGGCGCGGGAGCGGAAGCTGGACCCCGTCATCGGGCGCCTGCGCGAGATCGAGCGGGTCATGCAGATCCTCTCCCGCCGAACCAAGAACAACCCGGTCCTCATCGGGGAGCCCGGCGTCGGCAAAACCGCGATCGTGGAAGGCCTGGCCCAGCGAATCGTGGCCAAGGACGTCCCCGACAATCTCCAGGGCAAGAACCTCTACTCGCTCGACTTGGGGGCACTCGTTGCCGGCTCCCGCTATCGCGGTGACTTCGAAGAGCGCCTGAAGAAGGTGCTGAAGGAGATCAAGAGCCGGGGCGACATCATCCTCTTCATCGACGAGATCCACACCCTGGTCGGCGCGGGCGCGGCCGAGGGGGCGATCGACGCCGCCTCGATCCTCAAGCCGATGCTCGCCCGTGGTGAGCTGCAGACCGTCGGCGCCACCACGCTCGAGGAATACCGCAAGTACCTGGAGAAGGACTCGGCCCTGGAGAGGCGATTCCAGCCGATCCAGGTCGACGAGCCGTCGGTGAGCGAGACAATCCAGATCCTGATGGGTCTCAAGGACCGCTACGAGGCCCACCATTCGGTTCGCTTCACCGACCAGGCCATCGTCTCCGCCGCCAACCTCGCCGATCGATATCTCTCCGATCGCTTCCTTCCCGACAAGGCCATCGACCTCATCGATGAGGCGGGGAGCCGGCAACGGATCCATCGGACCAGTGATGTTCCCGAGATCACTGCCATCGACCAGAAGCTGTCCAATCTGCGTCAGGACAAGCAAGACGCAGTCGCCCGGGAGAACTACGAGCGGGCCGCCCATCTCCGCGACGAGGAGCAGGGTTTGCTCAGCGATCGCGCCGTCCAAGAGGCCAGCGAGGGCGACACCGGCTGGGTGATCGACGAGGAGGAGATCGCCGAGGTGCTGGCCCAATGGACCGGGATCCCGGTTCACCGGCTCACCGAGGAGGAGACCTCCAGGCTGGTCCAGATGGAAGCCGAGCTGCACAAGCGGATCATCGGGCAGCACGATGCGATCACGGCCGTGTCCAAGGCGATCCGCCGCACCCGGGCCGGGCTCAAGGACCCCCGTCGCCCCTCCGGCTCGTTCATCTTCCTCGGACCCTCAGGTGTCGGGAAGACCGAAACGGCCAAGGCCTTGGCTCAGTTCCTCTTCGGTCAGGAAGACGCCCTCATCCAGCTCGACATGTCCGAGTACATGGAGAAGCACACGGTCAGTCGTCTGGTCGGCTCCCCTCCCGGGTACGTCGGCTACGACGAGGGCGGTCAGCTGACCGAGGCGGTTCGGCGCAAGCCTTTCTCGGTGGTGCTGTTCGACGAGATCGAAAAGGCCCACCCTGACGTGTTCAACACACTGCTCCAGATCTTGGAGGAGGGGCGGCTCACCGACGCCCAGGGCCGTACCGTCGACTTCAAGAACACGGTCATCATCATGACCTCCAACCTCGGCACCCGCGACCTACACAAGAAGGCGGTCGGGTTCCATGCCGGGGACGAGGAGATGAACTACGAGCACATGAAGGGGCGGGTCACCGAAGAGCTGAAGAAGAGCTTCCGCCCCGAGTTCATCAACCGGCTCGATGAGATAATCGTCTTCCACGAGCTGACCATGGACGAGCTCAAGCAGATCGTCGACCTCATGCTGGAGCGTGTCCGCGACCAGCTCGACGCCCAGCATCTCGACCTGGTGCTCACCGACGATGCCAAGGAGTTCCTGGGTACCCGGGGCTACGACCCCGAGCTCGGGGCCCGGCCATTGCGGCGTGCCATCCAGCGTCTGCTGGAAGACCCCCTCAGCGAGCGCGTCCTCCTCGGCGAGTTCAAGGCCGGGATCACCATCCTGGTCGGTCTCGACGCCGAGAACGATGAGCTCACCTTCGAGGCTGTTGCCACTCCGGACGCCTCGGCGACGCCTCAGCCGGAGATGGCTGCGCAGGACTGACCGCTAAAGCCGGCGTCTCAAATGCCGATCAAATACGGGCATCCGTATGCCCATATTCACAATTCTCCTGGTCATCACAACGGCATTAGCCCCACTCTCCACCCCCGAGTACGTACCCGCGGGCAAAGAGGCCTACACGCTCGACCTGGAGGTCGACGGGTATCGCAATGGGCGCATGCCCAGCGACAGGCTGATGACCTTCAACGGATGCACCTTGGAGCGTGATGCCGCCTACATGTACGCGTTGCTGATGGAGGCGGCGGAGCGCGACGGTGTGCGACTCGGCTTCGAGGACTGCTACCGCACCTACAACAGCCAGAAGTCCTCGTACGACAGACGCTGCCCCGTGGTCGATACCCCCATCTTCGGGGTCGACCCATTGACCGGGCTCACTGTCGAAGTTGGGCTCTCGTCGGCCCGTGTGTGCTCGGGCCCTCCTATCGCCAAGGCCGGATCCTCGAACCACGGTTGGGGTCGGGCCGTGGACTTCACCGACGGGCGGGGTGTCCTCGGGTGCGCCGACGAGGCGTTTCTTTGGATGCAGGGAAACGCCTATCGCTTCGGATGGGTCCATCCGCAATGGGCCGAATGTGGCAAGAGCACCCAGGAGCCCTGGCACTGGGAGTACGCCGGCGTCACCGACCCCCTCCAAGTCAGCCAGGGCCAGCTGAACCCGGACCTGCTCAAACTCATCGAGTAGCGCCATCACCCGAACCTGAGGTTCCCCGTTGCATATATGCAACAAATCGCCTCGAGTTCACCGTTTCCATGAGCTCCCAGGGCGTCAGGCTGTCGCTCCTCAAGCCCTCAGCGCTGACCGAATCGCGTCCGCCACCATCTCCGGCCTGGCGATGATGTCATCCCACGTGAACCGTAGGATTCGCCAGCCGGCGAGTTGAGCCTGGTTGTCTCGCTGGCGATCCACGTCGAAAGACTTCATGAGCAGATGCCATCTTCGGCTGTCGCCTTCGATCACGAGGCGCTGCTCGGGATATGCGAAGTCGACTCTGCCATTGGTTGGGCCCAGCCAGGGTGCGTGGAACTGACGGGTCGGCATCGGGAGCTCGGCTTCCTCGATCAAACGCAGGAGCCGATTCTCGAGGGCACTGTCAGGCGGGACCCACTCCTTGTCTCTTGTCTCGAGAAGACGACGAAGTCTGGCCGTGCCCGGCTTCCCGCGGCGAGCCAGGCTCGTGAACAGCTCAGCGAGCCTGTCCAAGTCGACCGAACCGGCGGACATCGCTCGGTCGAGGATCCAGTCGAGGCGTCGTTCGGAGAGGACTGCCGCCAGGTCGTAGATGGTGCGCTCCGGGTTCGTCACCGGAAGACCTCGGATCTCGACCACCTGGTCATCCGAGATGTCCGTGGACTGATGGACATACGCGCCAGGGTGCTCATGGGTGAGACGGTGGGGGACGGTCACGGTGGGGATCGACCAGGGGAGGCCGTCGAAGTCGTGCAGCCGACCGGCCGATTGATGGGAGACCACCGCATTGAGACGCCGACACGCAGCCTGCAGGTCGAGCTCGTGAGCCATTTCCGCGCCTGCCAACGCAAACGTGCCCCGGCCCACTCTGGTGAAGATGCCGGCGTCCACCTTTCGGGCCAACGTGCTCCGGTCCATGCCGAGTGCCTGTGCTTCCCCGGTGGTGATGATCCCTCCGTTGGCGCGGGCATGCTCGATGACCTCGGGCGTTTTGTTTCCCATCCCGGGTACAAACATGCCACGTTGAGGCCCAGGGTTCTAGAGCGATGTCCGTGAACTCGAGAGAGTTCGTCGCATATCCGTTACGTGGAACCTCAGGTTCGCCCAAGCCGGCGCGGGAGGCGGGACACGCCCCCGATGACCACGCCGATGATGGGGAGGCTGAGGACGAGGCCGTTGAGTCCGTCGTCGTCGGCGATCCCGATGGCGGCGAGGAGGCCGAGGCCGGCGCAGATCCCGACCACCGCCAGAACCGGTCGCCACCAGACCGGCGCCGACCGGGGATCGTCGACCGGGCTCTCGAAGCGACCGAAGACGGCGACCATCCCAACGGTCACCAGACCGACTACGACGAACCACAGGGGGCGGCTCAACCACCATCCGGCGGTGAGCGGCTCGATCCCCAGCCCGAAGCCGCCTGTCGCCAATGAGATCCCGATCACGGTCACCATCGCGGTCAGATGCCACAGGTAGAGGGTCATGATCCGGGCACTGATGCCGACCACCAGGGTCCAGGCGAGTCGCCGCTGCATGAGCCGCTGCAACAAGGGCTCGACGAGAAGGGCGAGGCCCGATTGGAACATACCGAGAAGGGCGAGGGTGACTCGGGGCGGATAGGAGTTGGTGAGCTCGGTCGTGTCGAGCCCCACCATGGCGACGGGGTAAGGCCCCAAACCCACCAGAAGCAGTGTGCCGGCCCCGCCTACCCCGGCCATGACCGCACGCTTCCAGCTACCTTCGAGGGTCCCGTCGAGCCAGGCATAGCCGAGCTGGTGGACGGTCCCCCAGACGAAGATGTAGTTGAGGAACCCCACCGGCACGAGGCCGACGGATATCGAGAGCCAGTCGCACAGACCGGACAGGCCGATCCCAGCCACGATCGACCACCACCCCCACCGCTCCCAGATCCACAGACCGAGTGGGGCGATGGTGACGATCACCACGTACGCGGCAAGGAACCAGGTCGGGACCAGTGCCACCTGCGAGGCGAGTTGGAGCACTTCCCACTCCAGACCGAGCCTGAGGCCAACCCACCCCCCGGCCGTCCAGAAGAGAAGTAGGGGCACCACCGGCAGGGTGAGCCGGCGCAGCCGGGAGCGGAGCCAGCTCCCATAGGCCTCCTCGCGACGTCTGGCCGAGCGCCAGGAGAGGCCGTTGGCGTAACCACCCACCAGGAAGAAGACTGGCATCACCTGGAACACCCAGGTCAACGGATGGGTCCAGTCGGCGAGCACGAGGAGATGCCCTGCCACCAGCTCACCGTCGTCAACAGTCACGGCTGCCATCAACCAATGCCCGAACATCACGACGAGGATCGAGGCGGCCCGGAGCAGGTCTGCCACACGATTGCGCTCGGGAGGAGTGCCATCGGCGATGCGTCTGATCGAGGTCACAAAGCCCACGACCGTCATTCTCGCTCTAACTTCCTCACCTGGGATGGAAAACGCCAGATGAAAAGGCCGATTCGGTCGCTGCTGATCGTCGGCGGCGCCTATATCGCAGCCCAGATGATGGCCGACATCGCCAGTCTCCGCATCATCTCCGTGGCCGGCTATGCCGTCGACGCCGGGACGCTGATCTACCCCTTCACCTTCACCCTGCGCGACCTGGTGCACAAGATCGCGGGGACGAGCGCGGCACGGACGGTGATCGTTCTCGCCGCGGGGATCAATGTGCTCATGGCCGGGTTCTTCTGGCTGGTGGCGCAGCTCCCCGCCGACCCGCTGACCGGCTCCCAACTCGAGTTCGGATCGGTCCTCTCCCCGGTTTGGGGCATCGTGGTCGCCTCGATCGTGGCCGAAGTCCTCTCCGAGCTCATCGACACCGAGGCCTATCGGCGCTGGGAGCTCCGCTTCGGCCAACGGCACCAATGGGGCCGGGTTCTGGCCAGCAATGCCGTGGCCATCCCGGTCGACTCCGCCGTCTTCGTGGGGCTGGCCACGCTGTTCGGGATCTTCCCCCCCGCCGTGGCCATGACGATCTTCTGGGTCAACGTGGTGTTGAAGGGAGTCGTCACGATGATCTCGATCCCGTGGATCTACTGGGTGCGACCCGAGCCCGTGGCGACGACCTAGACCCGATTTGCCCGTTAATGTGACCGATTGGCAAGGGTTCCCCTTGTCGCTTCCAAATACACGGAGGAAAAACAGCGTGAAACGCTATCTGCGGTATCTCGGCCTCATCGCCGTCCTGGCACTGGTCCTTGCGGCCTGTGGCGACGGCGAGGGTGGAGATACCACCACAACGGCGGGCGCGGAGCCAACCACGACCGCCGCCGAAGAACCCACGACCACGGCCGGCGAGGCGACGACCACGACCGCCGGTGAGGAGCCGTCGGGCGATCTGGTACTCGCCTGTCAGGTGACCGACACTGGTGGCATCGACGACAAGTCGTTCAACCAGACCGCCTTCAAGGGCATCACCGATGCGGTCGACGCCGGCATCGCCGATCCGGCATCGGACTACCTGGAGTCCCAGGCGGAGACCGACTATGGGCCAAACATCCAGTCATGGCTGGACGAGGGTTGTGACCTGATCATCACGGTCGGGTTCCTGCTCGGCACTGCCACCCAGGAGGCCGCCGCGGCCAACCCGGACCAGGCGTTCGAGATCATCGACTTCGCCTACGACCCGGAGATCCCGAACGTTCGTGGCGCCGTCTTCGGCACCACCGACGCCGCCTTCCTGGCTGGTTACCTGGCTGCAGGAGTCTCGCAGACCGGGGTGGTTGCCACGTATGGCGGGATACAGATCCCCTGTGGCGTCACCTGCTTCATGGACGGATTCGTCTATGGCGTCCGCTATTACAACCAGGAGAACGGGGCCGACGTCCAGGTGCTGGGCTGGAACCCCGAGACTCAGGAGGGCGCCTTCACCGGTGACTTCGAGAACGCCGACAACGGGCGCAACCTCACCCAGTCCTTCGTCGACGAAGGCGCCGACGTGATCCTGCCCGTGGCAGGTCCTGTGGGTGTGGGCTCGGCCGCCCTCGCCCAGGAGCTGGGCAACGTCTGGGTGATCGGCGTCGACGCCGACTGGTTCGAGACCCTTCCCGAGTACAGCGACGTAATCCTGACCTCCGTGCTCAAGGGGCTCGACGTGGCCGTGTTCGACACGATCCAGGACGTCGCCGAGGGGACCTTCGAAGGCGGGACCCGTCTCTACACCATCGCCGAGGACGGCGTGGGCATCGGCCCGATCAACGAGACAGTTGATGCCGAGCTCCAGGCCCAGGTCGAGGCGATTCGCGACGGTTTGGTCGACGGCAGCATCGTCGCAGCCGACATGGCTGAGGCCGGTTGACCCGACCCGATCCGATAGAGAGAGCCCCCGCGAGTCGGGGGCTCTTTCGTACAGGGTGGTGAAGGGGAGCCTGTGTAAGCTCGCACCGCCGCCGGACGAGGGAGATACGTGAGGCTGGAGTTGAAGAACGTCACCAAGCGCTTTCCCGGCGTGGTGGCCAACGACTCGGTCGATCTCACTGTCAACTCCGGGGAGATAGTCGGACTGCTCGGCGAGAACGGGGCGGGCAAGACCACCTTGATGAACATCCTCTACGGTCTCTACGAGGCGGACGAGGGAGAGCTCCTGATCGACGGGAGACAGGTGAGGTTCGCCGGGCCTGGGGATGCGATCGCCGCCGGGATAGGGATGGTGCACCAGCACTTCATGTTGGTCCCCGTGTTCGACGTCACCGAGAACGTGGTGCTCGGGGTGGAGCCCACCCGCGGCCCGCTCGGTCACATCGACATCG
>Ga0299913_10000088_pt1 | contig 41212 bp, 35 predicted proteins | sample RVTome_9_FD_201360 | JGI IMG/M metagenome (GOLD analysis project Ga0299913, IMG submission 201360) | Soil microbial communities from uranium-contaminated site in the Upper Colorado River Basin, Wyoming, United States - RVT155D38 (version 2) ... | reverse complement strand
CTAGTGGCCACTGTCATGGCTCGGGCTCACGCCCTATCTCCCTGAACTTCCTGGATTTCCGGAAAGCTAGCAGAGTCGCCGAGGTGTGTCAAGACGAACGTCGGCGGTGCGTCTAGCAGGCCCGCGGGCGCCGCGCCAGTGGGTGGCCCACGCCGGTCTCGACCCGCGGGCCTTCGAGTCTGGAGACCGCCGCGCAAAAAGCGTAGTCGGGGCGGGTGATTTCTTAGACTGACTCACCCTTTACTTGGAGCCTCCTTGCGGCGTTTGTAACGAGACTGACAAAGTCCTTCGCGTCTGTAAAATAATTTTGGAATGCCCGCTTCAAGTCGTCGGCATGCTCCGCCTTCACGAGAACGATGTCGGCCTTGCCTTCCAGCTCCTTTTCAAGGCGTGCGTACGCTTCCTGGGCCGGCGCAATGGAATCATATGGCCGGACCTCGAGCTCCTGGTCTCCGTGTAAGTGGAAAATAAGAATCACGTTCTTGCCTTTTTTGATTGGTGGATTTTTGGAGACGGCGTTGGTAAGGCGCTCCATGATTCCGAGCTCCTTGTCGAGCGAGCTGAACTCTTGGACTAGCGCCTCGTTCTGCATGTCCGGAAGTGGCCCGGGTCTGCCCTCGTAGCCTCTTGCTATAAGTTCGCTTGCTACTGCGAAGAACCGTTGGAGCTTTGGATTCGCCTCCCCAAATTTAGCGCGCTCTCCGTTCAGCAGATCAACCGTCTCAACAGCGGTGGCCCAAGCATGCTGCGCCCGCGTCCTGAACTGCACCTCAACTCGTAGCCCATTCCACTTGGAACCATTCTCCGACTCCAAGAAGGTCTCGAAGACGTCGTGGATACCTCGATAGCCGCTGGCCTTCGGGTTCGCAATGTAATCGTAGCGATGGTCGCTCGCGTTGATGTGCCTATGCTTCGCCCTCGTATTGAGGAAGAGCTTCCGGAACCGAATCAGGCTTTTAATGTCAGGGAAGATCGCCCGGCACCCCGCGATGTCATGCATCCGATCGAGCAGCATACCCGACTCGCGCGTCAACTTGTCGACGATCGTGGGCAGACGCTTGTGCCGCTGTGCCACCTGCACGTTACCCTTGAAGCGGTTGCGCGTCGAGCGAAGACGCATCTGGAATGTGTTCAGCACATAGGCATGGGCACGGCGCCAGTTCTCCAATACCTCCCAGTCTTCGTTTGTAGCGCTCTCCGTACGAATGCGCTTGCCCGCCTTGGAAACTCGGCTCTTGGAGAACTTGGGCTCTACCCACCCGGTCGATGTCATCTCTCACGGCTCGCAGTCAAAAATCACCTTCCCCACCATGAAACTCACTTCATCGTCCCGTACTTCTTGGATTCCGTGAAGGTAGCAGGCTAGCCCCGCATTTGTCAAGCGAACGCCCACGGTACCTCGGACGGGTCGACGCGTCTGCCCAACGGGAAGATCCCCTCCGTGAGGAAGTCAGAAGTCCGGCTTGTACCGGCCTCTCGATTCTCGACCACTGAACATGCTATCCGCTGGGATCGCGTACCTGCCGGAGCCCTGATCCGAATACTTCCTTAACCCGCCGAATCCAATTTACAAGAGCGCGCCTCGACTGCTGATTTTCGAATAAGAGCGGCAAGCCACCCCTCACAAGCTCAAGAGGCGCCCAGTACTGGATCGCGCGCCTCTCATACACGATGACCACTACCCGTCGAGCCTCTCGCTCTTCGACAATCTCTACTGCATGGCCCCCGAACTCTTTGCGTAATGCGACTACAACCCACTCGCACACTAGCGCCGAGGATACGAGCGATCTTCGACCTGCTTCAAGGATGCGAACCGGATCCGGATCGGGCGCACCTACTTCCGGATAAATAAACAGACCTGCCAGGTCGAGCGACAGCAGCTTGCGCGCCGTTTCATATCGCAGACTAGGATAGGGAAGGTGTTCACTCGCGGAAAAAACGAGCTCTGCCCGATCAAGATAGTTAGGATCTGGATAGTTAAACCTCGGCTCTCGCACCGACGTTCGGTACTCTTCAAGGCGATCGATAGCAAAAACATTGTCATGAAAGAAGGCTCGCGCCATCTCGGATGCAGGCGTGGTCAGCGCTTTGTTGCCCAGCGACCAGTGGCTTGACCCATAGATTTCATCTAATGCGCAGTCGACCTGAATCATACAGTCGTCGTAGGTTGCGAGAAGAGCCGGTCCGAAGCTCCATCGTTTTCTTCTTGCCAGCAGGGCCGCCTGGAGCGTTGGATATCTCCGTTCGAAATGATCTTGCACGAACTTCAGAAAATCATTTGAGATCCGCGTGCTCGTTAGCAAAGAGCGCTCAAGGCAAGCTTGATACAATTGTACAAAGTCATGACTGTTCGTAAGCGCACGCGGCACTCCCTTTGCCTCTGCAAGTGCGGCCTTGAGGCTGTATTCGACAGCGTATGCTAGTAGCAACGGTGCGGCATTGAAGGAGCCCTGAAGGGAGAGTGCGCGACCCGCCACATAGTAATCAAACCGCAACTCCTGCCAATCACGACGACGATTCTCGGCAGCTAGGCGACCGAGATAATTTCGATACTGTGGTCGCCGCTTGAGTACATCAAAGGTAATCGGCTCTTCCTTTGCGAGTTGTCGACGGCCCGCGCTCGTGATCTGCCATGTTCCTGGGGAGACGGGCTTAATCAACCCACTCTCCTTGAGCTTAATTGTGGCCTCCACCACTGACTGGCCGACCTCGGAAGTAATCTCATCGCCGAAGCGACCATCGGCTGCCGCAATTATTCCCTCCCGTACTAGATAGCGGATGATCCAACGGATGTGGATAGGGCTCGCGCTGGCTACCACAGCTAGAGTAGGCTTCAAGAGCTCCTCGACCGGCCGCGCTCGTAGCGTTACCGAGATGGACATTTCCTCACCCGTGCGTCAGCTCCGCCGGCTCCGCCTCCGGCAGCAGCCCGTGCACGCGCGCACGGCGCCAGAACTCCTCCAGCCCTCGCCGCTGGGGTCCCTGTAGCAGGTACGACAGGTTCTCGGTCAGGTAGGTGTGGAGGGTGGTGCGGTCGAGGTCGAGCTCGGCGGCGGCTTCGCGCACCACCGAGTCGATGGAGGCCAGCCCCAGCCGCAGACTGCTCTTGAAGTAGTAGGCGAGGTCCGGGCGCCAGGCTTCCTCGCGCACCGCCCAGACCGCGAAGACGAACGGTAGGCCGGTCAACGCCTGCCACTCGGCGGCGAGGTCCACGGTGTGGAGGCCGCGGCGCTCGCGCTCGCCGGAGGCGTGGAAGCGGAGGGCCGGGTCGCCGATGACGAGGGCGGCGTCGGCGGTCTCGAGCATTCTTTCGACGTCGGGGCGGGCCTCGACGTACTCGGGGTCGGCGGACCAGCGCTCGCGCATGAGGATGCGGAGGAGGGCCGCGGAGGTGCGGCTGTTGTGGTCGAGAGCGACGCGGCGGATCGCGGCCGGGTCGGCGGCGGGGTCGACGCGCGAGACCAGGAGCACGCTGCGGACCTCGTGGGTGGCGGCGACGCAGAGGTCGGGGAGGATCCTCAGGCCGGGGATGCGCTCGACCTCGATCGAGGGGATGAGGCCGATGTCGAGGCCGCCGTCGGCGAGCATTCTCGCCACCGTGGCCGGGGGGTGGAAGGTCGGCGTGAAGAGGTCGCCGTGGTCGCCTTTGAGGAAGCCCCAGGCGAGGGGGCGGCTGTTGAGGTAGTCGACGATGCCGACGCGGAGCTTGGCCACTCGGGGGGACCCTCCTGCGTGGACTGCGGTGGTGCTCGTCTGAGGCTGGGCGGTGCGGAACGGAGCGCCCGCCCGCGCGCGGCCCACCGGCGGGCCGCGGCGGGCCGGCTTACCGGGACATGGCGTTGAGGAAGTCCTCGTTGCTCTTGGTCTTCTTGAGCTTGTCGAGGAGGAGCTCCATGGACTCGACGGTGGAGAGGGGGTTGAGGACCTTGCGGAGGACCCAGACGCGGTGGAGCTCGGTCTCGGGCATCAGGAGCTCTTCCTTGCGGGTGCCGCTCTTCTGGATGTCGATCGCCGGGAAGACGCGCTTGTCGACGAGCTTTCTGTCGAGGTGGATCTCGCAGTTGCCCGTGCCCTTGAACTCCTCGAAGATGACGTCGTCCATGCGGCTGCCGGTGTCGACGAGGGCGGAGGCGATGATGGTGAGCGAGCCGCCCTCCTCGATGTTGCGGGCCGCGCCGAAGAAGCGCTTCGGGCGGTGGAGGGCGTTGGCGTCGATGCCGCCGGAGAGCACCTTGCCGGAGGGCGGCTGGACGGTGTTGTAGGCGCGCGCCAGGCGGGTGATCGAGTCGAGCAGGATGACCACGTCCTTCTTGTGCTCGACGAGGCGCTTGGCCTTCTCGATGACCATCTCGGCGACCTGGACGTGCCGGGTGGCCGGCTCGTCGAAGGTCGAGGAGACGACCTCGCCCTGCACCGAGCGCTGCATGTCGGTGACCTCCTCGGGGCGCTCGTCGATCAGCAGCACGATGAGGATGGCCTCGGGGTGGTTCTTCTCGACGGAGTGGGCGATCGACTGCAGCAGCATCGTCTTGCCGGTGCGCGGCGCGGCGACGATGAGGGCGCGCTGGCCCTTGCCCATCGGGGTGGCGAGGTCCATGACCCGCGACGACATGTCGCCCTCGACCTCGAGGGTGATGCGCTCCTCGGGGTAGAGCGGGGTGAGGTTGTCGAAGAAGATCTTGCCGCGGGCGACCTCGGGGTGCTCGAAGTTGACCGCCTCGACCTTGATCAGGGCGAAGTAGCGCTCGCCCTCCTTGGGCTGGCGGACCTGGCCGGAGACCGTGTCGCCGGTGCGCAGGTCGAATCTACGGATCTGGCTCGGGCTGACGTAGATGTCGTCGGGCCCGGGCAGGTAGTTGTACTCGGGGGCGCGCAGGAAGCCGAAGCCGTCCGGCAGGCACTCGAGCACGCCCTCGGCGAAGATGAGGCCGCTCTTCTCCGTCTGCGCCTGGAGGATCTTGAAGATCAGCTCCTGCTTGCGCATGCCGGTGGCGCCCTCGACGCCGAGGTCCTTGGCGATGTCGCACAGCTCGGAGATGTTCATCTCCTTGAGCACCCGGATGTCCAGGGTCTCGGTGGGTCGTTCGACCTGCTGCTTGTTGGATCGGTCTCTAGCCATGGGGTGGTTCCTCTGGTCGTGTCGCTGCGGTCCGCCGTGCTGCGGATTGGGGTTCGGGTTCTGGCCGGGGTTGTGGCCCTGGCCCGGGTCGGGCCGATGGCCCTTCTTTCGGTTCGGTCGTCTAGCCACTGGATCCCCCTTGCTCTCGCGGACCGCCCGCGCCCTGGAGCGCGCGGCCTACAGCCTCTCTTCGATCCGCTTCCACAGGCCGCCGATCCCCTCGCCCGTGCGGGCGGAGACGGCCAGCGGCACGTCGTCGTCTCCTTCTCGTTCGGTCAGCCCGAGCTCCCGGCGGATCTCCGCCATCGCCCGGGCGCGCCGGCCGCGCGGCACGCGGTCGGCCTTGGTGGCGACCACCGCGACCGGCGCGGCGAAGCTCCTCAGGTACTCGAGCGCCTGGGTGTCGAGCGGGGTGGCCCCGACCTTCGAGTCCACCAGCATGACCACCTGGGCCCTCGGCAGGGCGTGGCGGAGGTAGGCCTCCACCAGCTCCGCCCACTGTCGCCGGTCTTCGCGCCCCGCCTTGGCGAAGCCGTAGCCCGGCAGGTCGACGAACCAGAATCGGTCGTTGACCAGGAAGTAGTTGACGGCCCGGGTCCGTCCCGGCGTCGAGCTGGTCCGGGCCAGGGCCTTGCGCCCCAGGAGCCGGTTCATCAAGCTCGACTTGCCGACGTTGGAGCGCCCCACGAAGGCCACCTCGGGGCGGCCGTCGCGGACGAACTGCTCCGCCGCGTGGGCGGAGCGGACGTACTCGGCGCTCGCGATCTTCAAGCTCTGGCTCTGCGGACCCGCGCCCGGGGGCCGCGAGGCCGGTCCGGCCGCAGGCTCGCGCCTGCTCGATTCACCTGCCAGGGGATGGGGACGGGCCGCGAGGGCCCGGCCCCTTTCAAAGTCGTCCGGTCGATCCGACCTACCCGCCCGTCAGTGGGCGAGCGAGTCCGCCGGCGGCGGCTCGGCGGAGGCCTCGGGAAGCTTCCCCTCCGCCCCCGTGAACGGGCTGAGCTCGCCGTCCAGCGCCAGGCGCAGGACCTCGTCCATCGAATCGACCAGGTGGACGTCGAGAACCTCCCGGATCTCGTCCGGGATCTCCTCGAGGTCCTTTTCGTTCTCCCTCGGGAGGATCACCTCGGTGATCCCGGCGCGGTAGGCCGCGAGCACCTTGTCCTTGATCCCCCCGACCGGCAGCACCTTGCCGCGGAGAGTGATCTCGCCGGTCATCGCCACGTCCTTGCGCACCGGGATCTCGGCGAGCGCGGAGATGAGCGCGGTCGCCATCGTGATGCCCGCCGAGGGGCCGTCCTTGGGGATCGCCCCCTCGGGGACGTGGATGTGGAGGTCGTTGGACTCGTTGAAGTTCGGGTCGACGCCGAGGACGTGGGCGCGGCTCCTCAGGTAGGAGACGGCGGCGCGCGCCGACTCCTGCATGACGTCGCCGAGCTGGCCGGTCAGGGTGAGCTTGCCCTTGCCGCGCATCACCCCGATCTCGGTCTCGAGCAGCTCGCCGCCGACCTCGGTCCAGGCGAGCCCGGTCGACACGCCGATCTCGGACTCCTCCTTCTTGCGGCGCTGGCGGTACTTCGGCTTGCCGAGGAACTCGCCGATCCTCTCCGGGGTGATCTCGAAGGGCTTCGCGGCCTGCTCGTCCTTCGCCGCCTCCTCGGCCTTGGCCTCCTTGGCCTCCTCGGCGGCGGCCTTCGCCTTCGCGGCCTTCCCCTTCGCGCCCTTGGCCGCCTTGGCCGCCTTCTTGCCCTTGCCCTTCTTGGCCGCGCCGTCCTTGAAGCGGTCCTGGACCACCTTGCGGGCCACCTTGCGGCACACGGCGCCGATCTCCCGCTCGAGGTTGCGCACGCCGGCCTCCCGGGTGTAGCGGCCGATCAGCAGGTTCAGCGCCTCCTCGGTGAAGGCCACCTCCTCGGCGTCGAGCCCGTGGGCCTCGAGCTGCTTGGGGACCAGGAACTGCTTGGCGATCGCCAGCTTCTCGCCCGGCGTGTAGCCGGAGAGCGGGATGATCTCCATCCGGTCCTTGAGCGCCGGCGGGATCGGGTGGCTGACGTTCGCGGTGGAGATGAACATGACCTTCGACAGGTCGTAGTCGACGTCGAGGTAGTGGTCGAGGAAGTTGTCGTTCTGCTCGGGGTCGAGCACCTCGAGCAGCGCCGACGACGGGTCGCCCCGGAAGTCGGTCGACATCTTGTCGATCTCGTCGAGGAGGAAGACCGGGTTGACCGTCGTCGCCTTCTTCATCATCTGGACGATCTGGCCGGGGAAGGCGCCGATGTAGGTGCGCCGGTGGCCGCGGATCTCGGCCTCGTCGCGGACGCCGCCGAGCGACAGGCGCACGAACTTCCGGCCGGTGGCGCGCGCGATCGACTTGGCGAGCGACGACTTGCCGACGCCCGGCGGGCCGACGAAGCAGATGATCGAGCTCTTCGTCTGGCCGACGAGCTGGCGGACGGCGAGGAACTCGAGGATGCGCTCCTTGATCTTCTCGAGCCCGTAGTGGTCCTCGTCGAGGATCGTCTCGGCCCGCTCGAGGTCGCGCTGCTCCTTGGTCCGCTTCTTCCACGGCACCGAGACCAGCCAGTCGATGTAGTTGCGCGAGACGGTCGCCTCGGCCGAGACCGGCGGCATCGCCTCGAGCCGCTTGAGCTCCTGCTCGGCCTTCTCCTTGGCCGCCTCGGGCAGCCCCGCCTCCTCGATCTTCTCCTTGAGCTCGGCGAGCTCGTCGGTGCGGTCGTCCTTGCGCCCGAGCTCCTGATGGATGGCCTTGATCTTCTCGTTGAGGTAGTACTCCTTCTGGGCCTTCTCCATCTGCTTCTTGACCTTCACGTTGATCCGCTTGTCGATGTTGATCTTCTCGATCTCGACGTCGAGCAGGTCGTGAAGGCGCTGCAGCCGCTCGTAGGGGTTGACGAGCTCGAGGAGCGACTGCTTCTCCGGGGTGGCGACCATCAGGTGCGCCGAGAGCACGTCGGCGAAGCGGTCCGGGTCGTCGAGCTTGAGCGTCGACATCAGCCCCTCGAAGGCGAGGTGGTGCGACATCTTGGCGTACTGCTCGAACGACGAGAGCACCTTGCTCATGTAGCTCGACAGCTCCTCGGAGTGCGGGAAGCGCGCCTCGAGCACGTCGACCTCGGCGATCATCCCCCCGTCGAGCTCGTACATGTCGACGAGCTGCGCGCGCTGCACGCCCTCGACCATCACCTTGACGTTCCCGTTCGGGAGCTTGAGGTTCTGGACGACGGTGGCGACGACCCCGATGTCGTGGATGTCCTCCCGCTCCGGGTCGTCGATCTTCGGGTCTTTCTGGGCGACCAGGAAGATCTGCTTCTCGGTGCCCGAGAGCGTCTGCTCGAGCGCCCGCACGGAGGTCTCGCGCCCGACGATGAAGGGCGCCATCATGTTGGGGAAGATCACCATGTCCCGCAGGGGGACGAGGGGTAGCGTCTCGCGCGACTGGACGACGAAGGAAGAGGAAGAGCTCACTGTGGTCTACGACTCCTGGTGATTTCGGGGAAGGTCGGCACTGGATCGGGGGGTCGAGGGACTGCGAGGCGGGCGGCTTGGTCGCTGCGGCGGGGCGGGTTCGGCGGGCGCGCGCGGCCCGCCGGGCGCCCGGGCTACCCGGCCTTCTTGTAGAGCGTGATCGGCTGGACCCGGCTCTCCACGACCTCTTCGTTGATCAGGCAGCGGTGGATGTCCCGCTGCGACGGCACGTTGTACATCAGGTCGAGCATCAGCTCCTCGAGGATGATCCTCAGGCCCCGGGCGCCGACGTTGCGCTTGATCGCCTCCTTGGCGATCGAGACGAGGGAGCCGGGGGTGAACTCGAGCTCGACCCCCTCGAACTCGAGGATCTTCTGGTACTGGCGCATCAGCGAGTTCTTCGGCTCCTCGAGGATGCGGACGAGGGAGGCCTCGTCGAGCTCCTCGAGGGTGGCGACGACCGGCATGCGGCCGACGAACTCGGGGATCAGCCCGTACTTGATCAGGTCCTCGGGGAGCACCTGGTCGAGCAGATCGCTCGCCCGCTTCTCCTTCTTGCCGCGCACGTCGGCGCCGAAGCCCAGGCTCTTCTGGTTGAGCCGGCTCTCGATCATCGACTCGAGCCCGACGAAGGCGCCGCCGCAGAGGAACAGGATGTTCGTCGTGTCGATCTGCAGGAACTCCTGGTGCGGGTGCTTGCGGCCGCCCTGGGGCGGCACGTTGCACTGGGTGCCCTCGAGGATCTTGAGCAGCGCCTGCTGGACGCCCTCGCCGGAGACGTCGCGGGTGATCGACGGGTTGTCGCCCTTGCGGCAGATCTTGTCGACCTCGTCGATGTAGACGATCCCGCGCTGGGTCTTCTCCTTGTCGTTGCCCGACGCCTGGTAGAGCTTGAGGATGATGTTCTCGACGTCCTCGCCGACGTAGCCGGCCTCGGTCAGGGTCGTCGCGTCGGCGATGGTGAACGGCACCGAGAGCAGCCGCGCCAGCGTCTGGGCGAGCAGCGTCTTGCCGGTGCCGGTCGGGCCGATCAGCAGGATGTTCGACTTCTGCAGCTCGACGTCGCCGTGGCTCTTCTCGGCGAAGTCGATCCGCTTGTAGTGGTTGTAGACGGCGACGGCCAGCTTCTTCTTCGCCTGCTCCTGGCCGATCACGTACTCGTCGAGGAGCGCCTTGATCTCCTTCGGTTTCGGCAGCGACGCGTCCTGCTGCTGCTCGAGCATCCGGTCCTCGGCGATGATGTCGAGGCAGATGTCGACGCACTCGTCGCAGATGAACACCGTCGGCCCGGCGATCAGCTTCTTGACCTCCCGCTGGCTCTTGTTACAGAACGAGCACCTCAGGACCTCGTCGCCGGTGTCTTTCTTCGGCATCTCTCCTCCGGTTCGGGCCGGGAAAACGCCCGCCCCCCTCACGTCGTCGCGACCTGGAAGTCACGGCGATGCTAGGGAGACGCCCCGAGCCTGTCAACTCACGCCCTGTTCAACGCGGCCCGCGAGAGAGCCTATTCCGCTCTGCCCGCGCGCCTCGTCGCCCCTCTACGTCGCCGCCTCGGCCGCCACGGCGGAGGCCTTCCGCCGCGCCATCACCCGGTCGGCGATCCCGTACTCGACGGCCTCCTCGGCGCCGAAGATCTTGTCGCGCTCGGTGTCGTCGTGCACCTTGTCCGTCGGCTGCCCGGTGTGGTAGGCGAGCACCTCGTCCACCTTGCCCCGGATCATCATCATCTCGCGGGCGTGGATCTCGACGTCGGTCTGCTGGCCGCCGAGGTTCTGGATCCACGGCTGGTGGATCAGCACCCGGCTGTTCGGCAGCACCACCCGCTTGCCCTTGGTGCCGGCGGCGAGCAGCACGGCGGCGAACGAGGCCGCCATCCCCACGCAGTAGGTCGCCACGTCGGGCTTGATGTACTGCATCGTGTCGTAGATCGCGAAGCCCGACGAGGTCGAGCCGCCCGGCGAGTTGATGTAGAGCGAGATGTCCTTCTCCGGATTCTCGGCCTCGAGGAAGAGCATCTGCGCGATCATCAGGCTGGCCACGTCGTCGTCGATCGGCCGGCCGAGGAAGATGATGTTGTCCTTGAGCAGGCGCGAGTAGATGTCGTACGCCCGCTCGCCGCGGCTCGTCTGCTCGACCACCATCGGGATCAGCATGTCCGGATCGTCTCCTGCCCTCGTCGGTTCTCGTCGGGTCGCATCGGGTTCTCGCAGCCGGAGTGCCTCACGGGGCCGCCGCCGGGACGCCCGCGGCCGGCGCGGCCTCGTCCCCGGCCGCCTCCGGCTCGTCCTCGCCGAGCAGGCGGCGGACCGCCTTCTGCCGCCGGATCTGCCGCCGTAGCCCGTCGGCCCGCTCGCCCAGCGCCCGGCGCACCTGCGCGGGGCTCGTGTCCTGGGCGCGGGCGATCGAGGCGATCGCCCCGTCGACGTCCGCCTCCCCCGCCTCGATCCCCTCGCGCTCGGCGACCGCGTCGAGGATCAGCGTCTCGTGGACCCGCCGCTCGGCCGGCGTCCGCAGCTCGCCGGCCAGCCGCTGCCAGTCGACCTGCGCCTGCCGCGGGTCGACCCCGCGCCGGGCGAGGTCCTCGGCGAACTCGCTCGCCAGCCGCTCCACCTCGCTCTGCACCGCCCCTTCCGGCAGGGCCAGCGGGTAGCGCTCGCGGAGCTGTCCGAGCAGCGCCTCCCGCCGCGCCCGCTCGCGCTCGTGCTCCTTGTCGTGGCGCAGCCGGTCGCGCACCGCCGTCTCCAGCGCCGCCACGTCCGCGAAGTCGCCCAGCCGCTTCGCCAGCTCGTCGTCGAGCGGCGGCAGCTCGCGCTCCTCGACCGCCTGGACCTTCACCCGGAACGTCCGCGGCCCGCTCTCCGGCAGCTCCTCGGCCGGCCGCCGCGAGAACCGCCCCTCCTGCCCCGGCTCCAGCCCGGTCAGCGACAGCGACAGCTCCTCCCAGACGTTCGCGTCCCCGACCTCGACCTCGATCAGGTCGCCCGGGGAGGCGGGTTCGGCCGGGGCACCTGCCTCGCGGCCCTCGGCCGCCGACTGCCCGTCGGCGCCCTCACCCCGGCCGGCCTCCTCCCCGCCGACACTCCCTTCACTGATCTTTTCGCCGTCAGCCCTAGTCTGTTCGCCGTTAGCCCGAGCCTCTTTTTCTTCCTTCTCCAGCGGCTTCCCGTCCGGCCCGAGCTCGACGATCCTGGCGGTCACCTTGTCGCCGCGGGCCGCGGGCCGGCCGGCCTCGCGCCAGGCGCCGACCTGGCGGCGGAGGTCGTCGAGGGCCGAGGTGAGCTCCTCGTCGGACGGCTCGACCTCGGGGTCGGGCAGCTCGAAGCCGGCGAGCTCGCCGAGCTCGATCTCGGGCCGCACCTCGACGGTGGCGACGAAGGTCAGCGGCGCCCCGCTCTCCAGCTCGCCGACCTCCTCGAGCCGCGGCTGGCCGAGCGGGTCGAGCCCCTGCTCGTCGCGGGCGCGCTCCCAGAACTTCGGCACCAGCCGCTCGACGACCTCGCGGTCGATCTCCTCGCGGTAGCGGCGGCGCACCAGCTCGGCCGGCACCTTCCCCTTGCGGAAGCCCGGCAGCCGGACCTGCCCGGCGTAGGCGCGGACGACCTGGCGGGTCTCGGAGTCGACCTCCTCGGCGGGCACGGTGACCGTGAGGCGCCTCTTCCAGGCCCCGGCTTCTTCGCTGGCGACGACGACGCTCATCTACGGTGCGGGATCCTATCGTGACGGGGTGGCGCCGGGACGGTTCTCGGGGAGGGCCCCGGCAGGTGGGTGCGACCTCAGGCCGCGGAGGCCTCGGGCCGCGGGACGTCCAGGTGGTGCGAAAGGGGGGACTCGAACCCCCAACCCGAATCCTCGGGACTAGATCCTAAGTCTAGCGCGTCTACCAGTTCCGCCACTTTCGCGAGGAGGGTCGCGGCGGGCCGGGCCGGAGCCGCGCCCGGCGCCCGGGGAGAAGGAGGCATGGTGAGCCGCCAGGGAGTCGAACCCCGAACCCGCAGATTAAGAGTCTGCTGCTCTGCCAATTGAGCTAGCGGCCCCCGAAGCGCCGACGATACTACCCAACGGCCTCCAGCCCCGCAAGATTCCTGCCGCCGAGCGGGCGGCACCCGGCCCCTCAACCGCCCTGGACGAAGCCGACGACCTCGACGCGGTCGCCCTCCTCGAGCGGCCGCGCCCCGTACTCGTGTCGCGGCAGGATGCGGCCGTTGTGCTCGACCGCGACGGTGCGCGGGTGGCGGCCGAGCTCGGCGAGCAGGTCGGCCACGGTGGTGCCCGGGGCGACCTCGCGGCGGTCGCCGTTGAGCCGGACGGCGATGCCCTCGGCGCTCACAGGAGCTGCTTGAGCTCGGCCCGGCCGATGCCGTGGACCGCGGTGAGGATGAGCGCCGCGGTGCCGCGGCCGAGCGCCGGGATGTCGAACTCGAGGCGGACGGCGCCGTCGGGGCCGGTCGTACCGCGGGCCAGGGACCGCGGCTCGGCGACCGTCGAGATCAGCCGCACGCCGACCTCGGCGCCGCCGACCGGCTCGCCGCCGCGGCTCGAGGTGGCGCGCACGACCAGCCGGCCGCGCCGGCCGACCGCGAGGTCCCGCCCCTCCTCGAGGGTGAGCAGGAGCTGCTCCTGCTCGGCCTCGCTCGCCAGGTAGTCGAGGATCACCATGTCGAGCGTGCGGTCGCCGTTGTCGGAGGCGCGGTCGGGGGAGGGCGCGGGCCGCGGGGCCGAGGCGGGCGCGGCGGGCCGAGGCGCGCCGGCGGCGGCCGGAGACCGCACGCGCTCGCCTTCGGCCGACGACGGCGGCCGCGCCGGACCGGTCGGGCTCGGCGCCGGGAGCGGTCCGGCCGTGATCGGCGCCCGGGCCCGGCCCGCCGCGTCCGCCGGGCCTCCCTCCTGCGGCAGGGGCTCGGACGCCGCCCGGCCGGACAGGGAGAGCTCGGCCACCCGCTGGTCGAACTTGCCGTGCCGGATCGCGGCGATCATCGTCCGGTGCTGCTTCTCCATGCGGGCGAGGACCTCGTCGTCCTCGCGCCCGTCGCCGATCAGCTCGCCGTACCCGGCGCGGCGGGCCGCGATCACCTGCCCGCCGACGTAGACGAGGCTCTCGATCGTCGGGTTGTCCCGCCCCTTGTCCTCGGTCTGCACGTGGAAAACGACGTCGCCGTGGCGCACGTCGGTGTTGTACCCGGTGATCATGCGCGGGAGACGGGAAGAGGGTGGAGGGGCCGTCGGAGGCGAGCCGTCCATAGTTGCACGGATCTCGAAGGGATTGTAGAGAGCGCGCCGGGGCCGGTCAAGAAAGCCTCAAGCCGCGCTGCCACGTGGCAACGCCCTGGCGCCGCCGCCAGCGGCGCGGGGCGGGCCTCTCGGCTGCCGCTGGACGCTCGCCGGAGGGTCGTGCAAGAATCGGGCTCGCAGTCCGCGGCCGCCCGCCGCGGCTTCCCGCGGGCCCCGACGCCAGCACCGCCGTCCCGAGAGCCGCGCCTCCACCGCGCGGCCCGCTCCCGGCACGCCCGCGACCGACGACCACGAACCGCAACCACCCGAGAGGACCCGTCATGGCCGAAACCGCCACCGCCACCGCCACCGCCGAGCCGTCCACCGAGACCCTCGTCCGCTACGAGGCCCGCGAGGGGGTCGCCTACCTCACCCTCGACGACCCACCGGCGAACACCTACACGTACCAGATGATGCGCCAGCTCGACGATGCCGTCCTCGAGGCGCGCTTCGACGCCGACGTCCACGTCATCGTGGTCACCGGCATGGGGCAGAAGTTCTTCTGCGCCGGGGCGAACATCTCGATGCTGCAGACCGCCGAGCCGCGCTTCAAGTACTACTTCTGCCTGCACGCGAACGAGACGCTGAACCGGCTCGAGCAGACCCCGAAGCTGGTCATCGCCGCGCTCAACGGCCACACCGTCGGCGGCGGCCTCGAGATCGCCATGGCGGCCGACCTGCGGATCGCCAGGAAGGACTCGGGCAAGGTCGGCCTGCCCGAGATCAACCTCGGCGTGCTGCCGGGCACCGGCGGCACCCAGCGGCTCGCGCGCCTCGTCGGCAAGTCGCGGGCGATCGAGCTGATGGTCACCGGCAAGCTCGTCTCCTTCGAGGAGGCGCAGGGCCAGGGGATCGTCAACGAGATCCTCGCGGGAGACGACTTCCTCGACCAGGTCCACGAGTACGCCCGGCAGTTCTGCCCGCCGAACCGCGCGGCCAAGGCGGTCGGGCGGATCAAGCGGGCGGTCCAGTCGGGCGCCGAGGTGCCGTTCGAGAGCGGCCTGGCGATCGAGCGCGAGCTCCAGCAGCAGCTCTTCGAGAGCGCCGACGCCCGCGAGGGGCTCGACGCCTACGTCGAGAAGCGCAAGCCGGAATTCTCCGGCAGGTAAGGCCCATCTACGTGAAGCGGCCGGTGTATCTCTGCGCCCCGGTGCGCACGCCGATCGGCCGCTTCGGCGGCGCGCTGGCCGCGCTGTCGGCGGCCGACCTGGGGACCGCGGCCGCCCGCGCCGCGCTGGCGCGGGCCGGCGTCGCCCCGGAGGCGGTGGACCAGGCGATCCTCGGCCATGGCCGGCAGGCGGGCGGCGGGCCGAACACCGCGCGGCAGGTCGCCCACCGCGCCGGCGTGCCCGACGACCGGCCGGCCTACACGGTGAACCAGGCGTGCGGCTCGGGGCTGCAGGCGGTGCTCTGCGCCGCCCGGACGCTCGCCACCGGCGAGGCGCGGCTGGTCCTCGCCGGCGGCACCGAGTCGATGTCGAACACGCCGTACCTGCTGCCGCGCGCCCGCTGGGGCTACCGGCTGGGGCACGCCGAGATCGTCGACGGCATGTACCGCGACGGCTTCTGCGACCCGCTGTCCGACCTGATCATGGGCGAGACCGCCGAGGAGCTGGCCGCCGAGGCCGGCGTCGGCCGCGAGGAGTCCGACGCCTACGCCGCCGAGAGCCAGCAGCGCGCCGAGCGGGCGCGGGCGGCGGGGCGGTTCGCGGCGGAGATCGTCCCGGTGGAGGTGGCGGGACGGAAGGGGACGTCGATCGTCGCGGCCGACGAGCACCCGCGCGACGGGGTCACCGCCGAGAAGCTGGCCGAGCTGCCGACCGTCTTCCGCGACGGCGGCACGGTGACCGCCGGCAACGCCTCGGGGATCACCGACGGCGCCGCGGCGCTGCTCGTCGCCTCCGAGGAGGCGGTCGCCGAGCACGGCCTCGCCCCGGCGGCGCGGCTCGTCGACTGGACGGTGGTCGGGGTCGAGCCGCGGATCATGGGGATCGGCCCGGTGCCGGCGACCCGGCAGCTCCTCGCGCGCAACGGGCTGGCGCTCGACGACGTCGAGGAGGTCGAGCTCAACGAGGCCTTCGCCTCGCAGGTGCTCGCCTGCACCCGCGAGCTGCCGGTCCCGCGCGACCGGCTCAACCCGGACGGCGGCGCGATCGCGCTGGGCCACCCGATCGGCGCGACCGGCGCGCGCCTGCTGGTCACCCTGCTCCACGGCATGGCCGCCCGCGACCGCAAGCTCGGCGTCGCCACCCTGTGCGTGTCCGGCGGCATGGGCCTTGCCGCTCTCGTCGAGCGGGTATGACGGTCGACGACAAGGTCCTGCTCGCCGCCTCGAGCCGGGTGAAGAGCGAAGTCGCGGTCGAGGCGCTGAAGACGGCCGGGCTGGCCGGCGAGCGCATCGAGGTGCTCCTCGCCGGCGAGGACACCGACGATCTCGAGGGGCGGGCGGCGCGGGCCGCCGGCATCGTCTTCCTCGGCGGGCCGGACATCGACCCGCGCTCCTTCGGCGAGGAGCCGCTGGCCGAGGCGCGGCTGGCGGTCCAGCCCGACCGCGACGAGCTCGAGCGGCGACTGTTCGAGGGGGCGCGCGATGCCAAGGTCCCGCTGTGGGGGATCTGCCGCGGCATGCAGGTCGTCAACGTCTTCCTCGGCGGCACCCTGTGGCAGGACCTGCCGACCCAGCTCGCCGGCTCCATGCTCCACGACCTCTCCTACCCGCGCGACGCGCTGATCCACACGATCGAGGTCACCGACTGCGACCACCCGCTGGGCGAGCTCCTCGACCGCGAGACCGCGCTGGTCAACAGCCGCCACCACCAGGGGGTCAAGGACGTCGCGCCCGGCTTCCGCATCGTCGGCCGCGCCCCGGACGGCCTGGTCGAGGCGATGGTCCTCGACCGCCCCGACCACTGGATGGAGCTCGTCCAGTGGCACCCCGAGAACCTGATCCCGATGGCCCAGCAGCGCGCCCTCGCCGAGCGCTTCCTGAAGGCGGTCGACGACTACGAGCGCGCCAAGCACGCCCTCGACCCCCACGCCGAGCGGGCGTACGTCGGCGGGTAGGTCCAGGGACTGGAGCGACGAGGGTGAGGACGAGTGCGTGCGTATCGAGAACGTAACGAGGCGTCATCTCGACGACGATAGAGGCCCTCAGCCGGCGTCGCTCTCGAAGGGCGGTCGCAAGCGACGCCAGAGAAGCTCCCGGACCTCGGCGATGTCCTCGTCGGTCGGGACCTTTCCGCCCGCGCAGATGCCGAGGACGCGGCCTTTCCGCGGTGCATCTGCAGGCACCTTCTCGGCGACCCGCTGGAGCTCGGCCACGACCTGACTCGACAACGAGCGATGCTCGGCCACGGCCCGGGCCTCGAGTTGCTCCTTCAGAGCGACAGGAAGCCGCACGGTCAGGGTCGCGTTGTTGGACATGCCTTCATTTTGCATCGTTCCGAATGCACCCGTCAGCCGGCCACGACCGACAGCGGGGCCGTCATGTAGAAAGCGTTCTCGATCAGGCTCTCGCCCTCGGGAAGAGGGGCTTCGGCGAAGCCGAGCTTACGGTAGAGGCGGGTGGCGGGCTCGTTGGCGGTGGCGACGAAGAGGGAGCACTCGTCGACGGCGAGCCGGCGGCAGCCCTCGGCGACGATCTCACGGACCAGGCGGGCGCCGAGGCCTTGGCGGCGCCGGGCCGGGGACACGGCGAGCCGGGCGAGTTGGCAGCGGCCGGCGCGGAGGTAGAACTGGCCGAAGGCGAGGAGCTCGCCCCCGGGGCCGACCAGCGCGAGCGCGGGCATCCGACCCCAGTAGGCGTCCTCGCGAAAGGTGGCCTCGGTGAACGGATGGCGGAAGTGCGGGCCGCCCCAGAGCGCGGTGCTCTCGCGGTCGGCGAACCAGGTCATCAGCTCGACGAGGTGGCTCTCGGCGGCGGGAACCAGTCTGGCGTCGAGGTGCGAGGGCTCGGTTGACACGGGGGCGGGGCGCAGGATAGGTCAGGGGTCGGCGGCGGGCGCGTCGGGCGGAGCCGGTCGACCGATGGACGAGACGGACGGAGGCGATCTTGCCATGACGCGACGTGCCTTGACGCGGCGCAGGACGGACAGCCCATGACCGACAGCGTGCGCGTGGAGCCGCGGTCCGACGGCCGGGTCGCGGTCCTGACCCTCGACCGGCCGCCGCTCAACGTGCTCGACCTGGCGACCCTCGCGGAGCTCGAGCGGGCGGTCGCGGGCCTCACGGCCGGCGCGGCGGAGGGGCGGCCGCAGGTCGTCGTCGTCCGCTCGGCGAGCCCGCGCGCCTTCTCCGCCGGGGTCGCGGTGCAGGACCATACGCCCGACAGGATCCAGGGGATGCTCGAGCGCTTCCACGGCGCGCTCCGCCGGCTGCGGGCGCTGCCGGCGGTGTCGGTGGCGGCGGTCGCCGGCCACTGCCTGGGCGGCGGCATGGAGCTGGCGCTCGCCTGCGACCTGGTCGTCGCCGAGGAGGGCGCCCGCTTCGCCCAGCCGGAGATCGACCTCGGCTGCTACCCGCCCTTCGCCGCCGCCCTCTACCCCGCCCTCGTCGGCCCGCAGCGCGCCTTCGACCTCCTGGCCACCGGCCGCGCGCTCACCGCCGCCGAGGCCGAGCGCTGGGGGCTGGTCTCCCGGCTGGCCCCGGACGGCGGGCTCGACGCGGCGGTCGACGAGCTCGTCGAGACCCTGCTCGGCAAGAGCGCCGCCGTCCTCGCCCTGACCAAGCGCGCCTGCCGCGCCGGCGACGACGAGGGCCCGGCCGAGCCCGGCGCCTTCGAGCGCGCGCTCGAAGGCAGCGAGGAGATCTACCTCGCGGAGCTGGCCCGGACCGAGGACATGGAGGAGGGCCTCGCCGCCTTCCTGGAGAAGCGCCGGCCGGAGTGGAAGCACCGGTGACCTCGACGAGGCCGGCTGCGCAGAGCCGTTTGACCGAGCTTGCCTTACGAGATTAGAGTGCGAGTAAGGAGAGGGCGATGATCGTCAAGCTGACTTCGAAGCGCCAGGTCACCTTCCCCGCCCGGGTCCTCGAGGAGCTGGGGGTCGAGCCCGGCGACCAGATGGAGCTCGTCGAGAGCGAGGACGGTTACCTGCTGCGGCCGCGGAGGGTAGCGCCGGATCGCCTCGCTCCGCTACGCGGCAAGCTCCGGCGGGGGCGCGGGACGTTCGACCTCGATGCCTTCCGCGAACAGAGGCATGACCCGGCGCTACGGGATTGACACGTCGATCCTCGTCCGGCTCCTCACCGGCGATCCGCCCGAGATCTTCGAGCGCTGCGTCGCCGGCCTGGGAGAGCTGGCCGAGGAGGGTTGCGAGGTCTTCGCCTCGAACCAGGTCATCGGGGAGGCCTACGTCGCGGTCCAGCACCACTACGGGGTCTCGAAGGTCGAGGCACGGAGCGGCCTGGCCGACGTCCTGCGGAGCGGTCTCGTCGGCCCCCGGCGCGGCCGGAGGGTCCTCGCCGCCCTCGGCGAGGGTTCCGGGGCCGGCCTCCTCGATCGGTTGATCGCCATGGAGTACGAGGACGAGGGCCTGACGACGCTGACGCTCGACGAGCGGATGGCCCGCCTGCCGGAAACGACGCTGCTCGCTTGATCGACAACCCGTCGCTCGCGCGCGCCCTCGCCGAGGTCGCGGACCTGCTCCAGATCGAGGGGGCGAACCCGTTCCGCATCCGCGCCTACCGCAACGCGGTACGCACGCTCGAGGTGCAGACGGTGCCGATCGCGCGCTGGGTCGAGGAGGGGCGGGAGCTGACCGCCCTGCCGGGGATCGGCAAGGAGATGGCGCGGCACCTCGAGGAGCTGGTCGAGACCGGCTCTCTCGCCTTCCGCGACGAGCTGGCCGCCCGGGTGCCGCCGGGGCTGATCGACCTGATGCGGCTGCCCGGGGTCGGGCCGAAGCGGGCGCGCACCCTGTGGCAGGAGCTCGGGGTGACCTCGCCCGAGGAGCTGGAGTCGGCGGCGCAGGAGCGCCGGGTGCGCGGGCTGCCGGGGTTCGGCGTGCGGACCGAGGAGAAGATCCTCGCCGGCGTCGCCGAGTGGCGCCGGCACGCCGAGCGGATGCGCCTCGACCAGGCGGAGCGGCACGTCGAGGCGCTCCTCGCCTTCCTGCGCGAGGCGGCCGCGCCGCCCGCAAAGGGCCGGCGGAAGGCGCGCCGGCCGCCGCGGGTCGAGGTGGCGGGCAGCTACCGGCGGCGCTGCGAGACGGTCGGCGACCTCGACGTCCTCGCCGAGGCCGCCGACGAGGCGGCGGCGCGCCGGCTGATCGAGCGCTTCGTCGCCTACCCGCAGGTCGCCGAGGTGACCGCCGCCGGGCCGACCCGGGCGAGCGTCGTCCTCGGCTCCGGGCTCCAGGTCGACCTGCGGGTCGTGCCGCCGGAGAGCTGGGGCGCGGCGCTCGTCTACTTCACCGGCTCGAAGGAGCACAACGTCCGCCTGCGCCAGCGGGCGATCGAGGGTGGCCTGCGGATCTCCGAGTACGGGGTGTTCGAGGTCGGCGGCGAGGCGGCGGACGGAGCCGACGGCGCGGCCGCGGCCGACGTGAAGGCCGCCGAGGCCGGCCGCCGGGTCGCCGGCGCCGAGGAGGCCGACGTCTACGCCGCGGTCGGCTGCGCCTGGGTGCCGCCCGAGCTGCGCGAGGGCCGCGGCGAGCTGGCCGCCGCGGCGCGCGGCGAGCTGCCGGAGCTCCTCACCGTGGAGGACCTGCGCGGCGACCTCCAGATGCACTCGACCTGGTCGGACGGCCGGGCGTCGATCGAGGAGATGGCGGCGGCCTGCGCGGCACGCGGCTACGAGTACTTCGCGATCACCGACCACTCGCAGGCGCTGCCGATGATCGGAGGGCTCGACGCCGCGGCGGTCCGCCGGCAGTGGGAGGAGATCGCCGAGGTCCAGGCGCGCCACCCCGAGATCAGGATCCTGCGCAGCCTGGAGATCGACGTCCTCGCCGACGGCAGCCTCGACCTCGACGAGGAGACCCTCGCCGGGCTCGACCTGGTCGTCGTCTCGATCCACTCGCGCTTCGACCTGCCGGCCGCCGAGCAGACCGAGCGGATTCTGCGCGCGGTGCGCCACCCCGAGGTCGACGTGCTGGCCCACCCGCTCGGCCGGCGGCTCGGCCGGCGCCGGCCGATGGACTTCGACCTCGACGCCGTGCTGGCGGCCTGCGCCGAGCACGGGGTGGCGGTCGAGGCGAACGCCAGCCCCGAGCGGCTCGACCTGCCCGGCCCCGCCCTCGCCCGCGCCCGCGAGCTCGGGGTGGCGGTGGTGGTGTCGACCGACGCCCACAGCCCGCGCGGCCTGGCGACGATCCGCCACGGCGTCGACCAGGCGCGGCGCGGCGGGCTCGAGCCGCGCCACGTGCTCAACACGCTGCCCCTCGGCGAGTTGCTCGAGCGGCTGGCGAAACGCAACCTCGGGGCGCCGCCCGCCGTAGGTTAGAAGCCGTACGCTAGGATCGGCGGGACGGCGCGCGCCCGCGCCGACCCCGCACCATCCGCCGCGGTCTCATCGAAGCGGAACCCATCGATCGGAGGAGTCAACCGATGCAACGAACCCTCGCCGCCGCACCGGCACGCGCGACCCGCCCGGGCGGCGCGGCCCACCGGCTCGCGCTTCGTTCGGCGCTCGCCCTGGCCGTCGCCGCGCTCGCCCTCGCGCCGGCCGCGAGCGCCCAGGACCTCGCCTCGTTCGAGGCGAAGACGACCGTCCACACCCTCGACAACGGCTGGACCTTCATCCTCGTCGAGCGGCCGGTCGCCCCGGTCTTCTCGTTCTCCACCTTCGTCGACGTCGGCTCGGCCCAGGAGGTCCCCGGCATCACCGGCCTCGCCCACATGTTCGAGCACATGGCCTTCAAGGGCACGCCGAACATCGGCACCACCGACTACGCCGCCGAGAAAGAGGCCCTCGAGGCGATGGAGGCGGCCTATCTCGCCTGGCAGGAGGCACGGATGCAGCTCCACCCCGACGAGGCGAGGGTCGCCGAGCTCCGCGCCGCCTTCGAGGCGGCCCAGGAGGAGGCCGAGCAGTACGTCGTCCCCAACGAATTCGGCGAGGTGATCGACCGCGAGGGCGGCACCGGGCTCAACGCCTTCACCTCGGCCGACTTCACCGGCTACTTCTACTCGCTGCCGGCGAACAAGACGGAGCTCTTCGCCTTCCTCGAGTCCGAGCGCTTCCTCCACCCGGTGTTCCGCCAGTTCTACCAGGAGCGCGACGTGGTGCAGGAGGAGCGCCGGCTGCGCACCGAGAGCCAGCCGATCGGCCGGCTGGTCGAGCAGTTCCTCGCCACCGCCTTCGTCGCCCACCCCTACCGCCAGCCGACGGTCGGCTACATGAGCGACCTGCAGTCGTTCACGCTGACCGACGCGCAGGAGTTCTACGAGACCTACTACGGGCCGTCGAACATGGTCACCGTCGTCGTGGGCGACATCGACCCCGAGCGGCTGATCCCGGTCCTCGAGCGCTACTTCGGGCGCATCGCGGCCCGCCCCGACCCGCCGGCGCTGCGCACCGTCGAGCCGCCGCAGATCGCCGAGAAGGTGCTGCGCATGCCCGACCCGTCGCAGCCGCTCTACGCCGAGGGCTACCAGAAGCCCGGCGCCACCCACCCCGACCAGGCGGTCTACGACGCGATCGACGACATCCTGTCGAACGGGCGCACCTCGCGCCTGTACAAGCGGCTCGTCGAGGAGGACAAGATCGCCGTCTTCTCCGCCTCGTTCTCCGGCTTCCCCGGCGACAAGTACAAGAACCTGTGGATGGCCTACGCAGTACCCACCCGCGGGACGTCGAACGAGCAGGTCCAGGCGGCGATCCGCGAGGAGATCGAGCGGCTGAAGACCGAGCCGGTCACCGACGAGGAGCTCGCCCGGTTCAAGACGCGGGCGAAGGCGGACCTGCTGCGCGGCCTGCGCAGCAACCAGGGCCTGGCCAATCAGCTCGCCGAGCACCACCTGCTCCACGGCGACTGGCGGGAGCTGTTCCGCAGCATCGAGCGCCTCGACGCCGTCACCCCGGCCGACATCCAGCGGGTGGCGCGCCAGACCTTCACCGACACCAACCGCACCGTCGCCATGATCGTCACCGAGCCCGGCCCCGAAGCCGGCGCGGCGCCGGCGGAAGGCGGTACCGGCGGCAGCGCCGGCGGCCGCTAGGAGACCTCACGAGATGAACGTCACCCGAACCTCCACCTCCCCGCTCCGCGCCGCCGCGGCGGCCCTCGCCCTCGTTCTCGCCGCCGGCCTGCCGGCCGCCCCCGCGGCGGCCGCCGCCCAGGACGAGACCGCCGACCGCCCGGTCGCCCGCCGCCCCGGCGACCTGTCCTACCCGCCGCTCCCCGAGTTCGACCCGCCGCAGCCGCGCCGGGTGGTGCTCGACAACGGCCTGGTCGTCATGCTCCTCGAGGACCACGAGCTACCGCTGGTCGACGCCGTCGCCCTGATCCGCACCGGCGCCCGGCTCGAGCCGGCCGACAAGGTCGGCCTGGCGAGCCTGACCGGCCAGGTGCTGCGCACCGGCGGCACCGGCTCGCTGTCGCCCGACGAGCTCAACGAGCTCCTCGAGAACAAGGCGGCGTCGATCGAGACCTCGATCGGCACCAGCTCCGGCTCGGCCTCGATGAGCGCCCTGGCCCAGGACCTGCCCGCGGTGTTCGCCGTCTTCGCCGACGTGCTGCGCGACCCGGCGTTCGCCGCCGAGCAGCTCGACGTCGCCAAGGCGGCCGAGGTGGCGGCGATCGCCCGGCAGAACGACGACCCGCAGCAGATCGCCTTCCGCGAGTTCTCCGGCGTCGTCTACGGCGAGAGCTCGCCCTACGCCCGGCAGACGACCTACGGCTCGATCGGGGCGATCGACCGCGCCGACCTCGTCGCCTGGCACGAGCGCTACTTCCACCCGAACCGGGTGATCCTCGGCCTGGTCGGCGACATCGACTCCGAGCGCGCGCTGGCGCTGATCGAGAAGGAGCTCGGCGACTGGCCGCGCGGCCCCGAGGCGGGCGACCCCGAGGTGCCGATCGACGAGTCCCCGAGGCCGGGCGTCTACTTCGTCGACAAGGACGACATGACGCAGTCGAACATCCTGATCGGCCACCTCGGCATCGAGAAGGACCACCCCGACTACTACGCCGTCCAGGTGCTCAACAACGTGCTCTCCGGCGGCTTCGCCTCGCGGCTGTTCTCCAACGTGCGCTCGAAGAAGGGGCTAGCCTACGCCGTCTTCGGCGGCATCGGCAGCAACTACGACTACCCCGGCCTCGTCCAGCTCTTCACCACGACGAAGACCGAGACCACCGCGGCGGCGATCGACGCCCTGCTCGAGGAGGCCCGCGTCCTGCGCACGACGAACCCGCCGACCGATGCCGAGCTCGAGCTCGCCAAGCAGTCGATCCTCAACTCGTTCGTCTTCGAGAGCGACTCGACCCGGGAGATCCTCGACCAGCAGCTCCGCTACGAGTACTACGGCTACCCGCTCGACTGGCTCGCGCGCTACCAGCGCGGGATCGAGGCCGTGACCCTCGAGCAGGCGCGGGCGGCGGCCGTCGCGCATCTCCACCCGGACCGCTTCTCCATCCTCGTCGTCGGCCCCGGCGAGGGGATGGACGCCCCGCTCTCGAACTACGGCGAGATGCAAGAGGTCGACATCACCATCCCCGAGCCGGCCGTCGAGCGCGCCGAGGTGACCGCCGAGGGTGCCGAGCGCGCCGCCGCGCTGCTCGACCGCGCGGCCGAGGCGATGGGCGGCGCCGAGCGGGTCGACGCCGCCCGCGCCCTGCGCGTCGTCGGCCAGGCGAAGCAGAAGACCCCGCAGGGCGAGATGGAGATCGACGTCGCGACCACCTATCTCTTCCCCGACCGCTTCCGCCAGGAGCTCACCCTCCCCTTCGGCTCGATGTCGATGGTGCTCGGCCCGGAGGCCGGCTTCGCGGTCACTCCCCAGGGGGTCATGGACCTGCCCGCCTCCCAGCTCGCGGCGCTCCGCAGCGCCTCGAAGCGCGACCCCGTGGCGCTGCTCCGCCTGCGCGACGACCCCGACCTCGTCGCCACCGCCCTGCCGCCGGTCGAGCTCGAAGGCACCCCCCTCGAGCGCCTCCAGCTCGAACTCGACGGCAACGTCACCCTCGTCGACCTCGACCCCGAGAGCGGCGAGATCCGCCGCGTCTCCTACCGCGACGCCGGCCCCACCGGCCAGCCCGGCGAGACCGTCCGCGTCTACACCGACTACCGCGACGTCGACGGCGGCCTCCGCTACCCCTTCGCCGTCGTCGGCACCTTCGAAGGCGAGCCGACCTTCGAAGCGACGGTGGAGTCGGTCGAGGTCGACCCGGAGGTCGAGGAAACGGAGTTCGAGAAGCCGGAGGGGGAGTAGCGGCCTTCGTCTACGACGGCTGTTCGTCGGCCCGCCGGGCGCCCCGTGCCTGGCCGCGGCGGACCTTGGCGGCGACCTCGGCGGCGAGGGTGGCGGTGGCGGTCTCGGCGAGGGCGGCGCGGTGGAAGAGGAGCAGCGCCGCGGTGGCTTCGCGGTGGATGTCGCGGGAGCGGAAGATCGGGAGCATGGACTCGGCCAGGCGGCGGGTCTCGGCGCTACGGCCCTGGTCGAGGTAGAGGGCGGCGAGGTCGAGCGAGACGAGGGCGACCTCGTAGGCCATGCCGAGGCGCACGAACTCGTCGCGGGCCTCGCCGAAGACCCGCTCGGCGGCGGCCGGTTCGCTGGCGTCGCGGGCGACGACGCCCTCGAACCAGCGGAAGCGGGCGCGGTCGACGGCGCCGGCGGTGGCCTCGAGGTGGGGGCGCACGGCGGCGAGCTTCTCGACCGCTTCGGCCGCGCGGCCGGCCTCATGGAGGGCGGTCGCCAGGTTGTAGGTCGCGCTCGTCCACAGCTCCGGCTCGGCGACCGGGTCGAGCATGGAGAGCGCCCGGCGGAGGGTGGCGATGGCGCGCTGCCGGCGATCGAGGTAGCTCTCGAGGGTGGACTTGTTGATCAGGGTCCGCGCCAGGCGCGAGCTCTCGCCGAGCCGCCGGTAGAGGCGTCCCGCGCGCTCGGTCAGCCCGAGCGCATCGGCGAAGCGGCGCTGCGCCCGCCGGAGCGAGGCCTTGGCCTCGAGGACGGTGGCGAGTTCGACCTGGTCCCCCGTCCCCCGCTCCAACGCCGACTCCGCCTCGACGATCACGCGGTCGGCCTCGCGAAACCTGGACTGGACGCGCAGGCAGCCGGCGAGGTGTGCGAGGGTCCGCGCCTCGAGGTCGGAGATCAGCTCGTCGCCGGGGCGGAGCGGGTCGCGCCGCGCCCGCAGGGCGTGGACGACGTCGAGCGCCAGGCGCGCCCACGGCTCGGCCTCCCGCGGCTCGTCGTGAGCGTGGCGCCGGTAGACCTCGAGGAGCCGCTCGGCCACGGCCCAGGTGTGGAAGCGCGCCTCGTGGAGCAACCGCTCGCGGCGCTCCTCCGGCTCGAGCGCGGCGAGCGCGCCGACCGCCTCTCCGGCCGCCCGCTTCTCGATCTCGGCCGCGGCGCTGCGCATCACGGTGCTCCGCCGCGCCGTGTCGAAGACGGCGCGGTAGCGCGGCCCTCCGACGACCTCGCCCCCGGAGGGCCCGAGCTCGCGGAAGAGCGCCTCGAGGAACGCTGCACCCCGGCTCGGCGACTCGCTCAGCCGCCGCCGGCACGGGTCGCAGCGGTACAGGTGCCAGGCGAGCTCGCCCAGCTCCTCACGATCCACGGACAGTTCGGCCAGCCGCTCGAGCTGGTCGAGGCTCGGATGCTTCATCGCACCCTCTCCCGCCCACCGCGGGCAGGTACGGCAGGGAGGCTCATGACGGTCGCGGACTCTAGCAGCCCGGGCCGCGGACCCCCGACCGCCCGGCGCCTGCGCGCTCCCGCCGCGCGAGGTCCCGGGGCCTGCCGCTCCGCCGGCTCGCGCGCCCGCGCGAAGCGCGCTGCGCAGCGCGCTCCTAGCCGGACGGATCCAGCTTGTAGCCGTCGTCCCCGTCGGCCCGCTGTTGGGTCGCCGAGCTCTCGTCGAGCTGCGCGCCGGCCAGCAGGTCGCTCCCCGGCGCCGCGAGCGAGCCGTCCAGGCGCTCCGGGCCGTTCGACTCCCGCTCGGGGGCGAGGCCCAGCCAGCCGGACAGCCGCTCCCAGAGGGCGGTGATCGACGTTCCGAGGGGCTCGTCCGGCGAGGCCGGGGCGGCCAGCGCGGGGTAGACCGGCAGTACGGCGAGGACGAGGGCGAGGGTTGCGGCCGGGGCCCAGGCGGCGAGCCGCCGGCCCGGTATGCGCTGCACGTTCATCACGACACTCCTTCCATGCAGGCGAACGGCACGGCCTCCATGGCCGTCGTTGCCAGCCTTCGGAAAGGAATGGTGCGTGAAACGGCTCAGCCGTGGCAGCGGAGGCGAAACTCGTCCGCGGGCCGGCGCGCAGGCCGACCCGTCGCGGTCGCATGGGGAGTGGGGGCGTCACCGACCTCGGACCTTGGGAATTCGGACTCTCGCCTTTTTAACACAGATCCGAAGGAGCGTGACCTTCTCGCTCCGCGAGAGCCGCCCCGAGCCGGCGCGTCCACTCCCCGGCCCGCCCGCCGCCGACCGGGCGGCCGTCGAGCCGCACTAGCGCCTGGAGGCCGGTCAGGGTGCCGCAGAGGACCGCCTCGTCCCAGGACTCGCGCTCGGCGAGCCGCGGCGGCGACTCGACGAGCGGCAGGCCGAGCTCGCGGGCCGCGGCGAGCAGCAGGCGACGGGTCACGCCGGGCAGGATCGCGTGCCCCTCGGGGTGGGTCCACAGCGTCCCGCCGGCCCGTACCAGGAGGTTCGTGCTGCCCCCCTCGCGCAGCTCGCCCTCGGGGCCGACGAAAAGGACCTCGTCGGCATCCGCGTCGCGCGCCGCGAGCTTGCCGAGCACGGTGGCCGCCAGGCTCACCGACTTGACGTCACAGCGCCCCCAGCGGACATCGGGTTGGCTGACCGCCGCCATGTCGCGGCTCGCGTGGGGGGCGTGCGGATGGGCCGAGGGGAAGGCGAAGAGGGTCGGCGGCAGGTCCGCCGGCGGCGACTTCTCGCGCCGCCCGGCCCCGCGGGTGACCTGGAGGTAGACCGAGCCGGTGCCGAGCCCGGCGCGCCCGACGAGCTCGCGGCAGACGGCGCCGACCCGGGCGATACCGCCCGGCAGGCCGGTACCGCCCGGCAGGTCGATGCGCAGCGCCGCCAGGCCGTCCCCCAGCCGCGCCAGGTGCTCGGCGAGGAAGAGCGCCCGGCCGCCGGCGACCTTGACCACCTCGTAGACGCCGTCGCCGAACAGGAAGCCGCGGTCGAGGGGGTGGACGCGGGCCTCCGCCAGCGGCAGCCAGCGCCCGTCGAGGTGGCAGGGCAGCCGGCCCGCCTCGCCGAGGTCGGGGCTGGGCGGATCCGGCGGGATCACGCCCCGGCCACCGGCACCGGTTCGGTCTCGACCACCTCGCGGTCCCCCGCCGCACCCTCCGCATCACCGCCGAGCTCGAACAGCCGGAAGCCCGGCCCCTCGCCGAGCAGCTCGCGCATCACCTTCACCGCCACGTTGTACACCGGCGTCCCGTCGTCGAGCCGTCCCTCGGCGGCGCCGCGGTGGGCGTGGCCGTGGAAGACCGCGTCGACCGGGAAGCGGCCGAGCGGCTCGGCGAGCCGGCTCGAGCCGAGGAAGGGGTAGATCTCCGGCGGCTCGCCGGCGACGGTCCCGGCGATCGGCGCGTAGTGGAGCAGCGCGATCCGCCGCTCGGTACGCAGGCGGCCGAGAGCGGACTCGAGCTTGAGCGCCTCGTCGACCGCCTCCTGGACGAAGGCCTTGATCATCGGCTCCCCCCACGGCGAGAGAGACCCGCGCCCGAACCCGCCGCAGAACCCCTTCGCCCCGGCGAAGCCGACGCCGTCCACCTCGCAAGCATCGCCGTCGAGCACCAGGACGCCGGCCTCGGTCAGCACCTCCTTGACCTCGTCGGCGCGCCCGGACTCGAAGTCGTGGTTGCCGAGCACGGCGACCAGCGGCACGTCGACCGCCTCGAGCAGGTCGTCGACCAGGATCTCGGCCTCCTCGGGCAGACCGTAGTCGGTCAGGTCGCCGCACAGGGCCACGACGTCGGCCTCCTCCGCCGCCCGCGCGAAGGTCTCGGCCATCGCGCCGCGGGAGGTGCGGCCGTAGTGGAGGTCCGCCATCGCTGCCAAGCGCATCGGTCGCCGCCTTTCGTCGTCGGTCCCGGGGTTCGTCGGTCCCGGGGTTCTCTGTCCGCTCCGCTTCGGCCCACCGGTTTCGCAAGAGGGATGCCACCGGGTACGGCTCTTGCTCGGCAGGGCACGCATGTCCGAGCCCGCCGCACGTCCGACCTTCCCCACGCCTCCGCCTGCGCCGCGGCGGGAGGGCCGCGGCTGCGACGCACCGGGCCGCGCGATGATCGCCGAGCCCGCGAGCCTGCTCTCCGACGAGGCGCGCGGCTTCTATCGGCGCGCCCTCGCCGCGCTCGACGAAGCGCGGGTGCCGTTCCTCGTCGCCGGCGCCTACGCCTTCGCCCACTACACCGGCATCGAGCGGCACACCAAGGACTTCGACGTCTTCGTCCGGCCCGAGGACGTCGAGCTGGCCCACCGGGCGCTCGGCGCGATCGGCTGCGAGATCGAGCGCTACTCGCCCCACTGGCTGTCGAAGGCGTTCCAGGGCGAGCTGTTCGTCGACCTGATCCACAGCTCGGGCAACGGGATCGCCGAGGTCGACGACCTGTGGTTCGTCCACGCTGCCGCCGGCAAGGTGCTCGGCCGCGAGGTCCGGCTCTGCCCGGCCGAGGAGATGATCTGGTCGAAGGCCTTCATCATGGAGCGCGAGCGCTACGACGGCGCCGACGTCGTCCACCTGCTCCACGCCTGCGGGGCGGGCCTCGACTGGCAGCGCCTCGTCGACCGCTTCGACGAGCACTGGCGGGTGCTCTTCGCCCACCTCGTGCTCTTCGGCTTCGTCTACCCGGACCGCCGCGACGCCGTGCCGCGCTGGGTCACCGACGAGCTCACCGCCCGCGTCCGGCGCGAGAGCGAGGAGCCGCCGGACGACGAGCCGCGGCCCGGGGGGCCGGTGTGCCGCGGTACCCTGGTCTCGCGCAGCCAGTACCTCTTCGACGTCGAGCACCTGGGCTACCGCGACGGCCGGCTCGGCCCCGGCGGCACGATGAGCCGCTGGGAGCTCGACCGCTGGCGGGAGCGCACCCGCGAGGAGGTGCCCGAGGCCGAGGCGGTGACGCACGAAGAGGTGGAGGTCGCGCCGGGCCGGTCCCCCCGCTAGCAGCCCGTGGTGAAAGTCCGCGGGGTCGCGCGCAAGGGATGGGTGACTCAGACCACTAGTCCCCGAGCGCGATCGAGATCGACTCCTCGTCCGGCGCCGGATGGTGGACCGCGAAGTCGTGGCCGTCGGCGCGCGCCCGGTCGAGGACCTCGCGCAGCTCGGCGAGCGGGTAGTCGTGGCCCCTGTGGCCGCGGAGCTCCTCGGGGTCGTAGGTCAGGTGGAGGGTGAACCGCTGGCCGAGGACCCCCGCGTCCTCGCGGCCGCCGAAGAGCATGCGGAAGGTGTCGACCTCCGGGTTGCCGTGGCCGCCGTCGCCGGAGATCACGTAGTGGTCGGCGGTGATCGTCGAGAAGGTCGAGCGCTCGACGTTGCGGTCGCTCCCGTGGTGGGGGAGCTTGAAGAGGTCGACGTGGAGCCGGCCGTCGCCGTCGAGCAGCCCCTGGGCCACGAGGCTCTCGGCGAGGAAGTCGGCCCGGGCGTCGCCGGTCAGGAGCATCGTCTTGCCGTCGCGGGTCCGGGCGAGAGCGACGATGCTCGCCAGGTTGGCCGCCGAGCTGTCGCTGAACGAGGCCGCCTCCGCCTGCGGCAGCTTGCCGTCCCGGCGGAGCTTCTCGAGCTGCTTCTCCCACTCCTCGTGGAGCTCGTCGAGCTGCGCCCGCAGCGGGCCGACGACCCGCAGCGTGAGCCCGTCGCCGAAGTTCTTCGGGTCCTGGACCGGGTCGGCGACCAGGAGCGGTGGCCGCAGGCCGAGCCGCTCGGCGTTGCTGCGCAGGGTGCGGCCCTGGTTGACGCTGGCGAGGACCAGGGCGGTGTCGCGGCGGACGAGGCCGGGGTCGATCGTGCTGCCGCCGACCGAGGCGGCCCGGACGCCGTCCTCGTTCACGGTCTGGAACTCCTCGGCGCCGTTGCCGATCAGGTCGTCGAACGAGTTGTGCCACATCGTGGAGATCTCGTAGGAGCGGCCCCCCTGCTCGCCGAGGAGCTGGTCGGTGAGCCGGATGATCCCGTCGATGTGGTCGTCGTCGATGTGGCTGACCATCAGCAGCGCGATCGGCAGCGGCTCGCCGTGCTCGGTGAAGCCGCCCGCCTCGCGCAGCTCGTCGAGCCGGCCGCGCAGCCGCTCGTAGACCGCCTTCGTCGGGCCGCCGTCGACGACGATCAGCCGCGGCTCGTCGGGGTCGCCGTAGTGGAGCAGCAGGCAGTCGCCGGCCTCGGCGCGCAGGGCTTCGAGGGTGAAGAGCATGGTGGATCTCCTTCGGGTCAGACCGATTGGAGGGCGCGCAGCACGTCGAGCATGCCGGCGCCCTGGAAGTCGCGCTTGCGCCCGAGGTCGGTGGCGGTGCGGCAGAGGATCTCCTTGACCCGCCGTGGCTGGCCGATCAGCTCCCGGTGCCGCGCCATGAGCAGCGCCGCGGCCCCGCTGACGTGCGGCGCCGCCATGCTGGTGCCGTCCTCGCGCTTGAGGCCCGAGCCCTCGGGGACGGTGCTCGAGATCTTCTCCCCGGGGGCGACGAGGTCCGGCTTCTCCCGGCCGTCGCCCGTCGGGCCGCGGCTCGAGAAGAAGCTCACGCCGTAGCTGTGCGGCCGCTCCCGGTGGGTGGCGCCGACGGTGATCACCTCCTCGGCGTTGCCCGGGTCGGTGATCGACACCACCCGGTAGCCCGCGCCGACCGCCAGCCGGGCGAGCTCGTCGTCCCAGCCGGCGTTGCCCGCCGCCGCGACGACCACCACCCCCGCGGCGACCAGCCGCTCGCACTCCTCGCACACCGGGGTCCGGCCGCAGGCGTAGTTCGCCACCTCGTGGCGGATCGACAGGCTGAGGTTCGCCCCCTGGATCGCCAGCCCCTCGGTCCGCTGGTTCATCCAGTGGACGAACTGGAGCGCTGCGAGGACGGTGAACTCGTCGTTCGGGCCGTGCGGGTCGAGCACCCGCAGGTCGTAGAGGCGGATGTCCGGGCAGATCCCCTGCACCTCGCCCCAGTCCGCTGCCAGGATGCCGGCGACGTGGGTGCCGTGGCTCGACAGCGGGACCTCGTAGATCTGGTCCTCGTGCGGCACGCGCAGTAGCGGCTCGAGGAGCTGCCAGTCGATCTCGAGCCCGTCCTTCAGGCGCTTCGACATCTCCTCGAGCTGGGAGCGCAGGCGCCGCCGCGAGGGGTCGAACCGGCCGGCGCCGGCCCGCTTGCGGACGGCGTCGACCTGGTCCTCGCGGTGGATCAGAACGCGGATCCCGGCGAGCTGGTTGTCGAGCTTCGGGTCGCCGAACGACTGGGCGACGACGTCGTCCGCGTTGAGCAGCTCGCGGACCACCTCCTGGTCGAGCAGCGGGCGGATGCGGGTGAAGTCGTAGGTGCGGACGACCCGCGTCCGCTCGGACCAGTGCTTCTCGGGGGGCTTCTCCCCTTCCGGGGCCGGGCTCTCCGCGGCGCTTTTCTCGAAGAAGGCCGGGTGGGAGGCGTCGATCCCGCTGTCGATCACCGCCCAGGTCATGTCGCGGCAGGAGATCCCGAAGAGCTGCGTGGCGGCGTCGGCCTTGATCGCGCGCCGGCTCTCCTTGACGGCACGGGAGGCGGACCGGTTGCGGTTGACCGTCCACAGCGCGGCAGGCTCGGGCACGCGGGACGCGCCCTCGTCCTCCGCCGGCACCCACTCCAGGCCGGCGAGCTTCGAGGCCAGCAGCTCGCCGGCCGCGGCGACGAGCGGGCGGTAGTCGACGATCTCGAGGCTCGGGTCGCGGGGGTCCGGAGCCAGGGGCAGGGACCGGACGCGGCCCTGGGCGTCCACCTCGACCTTCTGCGCCTTGCGCTCGGCCTGGGTCAGCTCGCGCGCCCACTGGATCGCCCCGACGATCCGCAGCATCCACAGCAGGTCGTCCTCGAAGCGCTCCTCGCCCTCCCCCCACCGCCGGGGCCGGAACCGCCCCACCGGGTACAGGCCGGGCGACTGCGCCAGGCTCCACTCGCTGAGCTGCGCGACCACGTCCCGCGCGTCGAGGTTGGCGAGGAGCTCCTCGAGGGTCCGCGGTTCGCCCTCCTCCTCCGACGACGCGGCGAAGACCTTCCTCCACACGTACTTCCGCCACCAGGGGGTCAGCGGCAGGAGGACGCGGACCACCTCGTCGAAGTAGAGGCGGGCGACGACGTACGTCTGCGTGTAGGCGATTCGCGCCGGCAGGAGGCCGCGACGCCCCTTCCGCGCCCTCTCGAGACGGCGACGGAGCTGGGCGGCGAGCCGGGCCGGCCCGGCGTCGCGTTGCGGGGTGAGCAGGAGGTCGAGCGGCACCGGCCTCGGCCGGCGCGCCTTCTTCTTCGGCCCGGACGCCGGCGGGCCGAGGAGCCCGCGCCCGTCGGCGTCGGCGGATGGGGTGGCGAAGTAGGCCCAGACGTCGGGCAGGACGGGCGAGTCCTGCGTCCGGCGGCGGTTCGCTTCACCGCCGAAGATCAGCTGCTCGACGAGGATCGGGGAGAGCTCCATGACCGCTCCGGCTCGAAAGGTTGGACTCCAGCCTGCATCGAGAAACTGCGATGGTCAAATTCACACCTGTCTGTAAGACCGGCGCGCGAGGACGGCCCGGCGTTACAGGGAGCGCGGGCGGGAGTGAGAGAAAGGAGACGGGATGGAACGGATCCGGCTCGGCAGGACCGGGGTCGAGGTGCCGGCGATCGGCGTCGGCACCTGGGCCCACGGCGGGCCGAACGAGAACGAGTCCGGCGACGCGGTCGGCTGGTCGGGGCACGACGACGTGCTGGCCCGCCGGGCGCTGGTGCGCGCCTGGGAGCTCGGGCTCACCCACTGGGACACGGCCGACGTCTACGGCAGCGGGCGGTCCGAGCGGCTGATCGGCTCGCTGTGGGGCCGGGTGCCGCGCGACGAGATCTTCCTCGCCTCGAAGGTCGGCTGGGCGAAGGGTGGCCACGAGGGCTGGTACCACCCCGAGCTCGTCCGCTCCCGGCTCGAGCGCTCGCTCGCCTACCTCGCGACCGACCGGATCGACCTCTACTACTTCCACCACTGCGACTTCGGGCCGGACGACGAGCGGCTCGACGGGGCGCTCGAGCTGTTCGCCCGCTTCCGCGACGAGGGGAAGGTCCGCTTCGTCGGGCTCTCGGACTGGGACCCGGCGAAGGTCGCCCGCCTGGCGCCGCGGGTCGAGCCCGACGTCATCCAGGTCTATCGCAACGTCGTCGACGACGAGTACGCGGCGAGCGGGCTGCAGGCGTGGGTCGAGGCGAACGACGCCGGCGCCGCCTTCTTCTCGCCGCTCAAGCACGGCCTGCTGCTCGGCAAGTACGACGAGCCCCCCGAGTTCCCGGCGGGCGATTTCCGGGCCGGCGTCGAGGAGTTCCGCGACCCGGCCTTCCTCGCCCGGACGCGGCGGGCGCGCGACGCCGCCCGCGAGCGCTTCGCGGACCGCCCCGAGCCGGTCCTCCACGCGCTGACCGGCGCGCTCCTCGCCGACGCCGACAACGCCTGCGTGCTCCTCGGCCAGCGCGACCCGGAGCAGGTCGAGGCCGCGGCGGCGGTCGGCGCCGCCCTGTCGCCCGAGGACGCGGCCTGGGTGCGGCGGCAGTACCGGCAGGGCTGAGCCCCGCCGGCCACGGCCCCGGCCCGGCCCCCTGGCACCGCCGTTGCAGCTTCGGGGTCCGTGAAGACGCCCGCGAGGCGGACGACCCACAGAGAGCGACTCCGAGAGACCCGACTGCCCGAGGACCTGCCCATGCACTCCACGACTCCGCGATCCACCATTCTCCGCACCGCCCTCCGCGCCACGGGCGCGGTCCTCGTCGCGGCGCTCCTGCCGCTGGCCGCGGCCGCCCAGACCGCCGAGGACACCCCGACGACCGACGCCCCGGCCGAGTGGGAGGTCGACGACCGGGTCGACCGCCCCGAGGAGGGTGCGATGTCGGGCACCGTCGTGCTGATCGACCGCGAGAACCTGATCCTCGAGACCGCCGACGGCGACCGCGCCTTCGCCCTCGACGGCACCACACGCCTGCCCGCGGTGCTGCGCGACAGCGAGGACTGGAGCGAGGTCGAGGGCTTCCCCGTCGAGGTCGTCTTCCGCCCGGGCGCCGACGGCGAGCTGCGCATCGTCGACAGCCTCTCGGTGCTGCCGATCGAGAGCCAGGAGAGCGCCGCGCCGGAGGTGGACAGCGTCCTCGCCGAGGTCGAGCCCGCCGCCGGAAGCACGGCCGAGACCGCCGGGACCGGCGAGCCGAGCGAGACGAGCGAGGTCCGGGCGGCGGCGCTGACCGCCGGCGAGACCGCGGAGACCGCCGACGCGCCAGCGGAGGAGGCGACGACGGAGGACGAGCCGGCCCTGGCGACGGCCTCCGCCCTGCGCCCGGGCGAGCCGGGGACGACGCAGGAAGCGTCCACGACGACGACACAGCCCGCCGGCAACGTTTCCGACGAGGAGACGGCAGAGCTCCGATCCGCCGACCGCGAGCTGCCGCGCACCGCGAGCCGGCTGCCGTGGATCGGGATGATCGGGCTGCTCGCCCTCGGCGGCGCCTTCGGCCTCGCCGCCGTCACCCGCAAGGCCTGAGGAGTCCCGCGCACGGCGAGGGCGGCCGACCGACCCGCCCGCGCCGCGACGGGCACGCGCACGCGATGACCGATCGACCGACCCTCCGCCGAGCCCGCGGCGCCCTGTTGCTGATCGCCGCCGCGTGCCTCGGCTACTGGACCTGGGCGACCGCCGACGCCCTCGTCTACCGGCACGTCGAGGAGCGGCGCCTGGAGCAGGCGATCGCCGAGCGCCCGGCGGCGTCCCGGGGAGTCGACGACCCCGTCGGGGGAGCGAGCTCCGCGAACGACGAACGGTCGCTCGCCTCGCCGTCCTACCTCGCCGCCGGTGAGCCCGCGGCGCCGCGTCGGTCCGGCGGTTCGTCGGCCGACTCCGCCCAGCGCGTGCCATCGCCGTCCGAGTCCGCCCCCACCGTCCTCGGCCGGCTCGAGATCCCCAGCATCGGCCTGAGCACCCTCGTCGCGCGGGACAGCGACCGGCGGAGCCTGCGCCGCGCCGCCGGCCACGTCGCCGGCACGGCCCTACCCGGCGAGGGCGACAACGTCGGCGTCGCCGGCCACCGCGACACCGTCTTCCGCGAGCTCCGCCGCGTCGAGGCCGGCGACCGGGTCACCCTCACCACCCCCGCCGGCACCCACCGCTACGCCGTCGAGTCCCTGCGGGTGGTTCCGCCGGACGCGGTCGACGTCCTCGCCCCGACCGACGGGGAGACCCTGACCCTCGTCACCTGCTACCCCTTCGGCGCCTTCGGCCCGGCCCCCGACCGCTTCGTCGTCCGCGCCCGCCTCCTCGGCACCGGCTGAACCGCCGACGACGAGCCCCGAAGCAAACCGTTCTGGCGGGGCCTCTCAGTGCTCCGCCGCAAGTACTCCGGTTCCGGCCGTCTCGGCGATGCGCTCTCCTCAGAATCTTTCATGACCTGCCTCCCTCGCGCCGTTTCGATCGCTCTCCTCGCTCTCGGTTTCGAAAGGTTATTCCGCCTCACGAATCACCGTCACCGCCCCGCCGAAACTCTCCAGATAGCGATCCACTGCCTCCTGAGCGAGCCGCGTCATCGGCCGGCCCGACCTCTCCTTGAGATAGTAAAGAGCCTTGATCTGATCGCGTCGCAGCCGAGGTGAGTAGACCGGCGGAGCGGACGGGGTAAACTGATTTCCCGCTAGACGAACACGCCTTCACCCGTCAGACGCACCGCGGGCGTTCGCTTGACAGCCCTGGGTGAGCCTGCTAGCCGGCACGCCCTGAAGACGTGACCATATAGGACCATCCCATGAGAGATAACGTACGTCGCGCGATCATCCATATCTCGCTGGTCGTTCGAGACTACGACGAGGCGCTCGAGTTCTACACGAAGGTGCTCGACTTCGAGCTTCTCGAGGACACGTACCAACCGGAGCAGGGCAAGCGGTGGGTCGTCGTTGCCCCCAGGGGTTCGAAAGAGGCGACGATCCTGCTAGCACGGGCGTCCGCCCCGGAGCAAGAGGCAGTCATCGGTCGCCAGACCGGTGGGCGCGTGTTCCTCTTTCTGAATACGGATGACTTCTGGCGAGACTACGACCTCCTGAAGACGAGAGGAGTCCGCTTCGTCCGTGAGCCGAAGGTCCAGGACTACGGGACTGTGGCGGTCTTCGAGGATCTTTACGGCAACCGATGGGATCTCCTGGAAATGAAGCCAGATCACCTGATAGCCAAACGCCTGAACGAGGGGTAGGCTCTTTGCGCAGCCGCTGCAGAACAACGCCATGAATTCGCTTTTAAGTCAGCCACGACCGGCCGCGCAAGTCCTGAGCTCGCCGTCTTGAGGGAGATGGGGACGGTCGCGGCGACCAGAGCGCCCGCCCGCCGGGGCCACTACACTCCCCGCCGTGCCGAGCGTCCCGGTCGACCCGTCCCTGCCGCCACCGGCCCCGCCCTCCGATCCGCTCGCCGCCCGCGTGCGGCGGGAGGTGGCGGTCTTCGTTCGGCTGGCGGCGCCGATCGTCGGGGGGCAGGTGGCGATCACCGGGTTGACCTTCGTCGACACGGTGATGGCCGGACGGCTCTCGGCGATCGACCTGGCGGCGGTGGCGGTGGGGGCGAGCGTGTGGGCGGCGGTGTCTCTCGCGGTGCTCGGCGTGCTGCTCGCGGTGCCGCCGTTCGTCGCCGAGCTCGACGGGGCGGGCCGCCACGAGGAGGTCGGGCCGTTCGCCCGCCAGGCGCTGTGGCTCGGGCTGGCCCTGTCGGCGGTCGCGGTCGCGCTCGTCGTGTCGGCGCGGCCGCTGCTCGTGGCGTTCGACGTCCGGCCCGAGATGATCCCGCTGGCGACCGGCTACTTGCGGGCGCTCTCCTGGGGCATCCCGTTCTGGGTCGTCTATCTGGTCGCCCGCTTCACCACCGAGGGGCTCGGGCTGACCCGGCCGATCCTCTACTTCGGGCTGCTCGGCCTGCCGGTGGACGTGTTCGCCAACTGGGTGCTGATGTACGGCCGGCTCGGGTTCCCGCGCCTCGGGGCAATCGGCTGCGGCCACGCGACGGCCGTCGTCTGGCTCGCCCAGTGCGTCGCGATGCTCGTCTACCTGGCCCGCCGCCGGCGCTACCGGCCGCTCGGGCTGTTCGCGCGGCTCGAGCGGCCGCGGGCGGCGACGCTGGGCGAGATCCTCCGCGTCGGCCTGCCGAGCGGCGGCTCGCTCTTCGTCGAGGTGAGCATGTTCGCCACCGCGGCGCTGCTGCTGGCCTCGCTCGGGCCGGCGGTCGTCGCCGCCCACCAGGTGGCGATCAACTTCGCGGCGCTCACCTTCATGGTGCCGCTCGGGATCTCGCTGGGGATCGCGGTGCGGGTGGGCCACGCGGTGGGGCGGCGCGACCCGGCGGCCGCCCGCTTCTCGGCTTTCGTCGGCTGCGGCCTGGCGCTGGCCTGCCAGATCGTCACGGCCGTCGTCATGGTCACCCTGCCGCGGCGGATCGCCCGCGTCTATACGGGTGAGACCGAGGTGGTGGCGATCGCCGCCTCGCTGCTGCTGCTCGCCGCCCTGTTCCAGCTCTCCGACGGGGTGCAGGTGAGTGCCGCCGGCGCGCTCCGCGGGCTCAAGGACACCCGGGTGCCGATGGGGATCGTCGTCGTCGCCTACTGGCTGGTCGGCCTGCCGCTCGGCTACCTGCTCACCTTCCGCAGCGGGCTCGGCGCCCGCGGCATGTGGGTCGGCATGATCGCCGGGCTCACCGTCGCCGCGGTGCTGCTCGCCGCGCGCTTCCTCCGGGTGTCCCGCCGGGCGGCGGCCGGCGCCGCGCCCGGCCCGGGCTACGGGATGTAGAAGGCGGTCAGGCGGGCGCGGCGGACCCGGTCGGGCGAGGTGTTGCGGAAGACGCCGTAGACCATCGTCGCGCCGCTCGCCAGCTCCTCGATGACCGGCCGGGCCGGCCAGGCGGCGCCGGCGACGGGGCACTCGCGCTCGGCGCGGCAGCGGCGCCACTCGCCGCCGTCGGAGACCGCGAACTCGTAGCCGCGGTAGCGCACGCCCGGCGGCAGGACGACGCCGACGAGCTGGCAGCTCGCGCCGGCGCCGGTGAAGGCCGCCAGCTCGCCGCCGTCGAGCGGCGCCGGCTCGGACGCCTGGACCCGGCGGGCCGCCGTGAGCGCCGCCGAGGCCATCTCGGGACCGCACTCGGCGCCGCCCGCCCGCGCGCCGGGCGCGACGTCGCGCGCCACCGACACGGCGACCTCGTCGGAGCGGCATTCGGGGCACTCGCCGGCGGCGCCGGAGCGCACCGCGAACCGGGGCGGCGACGGGTCGACCGGGGGCAGGACCGGGGCTTCCACGGTCCTCGCCGACGGCTCGGCGGCCGACGGATCGGCGGTCGGCGGCTCGGCAGCCGGCGGCTCGGCGCCCGCCGGCTCGGGGAGGGCGGGCACCTCGGCCGCGGGGGTGTCCTGCGGCATCGGGAGCTCGACCGCGGACGGCTCCTCGGCCGGCTCGGGCATCGCCGGCGGCTCCTCGGCCTGCAACTCCTCGACCGGCTCGGTCGGCTCCGGGGCGGGCTGCTGCGGCGCCACGGCCGCGGGCGGCGCGTCCACCGGGTCGGCCGGCAGCTCCTCGGCGGGCGCCGGCTCGGGCTCGGGCTCGGGCTCCGACTCCACGCCGGGCGCCTCGACCGGCGCTTCCTCCACCGGCCTCTCGGGCGGCGGCGGCTCGGGCTCCGACTCCGCGGCGGGCAGCTCGACCGGCGCCTCCTCCACCGGCCCCTCGGCAGGCGGCGGCTCGGCGGGCGGCTCCTCGGCGGGCAGCTCGCCCGGCGTCCCTTCGACCGGCTCGACCGGCGGCTCCTCGACGGGCATCTCGGGCGGCGGCCCTTCCGCCGGTCGCTCGGCCGGAGGCGGCTCGACGGGCGCCGGGCTCGGGGCCTCGATCGGCGGGGCGGCCGGCTCCTCGGCCGCGGCCGGCACCTCGGCGGCGGCCGGCGCCTCGGCCGACGGCTCCTCCACCGGCGCGGTCGGCTCGGGGGCCGGCTGCTGCGGCGCCACCGCCTCCGGCGGGGCGTCCTCCGGGTCGACCGGCAGCTCCGCGGCGGGCTCCTCGACCGGCTCCCCCGCCGGCTCCCCCGCCGGCTCATGGTACGGCTCGGGCGGCGCGAGCTGCTCCGCCGGCGCGGGCGGCGCGGGCGGCGGCTCGGAGGCGGCGGGCGGCTCCGTGACCGGCTCGGCCGGCTGCTGCGGCCGCGGGTCGTGGTACGGCCGGGGGCTCTGGCCCTCGGCCTGGGCGGGCGCCGCGGGCGACGGCTCGGCGGCCGGAGGCTGGGGGAGGCGAGGCTCGTCCTCGCGCCGGGGTTGCGGCGCCGGCTCCGGACGGCGCGGGGCGGGCTCGGCGACCGGGGCCGCGGGCGCCCCGGGGGCGGGCTCCTCGGCGGCTCCGGCCTCCGCGTCGGGCTCCGGCGTCTCCTCCTCGACCGCCGGCGGGGGCTCGGGCCGCGGCGCCGGGCGCTCCGCCGGGCGGAGCTCGCGCGGCTGCGGCAGCGGGGTCGGGCGCAGCTCCGGCGCCGGGGGAGCGTCGGTGACCCTGAAGTAGCGCCAGCGCAGGTTCGGCGCGTCGATGTCGCGCGCCGGCGAGCCGAGCTCCTCGGCCCGGCGGTCGGGGAAGACGCGCACGGTCATCGTGTAGGCCGGCTCGCCGCCGACGACCAGGTCGACCCGCCACAGCCCCGGCAGCAGCCCCCAGACCTGGGCCCGCCCCTGGGCGTCGGTCACCGCCGCGGGCGGCGTCGGGAGGTCGGGCAGCTCCTCCGAGCGCAGCCGTACCTCCACCCCCTCGGCCGGCCGGCGCCCCTCGCGCACCTGGATCCCCAGAGCGCCCGTGCGGTCGCCCTGCGCGAGCGCGGCGGTCGGAACGAGGGCGGCGGCGAGGCCCAGGACGGCGAGGGCAGCGGCGGCGGCGAGCAGATGGGAGCGGACCCGCATGCGGCGTACCTCCGGCGAGGTGGTCGGCGTGGACGGCGAGAGACGGTCGCCGCTCATCCTACAGGAGCGGGCACGGCGGGCCGCGGGCGG
>Ga0299913_10000087_pt1 | contig 41381 bp, 42 predicted proteins | sample RVTome_9_FD_201360 | JGI IMG/M metagenome (GOLD analysis project Ga0299913, IMG submission 201360) | Soil microbial communities from uranium-contaminated site in the Upper Colorado River Basin, Wyoming, United States - RVT155D38 (version 2) ... | reverse complement strand
CCTCCCGCTCCGACTCGGCGCGGGAACCGATCACGTAGACCAGGGCGATTCCGAGCACGGCGCCCGGCACCGCCACGATCACGGTGACGAGGTCCGTTTCGCCGATGCTGCGAGCCATCGCGATCTGAGCGACCACGCCGGTGACCATCGAGCCGGCGGCCGCCCCGAGGAGGGCGCCGACGATGCCGCCCCAGAAGCGGTCGGGGATGAACACGGTGAAGTGCCAGAGCGCGACGCCGACGGTGAACCAGACGAGCGCAGCCATCAGCGGCGCCTCCCGTGCTTGCGCCGGCGCTGCCTCTGCTTTCGCTGCTGCTTCCGGCGCTCTCGTGCGGCGCGCTTCTCCGCATCGCGGGCTTCCGCGCCCTCACCGCCCACGGCCGGCTCGGTGGCCCGGGGCGCCGGCTGCGGCGGGGGCTCCGCGACCGCGACCGGGGCCTCCGGCGCGGCGGGAGCTGCTTCCGGCGCGGCGCCCGCGGGTGCCGCGCCGTCGCCCTGGTCGAGCGCGTGGCGCTCGGCCTCGTCGATCTTGGCGACGACGTTCTGCTCGGGGAACACGGGCACGTAGCCCATCGCCTCGATGATTCGCTCGCGCCGTGCCCGGTACGCGGGTTCGCGCTCCTTCCAGTGGCCGAGCACGGGCGAGGCGATCAGGATCGAGGAGTAGGTGCCGGAGGCGATCCCGACCATCATCGCGAAGGCGAAGTCGCCGAGCGTCTCGCCGCCGAATGCCAGCAGCATGCCGACCAGGAACACCGTGGACAGCCCCGTGATCAGCGAGCGCGTCAGCACCTCGTTCATCGACCTGTTGACGATCTGCGAGAACGCGGCGCGTGGCATTCGCGGCACGTTCTCCCGCACCCGGTCGAGCACGATGATCGTGTCGTACATCGAGTAGCCGAGGATGGTGAGGAAGGCCGCGACCGTGGCGCTTGAGACCTCGCGTTCGACCAGCGCGTAGACGCCGGCCGTGATCAGGATGTCGTGGACGAGGGCGATCAGCACCGGCACCGCGTACTTGGCTTCGAACCGGATCGCCACATAGGCGCAGATCACGAGCAGGGAGAAGATGATCGCGATCACGGCCGAGCGCGCAAGCTGCTCGCCGAACGTGGGCCCGATCGACTGGGAGTCGAAGCCCTGCCCGGCTTCGGCGAGGCCGAACCGATCGTCCAGCGCCTCCTGGGCGAGGCCGATCTCGTCGGGCGGGATCTTGGCCTGGATCTGAAGCACGTTGTCGCCGAAGTCGGCACCCTCGGTGGACTGCGTCTCCTGGATCTCGGCCGCATCGACCCCGCTGATGCCGGCCTGCGTCAGCGACGAGCGGACCTCCTCGGCCGTCGCCTCCTCCTCGAGGCTGGCGGTGATCCGCGTGCCCGACTCGAAGTCGATGCCCAGGTTGAGCTGGTTGGTGGCGAAGGCGAGCGAGCCCACGATCAGGATCACGCCCGAGATCGAGAAGAACCACGGGCTGCGCCCGACGAAGTTGAAGCTCCACCGCTCCTTCTCCCCCGAGGCCCCGAGCAGGGCCGGGGAGCGCATGAACTTCGCCCGCCCGAAAACCCCGAGGATCGCCTGGGTGAACAGCACCGCGGTGAACAGCGACACGATCGTCCCGATGCCGAGCGTGAACGCGAACCCCTTGACCCCGGCCGACGCGAGGACGAAGAGGATGAACGCCGTGATCAGCGTGATCACGTTCGCGTCGATGATCGTCGCGATCCCCTTGCGGTAGCCGGTCGCGATCGCCGAGGCGAGCGACTTGCCGCCGCGCACCTCCTCCTTTATTCGCTCGAAGATGACGATGTTGGAGTCGGCGGCGACGCCGATCGTGAGGATCAGGCCCGCGATTCCCGGCAGCGTCAGCGTGATCGGGATCATCTTGATCATCGCCGTGAAGAACAGGGCGTAGACCAGGAGCCCGAGACCCGCTACGACGCCCAGGAGGCGGTAGTAGGCGATCAGGAACAGGAGGACGATGATCAGGCCGGCGAGCCCGGCCCTGAGGCCCTGGTCGAGCGCCTCCTCGCCGAGCGTGGCGGAAACCGTGCTCTGGCTGATCAGCCTCAGCTCCACCGGCAGGGCGCCGATCTGGAGGAACTTCGCCAGGTCCTGCGCCTCCTGAATGCTGAAGCTCCCGCCGATCTGGGCGCCGGTGCGGCCGTCGATCCCGTCCGGGTTCTCGCAGAAGTTGATGATCGGCCGCGACTTGATCTCGCCGTCGAGCACGACGGCGAAGTGGTCGGAGAACGCGTCGCCGCCCTCGGGGGTGGCGCAGGCGTTGGGCGGCGCCTGCGAGGCGCCGCGCTGGGCGATCCGCCGGGTCACCTCGGCGAAGGCCTCCCGTCCCTCGTCGGTGAAGTTGAAGGTGACCACGGGCTGGTTGACCTGGTCGAAGTCCTGGCGAGGGTCGGTGATCTGGTCGCCCGTCACCTCCGGACGGTCCCTGAGCACGAAGTACCGGACGGGCGCGCCGTCGCTCTCGTCGACCTCGGTGGAGGGGTCGTCGCTCGGCGGCTCGGCCTCCAGCACCACCGTGCCCTGGGGCACCGAGAGCACCTCGGTGCCCCTAGGCTGCTCGCCATCGGCACTGTCGAAGAACAGGTCCTCGCGCGAGTCGGCGGGCCCGGCTAGCGCCTCCAGCGTGCTCGCGTCGAACAGGTAGTGGCTCGGGCCCGTAGTCGTGCACAGATCCCGGAAGCACTCGGGCTCCCGCTCGCTCGCCGCCTCGACCGCGTCATAGAGGCGGTTGTAGGTCCGCTCGGTGGGGTTGTCGAGCGACGGATTGGGAGGGATGACGTTGGGCTCGAAGTCGTAGTAGAAGAGCTGGGCGGTGGTCCCCACCTGCTCGATCGCCCGCTCTGTGTTCGAGACGTCGGGCAGCCCGACCTCGATCTGGTCGATGCCCACGCGAGCGATCTCCGGCTCCGAGACGCCCAGCTCGTCGGTGCGCTCGCGCAGGATGTCGAGCGCGCGATCGACGTCCTCGGTATCGATCTCCGGGTTCTTGGCGGTCGGGTTCGCCTGGTAGACCAGCTCGGTGCCGCCGCGCAGGTCGAGGCCCAGGACCGTGCGCTTCGCGGTGATCGCGTAGGCGGAGGCGACCGTCAGCGCCACGACCAGGAGCAGGATGATGAGGTGTCGGCGCCGGCTTCCCATGTTCAGCGGTTAGGGCTGCGCCCCGGGCTCGCACCAGGGCCAAGCGCCCTGAGGTTATCCGCGCTCACTCAGGAGTGAGGACGAGCAGCAGCCCGCCGTCGTCGTCGTAGGCCGGGAAGAGGTCGGCCACCGCCCCGGCGGGCCTGTCGCCCTCTGCCGCCAGCTTCACGCGCTTGCCCAGCGAGCGCACGCCCCACTCGAGCGTGGTCTCGATCGGATCGGTCGTGCCGTTGCCGTCGACGTCGGCCTCCTCGCCGCCGGCGCCGGGGTCGACCCACTCGAGGCCCAGCACCTCGCGCACCGGGCGCCCGATAACCTGCTCGTCCTTGAGCCCGGTCAACTCGTAACCGCCCTTGCCGACGTCGATCAGCCGCCCCTCGGCGTCGCAGGTGAAGAACGCGGCGCCGGGCGCCGGGTAGTAGTCGTCGAGCAGCTCGAAGAGGAAGCCGAACCCGCACTTCGAGCAGCCCTTGGGCCGGCCCGAGAGACCCGTCGTGCGCTCACCGCTCAGCTCCCGGTTGCCGCAGTTCGGACAGATGAAGAAGGGCACGACCGCAAGGCTAGCGGCCATTCCCTAAGGGAAACCTCATCCCCCTGCTCAGAACAGGCTCGCGGCTTCCTCGGGAAGCTCGACCCCGAGGTGCTCGGCGCCGCGCGGCGTGATCACCCGGCCGCGCTGGGTCTTCTTGATCAGGCCCTGCTGGAGCAGGTAGGGCTCGTAGATCTCCTCGATCGTGTCCGGCTCCTCGTCGACCACGGCGGCGAGCGTCGTCAGGCCAACCGGCCCCCCCGAGAACTTCACGGCTATTGCCTCCAGGATCGCCCGGTCGTGACGGTCGAGACCCAGCGGGTCCACCTCCAGCAGGCCCAGCGCCTCGGCGGCGACCGCGGCCGTGATCACCCCGCCGCCGCGCACCTCGGCGAAGTCGCGCACGCGCCTCAGCAGGCGGTTGGCGACTCGCGGCGTACCGCGTGAGCGCTCGGCGATCGAGTTCGCGCCACCGTCCTCGATTCCCACCTCCAGGATTCCTGCCGAGCGCCGCACGATCGCCCCCAGGTCGGCCGGCTCGTAGTGCTCCAGGCGGTGCGAGACGCCGAATCGGTCGTGAAGCGGCTTCGAGAGCAGGCCGGCGCGGGTGGTGGCGCCGATCAGCGTGAAGGGCGGCAGGTCCAGCGTCACCGTGCGCGCCCCCGCGCCCTGGCCGAGGACGATCGGCAGCCGTCGGTCCTCCATCGCCGGGTAGAGGGTTTCCTCGACCGCCGGGTTCAGCCGGTGCACCTCGTCGACGAAGAACACCGATCCCGGCTCGAGCGCGGTCAGGAACGAGGCGATGTCGCCCTTTCGCTCCAGGGCGGGGCCGGCCGTCTGCACGAACGGCGCCTCGAGCTCGGCGGCGACGATGTGGGCCAGCGAGGTCTTGCCGAGTCCCGGCGGGCCGGCGAGCAGGACGTGGTCGAGCGCCTCGCCACGCTTGCGGGCGGCCTCGATGAACACGCCGAGCTGCTCGGTGACCTGCTCCTGGTTGACGAACTCGGTCAGGCTCCGAGGCCGAAGCGAGCGGTCGAGCTCGTCGTCCGCCCCGACTGCGCGGATCTCGGCCATGGCCTCGGGCTTGGGCGCCTCGGCTTCGGACGGACCTCCGGCGAAGTTCGGGTCGCGCGAGATGCTCACGTCACCCGGCGCCCCCCGACACGCTCTGCCCCGCCCTGCGCAATGCCGAGGAGATCAGGATCTCGGCCGACTCGCCATCGACACCGTCGAGCAGCTTCTCGGCCTCGCTCAGCGTGTAGCCCAGGTGCATCAGCCCCTCGCGGGCCAGCGAGCGCGCGTTCTCCGGCTCGTCGGCCGTTGCCGCGGCAACCGCCTCCTCCAGCTCCCCCGCCACCTTCTCGCGCAGCTCGACGATCACGCGCTCGGCGGTTCTCTTGCCGATTCCGGGAACCGCCTGGAAGCGCTTGGCGTCGCCCGACGCGATCGCGCCGAGCAGCTCACGAGGAGTGCCGCCCGAGAGGATCGCGACCGCCACCTTGGGGCCCACCCCGCTGACCGAGGTCAGGCTGAGGAAGAGGTCGCGCTCCTCCTCGCTGGCGAAGCCGTAGAGGTGGATCGCGTCGTCGCGCGCGACGAGGTGTGCGTGAAGCGTCGCCCGCTTCCCGCGTGCGGGCACGGCCTTGAGCGTCTCCGCCGACACCGCGAGCCTGTAGCCGACCCCGCCCGCGTCGACGACGACGTGATCGGGGCGTCGTACGAGCACCTCGCCGCTCACCGATGCGATCACAGCGCCTCCCCCGCAAGCCTGTCGAGGGCCAGCCGGGGCTCACTCTCGCGCCCGATCGGCGCGAACGCGTGGGCCGGGCGCGTGTGGCCGGCGTGACAGATCGCGACGGCGAGGGCGTCGGCGGCGTGGTCGGAGTCGGGAGGGTTGGGGAGACCGAGCAGCGAGCCGACCATCTGCTGGACCTGCGCCTTGGCGGCGGCCCCCGAGCCGCAGACCGACATCTTCACCGCCTGCGGCGTGTAGTCGAAGGTCGGGATGTCGCGCTGCGCGGCGGCCAGCATCGCGACGCCGCGCGCCTGCCCGACGGCGATCGCCGAGCGTGCGTTGCGGCCGAAGTAGAGGTCCTCGAGCGCCAGGGCGGCGGGCTCGTGCCACTCGATCAGCTCGGCCAGCGACTCGTGGATGCGCGCCAGGCGGGCCCCCGCGGGCGCGTCCGGCGGCGCCTCGATCACGCCGCCGTCGATCGCCGTCATCCGCCCGCCGGCGACGCGGACGACGCCGAACCCGGTACTGGCGACGCCGGGGTCGATGCCCATCACAACGATCATTCCTACTGATTCTGGAACGGGCTTCGGATGCCTTCCCCCCGCCTGCCTTCAGCCAGCCGCCGACGGCGGGGCGCCGGAACCCGGCGCCGCCGCCCTCCGGCGCTACAGCTTCTTGTACTTGATCCGCAGCTCCCAGCAGTGGAGCGCGCCGCCCGTGCCCCCCTCGCCGTCGATCACGTGGAGCCGCCAGTTCCCCTTGGTCTTGCCCCCGTCCAGCTCGGAGAGGAAGTCCTCGGGGATGTGCGGCCCGTTGAACGGTGGGACCCCGGCCGTGATCGCGGTGGGCGCGCCGTCGTTGAACGTCGTGAAGGTTCCGTTGCAGTCGGTCGACCCGCTGCCGTAGTCGTCACCGTCACCACCGTTTCCGGTCGACAGCCGGACCGGGTTCCCCTTCGGATCGGTGAGCAGGAGATAGAGATCGCCGACGAACGGGTGCGAGATCCGCACGCTCACCTTGACGTCCTTGATCTTGCCCTTCGGCCTGACGTTGAGCTTCGACGTGGCGATGTCCATCCCCGGAACGTCGAGGTCGATGTCGCCGCTCGAAAAGGTCTTGGTCTTCACGGCGGCGTTCGCACTTGCGGTCGTCGCGAGCAACGCAACACCTGCCACCAGTGCGAGAAAGCGGGCGCCCCTGGGGCCCTCCCTGGCATCCATCTCGTCTCCTCCAGTTGTCGAAACAGCAGTTGCGCCCACCATACCCTCACGTGGGGGGCCCCCCGCAAGGGATGCTCAGGCGGCCGCCTCCGCCTCCTCGATGACCGTCTCGGGAATGTCGAAGTTTGCATGGACCGAGTCGACGTCGTCGTGCTCGTCGAGCGCGTCCATCAGTCGCATCAGGGCGCGCGCCTCGGCCTCATCGGTGACCTCGACCACCGCGCCCGGCTCCATCGCCAGCTCCGCGGAGGCGACCTCGACGCCCGCCTCGGCCAGCGCCGAGCGCACGGCGGCGAGGTCCTCGGCCGGGGTCAGGACCCGGAGCTGGTCGCCGTCGGCGCTGACGTCCTCGGCGCCGGCGTCGATCGCGACCAGCAGGTCGTCCTCGGAGTGGCGCAAGGCGTCGACCGTGATCGCCCCCTTCTTGTGAAACTGCCACGCGACCGACCCGGGCTCGCCGAGGCTGCCGCCGTGCTTGTCGAAGGCGTGGCGGATCTCGGCCGAGGTGCGGTTGCGGTTGTCGGTGAGCGCCTCGACCAGCACCGCGACTCCGCCCGGCCCGTAGCCCTCGTAGATGACCCGCTCGATCGCCGCCCCCGCGTCGCCTTCGCCCGTGCCGCGGTCGATCGCGCGCTGGATGTTGTCCTTCGGCATCGAGTAGCTGCGCGCCTTCTCGATTGCCGCCGCCAGGGTGTGGTTGGCGTCGGGGTCACCGCTGCCCTCGCGCGCGGCGACGGTGAGTGCCCGCGCCAGCTTCGTGAACAGCTGCCCGCGCTTGGCGTCGGCGGCAGCCTTGCGGTGCTTGATCGACGACCACTTCGAGTGCCCGGACATGGTCTTGATCCTAGAAGGGGCGGCGGGCGGCCGGGCCCTGCTAGACCTTGAAGACGCCGTCCTCCTGGAGCAGCTCACCGTCCACCTCGATCCGCCCTCCTGTGCGCAGGTCGCAGACGAGGTCGGTGTGGACGGCCGACTCGTTGGTGCCGCCGGACTCCGGATAGGAGGCGCCAACGGCCATGTGGACGGTGCCGCCGATCTTCTCGTCGAGCAGCACGTCCCTGGTGCCGCGATCGATCCCGTAGTTGGTGCCGATGCCCAGCTCGCCGAGCCGCCTCGAGCCCTCGTCGGTGTCGATCAGCTTGATCAGGTAATCCTCGTTTCGCTCGGCCGAGGCGTCGACGATCCTGCCGCCTTCGAAGCGGAAGCGCACGCCGGTGACCTCGCGCCCGCCGATCACGGCCGGCAGGTGGAAGCTCACCTTGCCCTCGACCGAGTCCTCGACCGGGCCGGTGAAGAACTCGCCGTCGGGCATGTTGTGCTCGCCGTCGCAGGGGATGAAGGTGCGGCTCTCGATCCCGAGGCGGATGTCGGTTCCGGGGGCCGTGATGTGGACCTCCTCGCGCCCCTGGATCCACTCCGCCAGCCGGTGGGTCTCCGCCGAGGCCCGCTTCCAGGCGCCGACAGGGTCGTCGTCGGTCGCCAGGCACGCGCCGAAGTAGAAGTCCTCGAACTCCCCCAAGCTCATCTCGGCGTCGGAGGCGTAGCCGTTGGTGGGAAACAGCGTGTAGACCCAGCGGTGGCTGCCCTCGGCGGAGCGGCGCATCGTCGTCTCCATCAGGTGTCGGGTCGCTGCCTGGCGCTTGGTCTGGCGCGAGGGGTCGACCCTGGAGAGCTGGCGGGTGTTGGTGTCGGAGCCGATCGCGATCCGGCAGTCGGCCTCCTCCGCCGCCCACTCGGCCAGGGGCGAGACCCACTCGAGCTGGGCGTCCGAAGCCTCGCGGTAGTAGGTGGCCGGCTGACCCTCGAAGCCCATCGTGACGATCGGGTTGCCGCCCGACGCGAGCACCTCCTCGTAGACCGCGGCGATCAGCGGCTCGCCTGCGGTCGAGCCCTCGATCACGCACGTCTCCCCCTCCGCGACCTTGGTCGAGTAGTGGACCAGGATCCTTGCCAGGTTGGTGACTCTCGGGTCCCTCACCTGCGCTCCTCCTCGGTCCTGTCCATCGAGGGCGACTCTATCCGGGAGGCGCGCCCGGCGGTAGCGATAGCCATCAGCAGTGCGTGGAAGCGCGAGTCCTCGGTCAGTTCCGGGTGAAACGAGCAGGCGAGGATCGGGCCTTCGCGCACGGCGACCGGATGCCCCTGATACGAGGCCAGGACCTCGACTCCGGGGCCGTGCGACTCGACCCAAGGGGCGCGGATGAACACCGCCCGCAGCGGCTCGGGGCCGATGCCCTCCACCTCGAGGTCTGTCTCGAAGCTCTGCAGCTGGCGCCCGTACGCGTTGCGGCGGACGGTGGCGTCGAGCAGGCCGAGGTGCTCGCGGTCGCAGACGATGAGGCCGGCGCAGGTGCCGAGGATCGGGCGTCCCTCCTCGGCGTGGCTGCGGATCGCCGGCGCGAGGCGATCGCGCTCGATCGCCTTCGTGATCGTGGTCGACTCCCCGCCGGGAATCACGAGGCCGTCGAGGCTGGCCAGCGCCTTGGGCGTTCGCACCTCCACGGCCTCGGCGCCGAGCGACCCGAGGATCCGCGCGTGAGCGGCGAAGTCGCCCTGGCTGGCCAGCACGCCGATGCGCAGGGGCCGCTCGCCCGGGCTCCCCGGGGGTGGTGAGCCGGGGGCGCCCAAGCTACACCCCTCGGTGCTGGAGCAGCTCGCCGTCGGCCGCGAGATCCGCGATGTCATCCCCTCGCATCGGCTCGCCCAGCTCCATCGAAGCCGCGGCGACTCGTTCGGGGTCGTCGGCGTGCGTCGTCGCCTCGACGATCGCGCGTGCCCGGCGCTCGGGGTCGGCCGATTTGAAGATGCCCGAGCCGACGAAGTTGCCCTCGGCTCCGAGCTGGATCGTGAGCGCCGCGTCGGCCGGCGTCGCGATCCCGCCCGCGCAGAACAGGGGCACCGGCAGCCAGCCGGTGTCGGCGACCTCGCGCACGACCTCGAGCGGCGCTTGGAGCTCCTTGGCGGCGCCGGGGAGCTCCTCCGGCGGGAGCGCCTCCAGGCGCTTCATGCCGCCGACGATCTCGCGGAGGTGGCGAACGGCCTCGACGATGTTGCCGGTGCCGGCCTCGCCCTTCGATCGGATCATCGCAGCGCCCTCGGCCACCCGCCGGAGCGCCTCGCCCAGGTTCGTGGCGCCGCAGACGAAGGGCACGTCGAAGGCGAGCTTATCGATGTGGTTGGCTTCGTCGGCGGGGGTGAGCACCTCCGACTCGTCGATGTAGTCGACCTCGAGCGACTGCAGCACCTGCGCCTCGGCGAAGTGGCCGATCCGTGCCTTCGCCATCACCGGGATCGTCACCGCCTCCTGGATCGACTTGATCACCGACGGGTCGCTCATCCGGGCGACGCCTCCGTCCCGGCGGATGTCGGCGGGGACGCGCTCGAGCGCCATCACCGCGACCGCGCCCGCGTCCTCGGCGATGCGCGCCTGCTCGGGGGTGACCACGTCCATGATCACTCCGCCCTTCAGCATCTCGGCGAGCCCGCGCTTGACGCGGAATGTGCCGCTCTCGCTCACCCCGGAGAGGATACGAGAACGGTCGCGCAGGGCCGCCGGCGCTACTTCAGCTTGAGGATGCGGATGCGGTCCTTGTAGGCGCCCTTGTCGCGGGCGTAGACGCCGTGGGCCAAGGCCTGGACGATGGCCAGCAGCGTGGTGTTGGACCGGGTGAAGGAGGGGCCGTTCGAGGAGTAGTAGAGGGTGTGGTCGGAGTGCTCTCCGATGTCGGAGAGCGTGGCGTCGGTAATCGACAGCGTCTTCGCACGGCGGTGCTTCGCCAGCTTCATCGCGCGGACGACGATCGGGTGGCAGCGCCCGGCGGAGAACGCGATCACCAGCGAGTCCTCGTCGACTCGCGAGAGCCTGGTGATCGAGTCCTGTCGCGGGCTGGAGATCACCTCGGCGCGGATGTCGAGCAGCGCCAGCAGATGGCGCAGGTAGCTGGCGAAGAACGCGAGCTGGTCGAGTCCCACGATCATCACCCGCTGGGCGCCGGCGAGGGTGGTGACGCACGCCTCCACCTGCTCGCGGGTGAGGTTGCGGACGGTCTCCTCGACGTTGGCGTGGTCCGCGGCGAGTGACGCCTCGAAGTCGGAGTGGTCGAAGTCGAACAGCGGTGCGGCGCTGCCGCCGCTCTCGCCCTCCCGGTGGCGGTACTCCTCGATCGCGGCCTGCTGAAGCTCGGGATAGCCCTCGAAGCCGAGCGCCTGCGAGAAGCGGACGACCGTTGAGGAGGAGGTGTCGGCGCGGCGCGCAAGCTCCTCCGCCGTCTGGAAGGCGGCCTCGTCGAGGTGGTCGACGATGTAGCGGGCGACGTCCTTCTGCGAGCGTGAGAACTCGTCGAAGCGCTCGGTGATGTAGGAGGAGAGCGTCTTACCGTTCGGGCGCGAGGAGCGGCCGGCACGCGCCGGCCGCGCGGCCGACGATCCAGACTTGGCGGCGGGGCGGGGCTTTGTCGCGGTCTTGCTCACGGCCGGATGTTTCGCCTCCGCAGCCGCTTTCCCTTCCGGGCGTGCAGGCATTTCTGCGACCGAGGCGCCGCAGGTGCCCGCGGCAGGGGCGCCGATGTGGTTGGATCGCCGCCGGATGAACCCCGAGGAGGCCCTGCGCCTCACGAATCGGAACATGGTGGCCTTCGACCTGGCCCTCGGCACCTGTGCGCTGCTCGCGCCCTCCACCACCCTTCGGGTTCTCGGTCACGACGAGCCCGCACCCGACGCCAGGGCGCTGTTCCGGCGCTGCGGCCCGATCTGGCTCACGTTCGCGGCCGCTCACCTCGTCGCCGACCGGCGCGATCGGCCGGAGGACTGGTGGGCCCTCGCATGGCTCCGCGGCACCGAGCTCGCCACCGACATCGTCTGGTCCAGCTCGCCCGCCTTCTCACGGCCTGGCGCTCGCGCCGGCCTGTGGCTGGCCGGTGCCGCGAACCTGGCGATGTCGGCCGGTTTCTGCTGGCTGGGGCGCGAGCGCGCCAAGCCCCGGTGGCGGCGTCGGCCGCGCCGCTGACGGTTACTGGGTACCCGTCGGCGGGCTGCTGACCGTGGGCGGAGCGCTTGGATCGGCGCCGGCGGGCTCCCGGGCGTCCCGCTCGAGCTGCTCGCGGCCGAACAGCACCCGGCTGCACTCCTCGAAGCCGATGCGGCGCGCCAGCCGCCGGCGCTTGAGCTGTCCCGAGGCCAGGCCGGCCTGGGCCTTCTCGTAGGCAACGGCATCGCCGCCCTCGGCCGCCTCGACCCCGGCCTCGAGCCGGCCGATGCCTCGCTCGCGTACGTTCAGGTAGCGCTCCACGGCAGCGTCGAGCGAGGTCGGCGCGTCGAGGTCGGCGATCGCGTGGCGCTCCTCCCGCGCGATCGCGAGCAGCTCGGAGGTCAGCTCCCGCGCCTCGCTCGCGGTACGGGGCGGCGAGTCCTGCGACTCCTCGAAGCCCGAGTGAGCCTGGGCGCAAAGCTCGTCGCCGCGGGCGAGGAACTCGGCCTCGGAGAGGTCCTCGTCGGCGAAGGGACCGAGGTCGAGCAGGACCGCCAGCGCCACCAGGACCACGGCGGCCAGCGCCCCGAGCGCGATCCGGCCGCGACGATCGCTCGATTGCGGGTGCGGCTCCAAACCGAGGCCAGACTAGCGGCCGGGCCGAGGCGCTCCTACTGGTACATGATGTAGTCCGGCTGCGGGCGCAGCTTCAGCACCTGGCGCGGGGTCATCAGGCCGTCGTCGAGCTCGTAGAACAGGGAGAACCCGTTGAACAGGCCCGGGAAGCTCAGGTCCTTGTAGCCGGCGCTCTTTGCCGAGCGGCTGCCGATGCCGTCGAAGTTGAGCGTGACGTCGACCTTGCCCGGCCTCCTGATGTTCTTCTCGCCCCTGACGCTGTCCCGGCGGAACTGGTGGACGATCAGGAGCTTCGGCGGCAGGTCGCGGTTGCGGATGATCTTGAGCAGCTTCTTCGTGGCCCCGTTGATCCGCTTCGCCCTCAGCGACCCCAGGTCCTCGCCAGGCTCACCCTTGGGGCCCACGTTCCACTCCGCGTCGAGGGCGACGTCGACGTCGCGCTTGCGGATGAACCCCTTGAGGTGCTTGATCTCCTCGAGCACGTTCGAGCGGCCGGGCTGGATGTCCAGGATCAGCCTGCCGTTCAGCTCGCGGATCTTTCGCAGGTACCGCTGGATCGTCTCCTTCGACACCCGGTTTCGGCACTTGTCGTCCGACCCCGAGCAGCGGGTGGCGATCACCGCCACCAGGTCGAACGCCTTGATCACCGGCTCGTTCGAGCGCTTGCGGTAAGGCCTGACCTGCTTGTTCAGCTTCCTCGCGGCGCCGTTCAGCGACTTGCGGCCGATGATCCCGAAGCCGCCCGCGGCCCCGTACAGGGAGAGCACCTTGCGGGACGGAAACAGCGGGCCGCCAGGGGCCCGCTTGCCGCTCTTCGCCGTCGTAGCCGCGGCCTCGGAGCTGTCGTCCTCCGCGAGGAACTCCGCCTCCCAGGCGCGAGCCTCGGCGGCAGTCGGGGGCTCGGTCGCCGGAGAGGCGGTGCCCCCGGCACCCTGCGGACTCGCCTCCGGCGCGGCGATCGCGAGGCCTCCCCCGACTGAGACGGCCACGATCGCGGCCACCAGCGCGAGGGCGAGCCCCCCCGCCGTGGTGCGGCGGATGGGCCGGCGTCCGGGCGCCTCTGGGTGTTCCTGCCATCCCGTCATGCTTGATCGCCCCCGGCTTGACCAAGAACGTTAGCGAGCGCTCACGATCTCGGTGCAACGCGCATGGCGCACCCTGGTTGCCGAGCGGTGCGGCCCGCCGCGAGATAGGGTGGCGGGCCGTGGGCGAGGTGCTGACCGAGGAGCGTGGCGAGGGCGTCGTCCTCGCCACCATCTCGAACCCGCCCCACGGGCTGATGGACGAGGGCGTCGTCGATGGCCTCGAGGCGCTCGCCGAACGCGCCGAGCGCGACCCCGACCTGCGCGGCATCGTCCTCACCGGCGCGCATCCCGAGCGCTTCGTCGCCCACTACGACGTGCGGCTCCTGCTCGAGGGCGCGCGCTCGTCGCCGAGCGTCGCGGCCGGGCCGGCGCGGGCGTCGCTCTCTGCGGTGAGCGCGCTGCGCCGCGTGCCGGGCGTTGCCGGGGCGCTCGAGCGCACCCCCGCGGCCGGGCTGTCCCAGGCCGAGCGCTTCGGCGAGGTGCTGAGCTCGCTCGGCACCGCTGGTGCCGTGGTCGTCGCCGCGATCAACGGCTCCGCCATGGGCGGCGGCTGCGAGCTGGCCCTGGCCTGCGATTTCCGGCTGATGGCTAAGGGCGACGGGAAGATCGGCCAGCCCGAGATCCTGCTCGGGTTCCCCCCCGGCGGCGGCGGGACGCAACGGCTCTCGCGGCTGCTCGGCACGGGCAAGGCGCTGCGGCTCTGCCTCGACGGCGGCCCGGTCGGCCCGGACGAGGCATTGGAGCTGGGCCTGGTCGACGAGCTGGTCCCGGCCAAGTCGCTGGTGTCCCGGGCCTTGGATCTGGCCACCCGATTCGCGGCGCGCCCGAAGGCGGGCATCGCCGGCGTCAAGCGGGCGATCAACGTCGGCGCTTCGCAGCGGCTCGCCGCCGGCCTCCGCACCGAACGCGCCGAGTTCATGGCCGCGGTCACCACCGACGAGGCCGAGCGGGCCATGGCCGCCTACCTCGAGGAGCTGGAGCGAACCGGCGAGCTGCCCGCCTATGACGAGGACGCGCGTGAGCGCGCGCTCGACGGGGGCCGGTTCTCCTAGACGGCCCCGCGCGGAGAACCAACCGCTTGCGCGCGTGCGCGAGAGGTGAGACCCTGTCCGCGGAGACGAGAGGTCGCAGGGATTACTTGGCATCGGACGACGCAGACCGCCGGGAACCGGTACTCGCACAGCACGAGATCGAAGCCGACCCGCGGGCCCTTCGGCGGGTCCTGAACGAGGTCGAGCACGGCCTCTCGGGCATCAACGGCCGGACGCGACGCAAGGCGGTGCTGCTGGTGGCGGCCCTTGCCGACCACTGGTTGCGGCTGACCCCGGACAAGAGCGCTCTGATGAGGGTCGAGATCGAGCGCTCCCAGACCCATCTGCGCATCGTGGCAAGCGCCAGCGATGAGGCTCTGCCCCAACGGTTCTGGGAGCGGGTGGGGCACGCGGTGGCGGTGGGCCTGGTGGACAGCTGGGGGATCGACCGCCGGGGGCGCCACGGCGCATGGTTCGAGGTGGACACGGACGAGTTTTGACGGGTGGGCTACTTGCGGCTGGTCGTGATCGAGGCCGTCCCGGCGCCCGCAAGCGCCTTGAGCGCGGTCTCGATCGGCACGTCGCCTGTGGTCAGCTCGAAGGTCCGGCGGATCGTGATCGGCTCGCGTAGGGACAGATCGAGGACGGTGGCGACGTCCTCGCGGCTGATCTGTCCCCGCTCGACGGACGCGCCAAGCTCGACCCGGCTGGTGCCGGGATCGTCGGTCAGCCGTGACGGCCTCACGATCGTGTGCTCGAGTCCGCTGCGCTCCAGCTCGGCGTCGGCGCGGCCCTTTGCGCGAAGGTAGACGCTGAAGGTGCCGTCGCCGGAGGCGTTGGGGTCGGCGCCCATCGAGCTGATCATCAGATAACGGGCGATCCCCCGCGATTTCGCCGCCGCGATCAGCTTCACGGCGCCGCCGTAGTCCATCGTCTCCTTGCGCTCTGACCCGCTGCCGGGACCGGCGCCTGCCGCGAAGACGACGGCGTCGGCGGTCCCGACCGCCTCGGAGACCTCCTCGACGCTCGCCGACTCGAGGTCGCAGACCACCGGCTCGCCCCCGGCCTGCTCGATGTCCGGAGCGTGATCGGGATCGCGGATCAGCGACCGAACCTCGTCGCCACGCGCGCGGAGGAGCCGCGCCAGCCGCATCGCGATCTTCCCGTGCCCGCCGGCGATGGCCACGATCAGTGGAGCGCTGAAACGGCCTCGCCGACGCAATCCCCCTCCTCCAGGCCCCTCTCGATCGCGGCTCGGAAGTGAATGCCGCCGTAGAGCCGCGAGATCGCCGCTTCCTGCGCGGCCTCCGTGAACGACGAGAAGGAGCGCGGCTCGAGCCCCCTGGCATCGTGCGTGTGATCGGTGAACGCCTGGTCGCCGAACAGGTTGGTCAGAACGCGCGCCGCTGCTCCCGACTGGACCGAGTGACCGGACGTGTACTCGGGAAACGGCGGCGTGGCGAGGAGCGGCAGCCAGCCGGAGTCGATGTGATCGCGGATGTAGGTCACGGGCCGGAGCAGGTTGTCGCGGTACTTCGTGTGCCAGCACGAGATGAACGCATCGGCGACGGCGATCCCGACCTTCATGTAGGCCTCCGCCGCCTGATCGAGAGGAAGGTCGAATCGCCGCGCGACCTGAGTCAGGATCGAGATCGAGTGCCCCGGGGGCGTCGCAGTCTGCCCCGGGTCATCGGCCCAGAATCGCGCGATCTCCTCCTGCTCGGCTGTCAGGCTCGAGCTGGCGAGATAGCACTCGTTGGCCTCGGCGTAGAAGGCCGAGTTGGGCGCTTCGGAGTAGTCGGGCGGCGGGCCCGGCGAGCACGTCTCCGGCGCTGCGAGGACGAACGCCCGGTTCCGGTCCCAGTAGGGCTGAAGCGCCGGCGAGAAGGCGGGTGGAGTGGGCACCCACAGGCCGGGGCCCACTGGCCTGTCATAGGGCGGGAAGTTGTCACGAAATGCCTCGTGCGCCCCGTCCGCACGCGACCACTCGAAGACGTGCGCCGCGACGGCCGCCCCCCGAGCGGCCGAGTGCCGATGCACCCCGCGGGGCAGCACGGCCGACCCCTCCTGGTGGAAGCGCCGCTCGAGCTCGTCGATTGCGGTCCGGTTCTCGCTTGAGGTCGTCGGGAAGAGCGATCGCAAGATCGCCGCCAGGGCGCTGTTCGCCACCGTCGGCCAGTGGAGGCCCTTCGCCGGCTGCGGTGCCCGGTCAAGACCGTTGAGCCGCCCCGCAAGGCTTCTGCCCCCGGCGATCCCTGGCACGATCGCCTCGTAGAGGGTCGTGCCCGCGTAGCCGAACGCGCGCGACGCAACCGGCGGGCTGAAGCCGGGAGTCGTGCGCACCAGCTCGAGCGCTAGGTCGAACCACGCGCTCGCAATCTCCGCGTCGTACGCAGCCGCCCCCGGATGGCGCCCCCACGCCGATGCGACCCTGCCGAGATCGGTTGCGACCAGCGCCCCGGCACCGAGGGAGGCATTCGCGAGCAGCTTCCTCCTCGTGATCCGGGCCGCGAACGCCTCGCCCCTCGAGTCGTCCCCCGGCTTCCTCTGTCTCACCCTGTCCCCCCCACAAGTGAGGGGCCTACCCGTCTTGCCATCAGGCCCCCGTAGATCAACCTTCCAACGCCGGCGCACCCGCATGAGCCGGCCTCGCCGACGTGAGCGCGAGTATGCCTGATCCAGGGGCCTGGGTCAACGCGGTCCAATCCCTCGGTGGCGTGGTCAAGCTTGCCCGTGCGATTCGGGCGACTGGCCGGGACCGGGAGTTGCGGGCGTTTCCGGTTATCGCCTTGCCCACCCCTTGCCCAGCGACATACTTGTCGGCGCGCGTGCCCTTGAAGACAGGCAGCGCGGTGAACCGGACGGCCTGTTCCTCGTAGGGGCTGGCGGGATTGCCGGTCACGCACTTGAAGACGGACCCGTCGAGATCGGCACCGTGCTGCGTTGCGCACGTCCCGGGCACTGGAGCTGCCGTCAGCCCGAGTCCCGGCCGACACCCAACTCGGCCTGGGTTGCGTCGATCCGCCGGAGCACCGCTTCCACGGCGGGCCAGTCCTCTCCCTCCACGCCCATCAGCACGCCACCTTTGAGCTTGCCCTTGCGCAGTCGTCCCATCCGGAGCACGTAGGCGCCCTTGCGGGCGGGGCCTTCGACCTCGTAGCCGAACTCCCGCACGTGCAGGCGCTCGGTCTCGGAGAGCCCAAATACCTCCACCACCCTGCCGTCGAACGAGATGCAGTTCTCGCCCGCCCACGCCTCGTCCAGCTGCTGCGTCATCTCGTCTCCCATCGCCTCGGAACCGACTGAGCCCGTGAAGGGTAGTCGCCGCCCAGATCTGCGGACCGCCCCCAGCGCCAACCATGGGCCGGGGAGGATTCGAACCTCCGTCCAACGGATTATGAGCACTCCGCAGTGTTCGGCTGGCGTCCGCTTCAGTCCGCTTTTCGGCACCAGAGATAGACTCCACGCCCAGGGTCACACCGTTGGGCGCGGCCTCCGCCATCAACCACTCGTGGCGGTAACCAAGACATAGCCGGTCTGCAAGTTTCCGTACGCACCTGGAAAGGTGTCCACTAACCGTAAAAACGGCGCAGTAAGGCGCTTGACGTAGGCGGAACTCATCTTCACCTGCGAAAGCATTCCGCGGCCATAGGGCATCAATGAAACGAAATCAACCTCCCCGGAGCGGAGCGACGTGGCAAAGGAACTCTTCTTCATCTGTTCCGCTATGTGGGGAAGGCCCCGATCGACCCCAAGCTCCACCGCATGCTCGTCATGCACCGTTATATACAGAAAGCCTGATGGCGCGAGGAGACGCGCAAGCTCGAGCAGCCATGCAACATGCAGCTCGCCGATATGTGTGAACACGGATCCCGCGAAGATCAAGTCAAAGTGACGATCAGGGAATGGTAGATGTGGAACTGTTGTGGTAACGGCGAAGTTCAGCGGCGGGTTGAGATTTTCCATGGCCCACATCACCTTGTCGGACTGAATGTCAGCCCCCCAGGCTGTCCTTGTCGCTGCCTTATCGCTTAACGCTCGGAGCATCCTGCCATTCCCGCAGCCAAACTCGAGAATCGTTTCGCACTGGCGCCAGTCGAAGCCGCAGGCGTCGACCGCGGCGAGCATTTTCCTCACATCCGACCGGCCGGACGAGACGTGCTTGTCAGGAGACTCGCCGTACTCCATCAGTTCCGGGGGCGGAACGGGCAGATCGTCAGTGGGCTCTCGGTCCGACGGACCGAGGGTCATGGAGTACTCGTTAGCCTCCCCGCGAGTTCGTGATGTCGGCAAAAACAGCGGTTGAGCGTTCATTCCCGCGTCTCGCGTGCTCTTGGACGGGCGGCTTTCGAGCGAGCCTGGGGCCTTGTTGGACGTAACGAGGTCCCGAGTCAATGTGCGCCACGCGGCCCATTCGGGATTTGATGGATTCTGGCGGACAGCTTGCTCGATATGCGGAACGGCGGCCGGCGGATCGCCGCTTGAGACCAAGAGACGGGAGAGCGCGAAACGTACCTCCGGCGCCTCGGGGTGATCGGGATTCACGTCGAGCGCCTGGCGATACTCGCTAATTGCGCGGCCTGGACGGTTCATCGCCTCCAGACAGCGACCGGCGAGTCGGTGCGGTAGGAATGCCTTGGGCGATCGGCGCGAGGCGGTTCGAAATGCTGTCAGAGCCTCATCCAGGGAGCCATCGTCCAACAACTTGGCCCCTCGATTGAGGATGGCGGCGAACTCATTGTCCGGCGTGGGCTTCGTCACTGGAAAACAGGCTCTAAACGCTTGACGCGGGAGGCCCAGAGCGTGTCCGAACAACGCCCGAGAACTCCATCGCCAATCCTACGATCCTTTGACTATCTGCAGGACCTCGGGCAAGCGCTCGCTATCTGCAGGACCTCGGGCAAGCGCTCGCGGCTCCATCTCAATGTGCTTGCCTCTACGGGCGCGCCGTTCTCGATCGTCGAGGGAACCCCGACCGAAACCGGGCCGAGGCGGTGCCAACAGAACTGGAGGATCGACGTCGAATGCCTGTTGAGAGGACTGGACGAGTTGGGAGCGCTCTAGCGGGAATGGAAAGGTATGCCTGAACAGACCGAGAGCGCCGACTTCGCGGAGTTCGTCGCCCGCACGCCCAGCCTGATCGAGGAGGGCGCGCTCGACGATGCGCTCGAGGCCTCGAACGCGGCCGCGGCGCGGTGGCCGGGACAGTTCTGGCCGCTGTTCCTGACCGGACGCTCCCTCGAGGGCCTGGGTCGCCGGGCCGAGGCGCTGAGCCGCTACCGAGAGGCGCTCGAGGCGAACCCGTCCCACCCCGAGGCGCCGGCGGCCCACTTCGCGATCAAGCGGCTGCTGGCCGCGGAGACGGAAGCGGCGGAAAACTCCACGCGGAAGCTCGATCCCGACGGCGACGGGACGCCGCGGGCGAAGGGTCACTTCCAGATCAGCGACGAGATCCGGCGCCTGAGTCGCCGGCACGCCCGCAAGCTCGGGGTGACGCCGGCAGTGCACCCCGGGGACTTCATCCTCAAATTCATCCTCTCGCACCGGAACTTCCCGACCACCGATCGCGCCGTCCGCTACTACTTCACGGACGGTCGCCGGTCGGCCGAGCGGCTCGCGGAGCTGATCGGCAGGCACGGGACCCATCTCGGCGATCGGACCGTCCGGCTGCTCGAGTTCGCCTCCGGCTACGGGTGCGTGACCCGGCATTTGCCCACGGCGCTCGCGGACGCGGAGGTGGTCGCCTGTGACATCCACCCGCAGGCAGTCGCCTTCATCGAGCGGAACATCGGCGTCACCGCGCTCCTCTCCCGGTCGGACCCGGACGAGTTCGAGACGCCCTCCCGCTACGACGTCGTCTTCGCCCTCTCGTTCTTCTCACACATGCCTGAGCGCACCTGGTCCCGTTGGCTCACGGCCCTCGTCGACTGCCTGGACGACGGCGGCCTGATCGTCTTCACGACGCAGGGCCTCGCGGGTCGCGAGCTCTTCGGAAATCCGGAGATCCCGCCGAGCGGGATCTGGTTCAAGCCCGGCGGCGAGCAGGAGGACCTGGATGCGGAAGAGTACGGCGGGACGATCGTCTCGACGGAATACGTGCTCGCGCAGCTCGAGCGGGCGGGTGCGGAGCTCGCCCTGTACGAGCGGGCGACTTGGTGGGGCATGCAGGACCTCTACGTGGCTCGCAAGCCGGGCGCCGAGGAGCCGCGGCGAGGGTCGGAGTCGACGTTCGAGGGCCTCGTCGCGCGCGTCTCCAGCCAGCTCGACCAGGGCCAGGCCGAGGCGGCGCTGCGTGAGTCCGAGGCGGCGCGGCGGCGCTGGCCGAATCGGTTCTGGGCGCCCTATCTGGCCGGCCGTGCCCTCGCCGCGTTGGATCGTCCCGCGGAGGCGCGGATCGCGTACCGGGAGGCGCTGGAGCTCGACGGCGACCACCCGAAGGCGGCGGACGCCCGCTCCGAGATCGGCCGCCTCGAGGACGAGCTGTCAGGTCCTTGAGCGACTGATCGTCAGGCGCGGCGGGCTGATCCTGATCCCGCCCCCGGGTGCCGTGCCTCGTACCGGCTCGGGCCGGCAGGAGTGACCACGCGCTGGGGGCCGAAGCGGGGGGCGAAGTCGAGCACCAACCGGACGTCGAACGTCGCCTCGACGACCCGCTCCTCGGATGCCACACCGGATCCCGCGGCGCAGTCGACGAGCTCCAGCTTGAGAGAGACCGAGGGACAGTCGCCGCGAACGCTCGTCGCCCGGCAGGCCAGCCGGTCCTGGCCCTCGGCCTCGACCTCGGAGAATCGAAGCACGACCGGATTCGCTCCCATCTTCTCGGGGTGGATGACGACGGCGCCGTTCTTGTCGCTCGCGACGCCGAGCCGCTGGCTCGCCTCCGGGACGCCCAGCGTCAGGTCGACGGCGGCCGGCCGCGTCCCTTCGGCCCGCCCTTCGCGGCGTCGGCCACGACCAGGCCGTGCCGCTCCGCGGCTTCGGCGAGGCCGACGCGCTCGTAACCCAGGAGCTCGAAGTCCTTCGCGTACAGGCCCAGCAGCCGTTCGTAGTCCGCGGGCGAGATCGGAAGCCGTCCTTCCTTCGCCTGCCGATGCTCGTGCCCCAGGTCGAGCTCGAGCCCGGCGAGGCGGGTGACGCGGCTCCAATCGGCCTCGGTCCTCTCGAGGCGGCCGAGGAAGTCCACCGTGAGCGCCCCACGGGCCGACAGCAGGAACACGTGCTGCGGTCGCACGTGCTTCTCGTAGGCCTCCGGTGGATGACGGGCCAGGGTCGCGATTAGCTCGCCGATCGGCATGCGGTGATGGACGCCGATGGCCTCGAGCTCCGGCTTGATCGCGGGATCCCAACCGAGGACCTTGTCGCGGTAGAACGAGACGAACCGGTCGATCGGATGTCGCACGAAGGTGAACGCGAAGAACCGCGATCGATCGAGCCGGTGCTCCGCAACGACGAACTCGGTCGGGAAGTCCTGGTGGATGCGCCATCCCTGCGGAGGGTCATCGACGGTCGCGCGCGCGATCGCCCCCTTGATCGACGTGCAGGCGCACTTCGGGATCTCCAGATAGGCAACCCCCTGGTCGGGGGCGGTGAAGTATTCGCGATAGAGAGGCCTGACTTGGGGTTTCGCGGGCATCTCGGATCGAATTCACCGTAGCGCGGCGGCCCCGGCCCCTCAGGTCCCCGGACCCAGCCGTGCCCTGGTCCGCATCCGGCCGATCGGGCCGAGCGGCTCCAGGGTGAGCGTCGGCTCCTGGCGGAACTCGCCGGGCATCTCCCGCGGCCTCCACGAGAGCGCCCGTACGCCGAGGGGGAGATAGACGAGGACGCTGACTCGATCCGGCTCGCTCAGCCAGGCGGACTGCTCGAGCCGGATCTCGCGGCCCCCGCGGTGCTGGGCGTAGAAGCAGGGCGCGGACTCGCCCCCGTTGGCCTCGAGGCCGGTCGAGACCTCGCACCATCCGCGAGGAAGTCGCTCCGCGGCGACGCGGAAGCGGGGATCGCTTCCGAGCGAGTGCCAGCGGCCCGGATGCCCGGGCACCGGCGCGAGCTGCTTCTCCGGCTCGAGCGGCACGTCGCGAAGGGCGGAACGACGCAGGCCAACCGCGACGACGCCGCCGATGGCGCGCCCCAGCCAGCGCGCCGGCCGGACGACCGCGACTACGGCGAGCCACCGCGCCGCACGAGCGAGGGGGCGGAGCACGGCGCGCGAGCGCCGGCGCAGCGCCCGGACCGCCTCGATCAGCTGCACCGCGGCCGAGGCCTGGACCAGCTCCACCGAGCCGAGCCGGAACTCGCCCGGCTGCTCGAGCGGGTCGAGGCGGATCGCGCGCGTCGATGCCGGGACGCGGATCCGGCCCTTCACCCCCTCGAGCTCGTCGACCGGGAGCTCGATCGCCGCGTCGGGCGCGAAGCCGTGTCCCGAGTCGACGTAGACGACCGCGCGCGTGCCCTCGGGGGCAGAGAGGCGCGCATCGAGGTGGCACCAGCCCTTCGGGATCAGCGCGTACAGGTCGCGGCTGACGAACGAGGGGTCGACCCCGAGCGCCCGCCATCCCCCGGCGACGCCGGGAAGCGGCTCGAGCTGCGCCGCCGGGCGGAGCTGGAGCGTTCGCCGGCCGCCGGCGCCGACGACGATCCGAACCGCGCCCAGCGCCCAGCGCAGACCGCGAACCCGGCCCAGGCGAAGCAGCCAACGGGCGGCCGCGGCGCGGAGCCGGTAGCTCACTCGCCCGCGGCCGCGGTGGGTGCCACCGCGGGCGGGCTCGGAGAGCTCACCCATCAGCTCTCCCACCCGGTCGCTCCACCCGCCGGGTCGACGAGCCGGATCCGTTGCCCGCCTCCGACCCCGCCCAGCCAGCCGTTCAGGAACATCGCCTCCCCGTCCACCGCCGCCGCGGTGTCGATCGTCCCAGAGGCGCCGCTTGGCGGGCTGACGGCCATCAGCGGGCCGCCAACACGGCGACGTCTGCGCTCTGCTCGCGCCCCGCCAGGAGCTCGGCGTAGAGCCAGCGGTGGCGCTCGGCGGCCTCGGTCGAGCTCATCACCTCGGGGATGCGGCCACGGAGCTCGTCCCACAGCCCCTCCGTGTCGGCGGCGTGCGCCATCGTCCGCGCGATCTGCTCGGGCTCGCCGACCGGGAACTGCAGCCCCCCGGCGCCGTCCTCCACCGCCTCCGCCATGCCTCCGATGTCGCTGGTCAGCACGGGGCGGCGGTGCATGAACGCCTCCTGGATCACCAGCGGGGAGTTCTCCCACCAGATCGATGGCACCACGACCCAGTCGACCTGGGCCATCCGCCGCGGCAGCGTCAGCTTGTCGTAGCGCCCGAGGAAGTGGACGCTGTCCGGGCTCTTGTCGAGAAGCTTGCTGAGCCGTTTGCGAACGGGCATCGGCTGCACGTCGAGGTTGGCGCCGCTGACGTAGAGGGTGATGTCGTCGCGGTCGTCCTCGTCGAGCAGCTTCATCGCCTCGAGCAGCTCCTCGATGCCCTTGAACGGGTTGAGCAGCCCGAAGAAGCCGAACCTCGACCGCATCTCGCCGGGTCGGAGCTCGCGGGGCGGGATGGGCTCGACCGGGTGGCGACCGTTGTCGATCTCGACCAGCTTCTCGCGCGGAAGCCCCCACTCAGCGAAGCGCTCGAGCAGGAACCGGCTCGGGGCGACAAAGCGGTCGACGAGCTCGAGCTGCGCCTTGATGAAGCGCTCCCGGATGAAGAAGCGGGCGGGGGCGATGTCCGGGAAGCACTCGTGGCAGCGCTGCGGGGAGGCATGGGTGCAGAGCTCCTTGCCGAAGGTGCGGACCATCTGTCCGCTGGCGTGGCAGATCGGCAGGTACTCGTGCAACGTGTAGACAATCGGAACATCCGGCAACATGGTCCGCACCAGCCGGATCGCCTCGAAGCCGATGTGAATCGAGTGCTGAAAGTGGACAATTTCTGGCTCGAGATCACGAAGCAGGCCGGCGAGGTGACGGGTGTAGAGCTCCTTCGCCCCCGCGGTCTGAAGCACGCGGTCATCCTCCTCCCAGCGCGTGTAGATGACGATCTGGTCCTCGGTCCCGTCGACCAGCCCAAACGGCGTGCCCGGCCGCGCGAAGGCCTGCTCGGAGGTTCGGGCGACGAGGTGTGGATCGACGTCGTCTCGATCGCGAATCGCCTCGAAGAGCTCGAGCGAGGCCTGCTCGGCGCCGCCGCGGATCAACGCCGGATGGCCGTGGACGAAGTAGAGGACCCGCATCTCAGCTGGACGCCGAGGCGATGTGGAGGATGTGCTCGAGCGAGCCGGTGTCGAGGTTGTCGATGCAGATCACCCGTGACCCTGCTCGAGCAGGTGATCGCAGAGGTGTGAGCCGAGGAAGCCGGCGCCGCCGGTGACGATTGAGGTTGGCATCTTGCTCTCGAATCCCGTTCCCGAAGAAGACCTGCTGGGTCGAGGAGGGGCGAGCGTAGCGGGTGCGAGTAGGCCATGGGCGCGGCAAACCGGCCCGTGCGAATAGCCTCCGCGAGTGATGAGGTCGCTGGTGACAGGTGGCGCCGGATCCATCGGGTCCCACCTGGTCGACGCCCTGCTCGGGCGGGGGGACGAGGTCGAGGTGATCGACAGCTTTTCGACCGGGCGACGGGAGAACATTGAGCCGGCGCTCGCAGCTGGCGCCCGGGTCATCGAAGGGGACATCCGCGATCGCGAGCGCATCCGTGAGACGCCTGCCGGAAGGGCGGGCCGCGGTTCATCTTCGCCTCGAGCGGAGGAGCTGTCTACGGGGAGCCGGGGAGGGCTACGTCTCCGTCTTCGAGCGACTGTTCGGGGTCCCTTCGATCTCGCTCCGGCTCGGCAACGTCTACGGTCCTCGCCAGCATCCAAAGGGGGAGGCCGGCGTGGTGGCGACCTTCTGTGGGCGCTTGATGGCCGGAGAACGCCCCACCGTCTACGGCGACGGTCTCCAGACGTGCCGCTCCCAGAACCCACCGCCGGGCCCGAAGGCGACCGAGGCGAAGGAGCGTTCGCGCCACGCCCGCTCGAACTCGATCACTCACTGCGACGCGGCCGGTTGGGTCAAGGGCAACTCAGAGGAGTATTCCTCCATCAAGGACTCGATCCGCTGACCCCAGCGGTGTGTGAACAGCCAGCGGTTGTAGATCATGTGCCCCGACCCCCCGGGCTTCGAGATCGACTCGGCGAACGATTGCCGTTCGGGGTGGTAGAGCTCGACGGACGGCACATAGCGACACTCCCGACCGGACTCATGGAGGCGCAGGCAGAGGTCCGAATCCTCGTAGTCCCCGTGGACGTACGCCGGATCGAATCCGTCGATGGCGGTGAAGTCGTCCCGCCCGACGAGTAGACACGCGGCGGTCAGCGCCGGCACGCGTCTTTCGACGTTGGCCGCCGGGAGGACCGAGGGCATCCCCTTATGGAAGTGGAGATTCTGCCACTGGCGTGAGACCGGGTCGCGCTCGAAGTACATCCCGGCATGCTGTAGGGAGCCGTCCTCGAAGAGGAGCTTCGGGCCCACCGCCGCGACCTCGCCGGTTCGGTAGACCCCGGTGAGCTTGGAGAGCCACCCTGGCTCGTCCGGGAAGACGTCGGAGTTGAGGAGCAGGACCAGCGGGGAGGAGGAGTGCTCGACCCCGAAGTTGCTCGAGTTCCCAAAGCCGGAGTTCCGGCGCAGGACGACAACCCGCATCGGTAGTCGGTAGAGCTCATGGAGATGGTGCGTCAGCTCGAGCAGTTCGTCCTCCAGCTCGGGCGAGTCGAGCACCAGGACCAGCTCGGCCGCGTTGATCTCGGGGTCCCGAGCGAAGAGGGCGATCTGTGGGGTGACTAGGTCCAGTCGGCCAAAGATAGGAACGACTATCGATACGTCGGCCGAGGACGGCACCGGACCGTGGTCCGCGATCTCTTTCACCCCGAGGCCCTCCGCGATCCTGCGATTCAGGCGCTCCACAGCGGGGTAAACGTGGCCGACCATGAACCGGTCCGACACCTTGATCAGCTCTAGGAGGCTGAGCACGTGCCGTCGGCCCTGAGTCGGATCAACGATCGGATCCGGGATCTCGAGGGTCAGCTTCGGACCCGCCGGGCCCTCGATCTCAAGCCGAAGGTTCGATCGCTGCAGTGGACCCGGGGGAAGCGGGGCAAGCGCTGTGAAGCCATGCAGCTCATCGGTGCCCGCCATCGCGGCCACGTCGGGGCGCGCAAACCGCTGACCGAGCTCAACTTCGGTTGAACCTCCCGTGGGATCGGTGAGGCGAATGCGATCCTGGCTTCGAACGTCGCTCGCCCAGCCGTTCAGAAAGATGCCTTCCTCGTCGACGGCGACGACGGTCTCGACGGTACCGATCATCCGCTCATCGTCGTCGTCACGTCTGGCGTCTGCGAATCGCTCGTCAGAAGCTCGTCGTAGACTTGCTTGTGTTGGCCCGCCGCCTCCTCCGAGCTCATGATCTCGGGAATGCCGGCGCGAAGCCCATCCCAAAGTCCCTCCGTGTCGGCGGCGCGGAGCATCGCGCGCGCGATTTGCTCGGGCTCCCCGACCGGGAAGTGGAGCCCGTTGACCTCGTCGTCGACCTTCTCCGCCATGCCGCCGATATCGCTGGTCAGCACGGGGCGGCGGTGCATGAACGCCTCATGGATCACCAGCGGGGAGTTCTCCCACCAGATCGACGGCACCACGACCCAGTCGACCTGGGCCATCCGCCGCGGCAGCGTCAGCTTGTCGTAGCGCCCGAGGAAGTGGACGCTGTCCGGGCTCTTGTCGAGAAGCTTGCTGAGCCGTTTGCGAACGGGCATCGGCTGCACGTCGAGGTTGGCGCCGCTGACGTAGAGGGTGATGTCGTCGCGGTCGTCCTCGTCGAGCAGCTTCATCGCCTCGAGCAGCTCCTCGATGCCCTTGAACGGGTTGAGCAGCCCGAAGAAGCCGAACCTCGACCGCATCTCGCCGGGTCGGAGCTCGCGGGGCGGGATGGGCTCGACCGGGTGGCGACCGTTGTCGATCTCGACCAGCTTCTCGCGCGGAAGCCCCCACTCAGCGAAGCGCTCGAGCAGGAACCGGCTCGGGGCGACAAAGCGGTCGACGAGCTCGAGCTGCGCCTTGATGAAGCGCTCCCGGATGAAGAAGCGGGCGGGGGCGATGTCCGGGAAGCACTCGTGGCAGCGCTGCGGGGAGGCATGGGTGCAGAGCTCCTTGCCGAAGGTGCGGACCATCTGTCCGCTGGCGTGGCAGATCGGCAGGTACTCGTGCAACGTGTAGACAATCGGAACATCCGGCAACATGGTCCGCACCAGCCGGATCGCCTCGAAGCCGATGTGAATCGAGTGCTGAAAGTGGACAATTTCTGGCTCGAGATCACGAAGCAGGCCGGCGAGGTGACGGGTGTAGAGCTCCTTCGCCCCCGCGGTCTGAAGCACGCGGTCATCCTCCTCCCAGCGCGTGTAGATGACGATCTGGTCCTCGGTCCCGTCGACCAGCCCAAACGGCGTGCCCGGCCGCGCGAAGGCCTGCTCGGAGGTTCGGGCGACGAGGTGTGGATCGACGTCGTCTCGATCGCGAATCGCCTCGAAGAGCTCGAGCGAGGCCTGCTCGGCGCCGCCGCGGATCAACGCCGGATGGCCGTGGACGAAGTAGAGGACCCGCATCTCAGCTGGACGCCGAGGCGATGTGGAGGATGTGCTCGAGCGAGCCGGTGTCGAGGTTGTCGATGCAGATCACCCGTGACCCTGCTCGAGCAGGTGATCGCAGAGGTGTGAGCCGAGGAAGCCGGCGCCGCCGGTGACGATTGAGGTTGGCATCTTGCTCTCGAATCCCGTTCCCGAAGAAGACCTGCTGGGTCGAGGAGGGGCGAGCGTAGCGGGTGCGAGTAGGCCATGGGCGCGGCAAACCGGCCCGTGCGAATAGCCTCCGCGAGTGATGAGGTCGCTGGTGACAGGTGGCGCCGGATCCATCGCGTCTAGCACCTGGTCGACGCCCTGCTCGGGCGGGGGGACGAGGTCGAGGTGATCGACAGCTGCGCGCCAAGGGAATCGTCACCCGGAAAGAGCTCCTGGAGGCAGGGGTCACGGACGGAGCGATCGTCCAGCACCGCCTAAGCGGCGCCCTGATCGACGAGTACCGGGGCGTCTACCGCGTCGGCCACCGCGGGATCCCGATCACCTCCGTCCCGCTGACACTTCTCGACTTCATCCCCTTATTGGCGCAGTTCGAGCTGGCGGGAACGTGCCACGAGGCCGGCGTTCGCTACGGGACCACACCGCGCATGGTGGAGGAAGTCCTGGCACGGCGCCCCAGCACCCCAGGCGCCGCCAAGCTCCGCGCGATCCTGCGCGGCGAAGAGAAAGTCAGCCCTTCGAAGCTGGAGAGGCGCTTCCTTTCGGGGGCGATCTGCGGATCCGGGATTGAGCGGCCTTCGAGGTAGGGGTGCTGACGTGCAAGCCGGAGATCCGGCGCCGCGCAAGCGTCGGCGATTGGGTGCTCGGGACCGGATCCGCGGCGCACAGTCGCACGGGTTTTGCCGTGTACGCGATGAGGGTCGAGGACACGCTGCGCTTTGCGGAATATTGGTCGGACGAACGATTCCGCCGCAAGCGCCCCAACCTAGCCGGCAGCCGCAAGACGGCCTTCGGCGACAACATCTACCGCCCTGATGGCGGGGGCGGCTGGGTTCAGGTCGATTCACACCACAGCTTGCACGATGGGTCAGCGAACCCCCTCAACGTCGCGACGGACACGCGCGTGGACCGGGTGCTGATCTCGCGCGACTTCGTCTACTGGGGCGGCGAAGGGCCCCAGATCCCTGCCCAGCTACGCGCATTCGGGACCCAGGGCGAGGATGTTTGCCCTCGGGGACGGGCTGACAGGTGCCGGTTCAGCGACGAATTGGTGGCCGCAGTCGTGGGGTGGATCGACGGGTTTGATGAGCGGGGAATTCAGGGCCGACCCGGGCAGTGGCCGCTGCTTGTGGCGGGTCAGAACACCCCGTGAGCGACAATTTTCGGGAGATATTCGGGATACGGTCGGGATTGCGCAACTCCCTACAAGCCCGTACATAGCTTGACAGAGCGGTTTTTGAAGTGGGCCGGGGAGGGATCGAACCTCCGCCCTACGGATTATGAGTCCGCTGCTCTACCAACTGAGCTACCGGCCCGGATGGCTTGATTATGGGGCGCGGGTCTGCCAGATGCGATCAACGCGATCCGGCAGACCTGGCCGGCGCGGGCTCTCCGCCAGATCGATCGCCACCCAGACCCCCGACGCGGCGGTGAGCGCGGCCACGATCGCGATCGCGCCGCCGAATCCGACGGCGTCTGCCGCGGTTCCCGCCAGCAGTCCACCGGCGACGTAGCCCATGTCGCGCCAGAATCGGTAGGCGCCGACGGCCGGAGCACGCGCAACCGGCGAAACCGCATCCGAGATCGCCGCGATCAGGGTCGGATAGACCAGCGCGGTCCCCACGCCCAGGATCACCGCCGCCACGGCGGCCGGCGCGATGGCTCCATCCGAGATGGCGAGCACAGCCAGGGCGAGCGCCTGCAGGAGCATTCCCCCGACGATCAGCGGCTTGCGGCCGATCCGGTCCGACCACTGCCCGGCGAAGATCTGACCGATCCCCCACACCCCCGGATAGATCCCGGCGACCAGGCCGACCTCGGCGGCGGAAGCGCCGTTGGCCGCGAGGAACAGGGGCACGAGGCCCCAGACGAGGGCGTCGTTGAGGTTGTTCACGAGCCCGGCCTGCGAGCACGCTCGCAACGCCGGTCGGCGAAACGACACGTCGGCGAACGCCCGCCGGAGACCGGGCGCGACCTCGTCGCGGTCGTGGTCGCCGCCCTCCTGCTCGACCGCGACGTGGCCGGCGGTGTCGCGAACGAACGCTGCCGAGAGCAGCAGGGCGATGAGTGCGATCGCCGCACCGGCGACGACGAGCACGTCGCGGGGCGCAAGCTCGGCCGCGAGCCAGCCGCTGAGCGCCGCGGCGACGGCCACGCCTCCGTAGCCGGCCGCCTCGTTCAGTCCCAGGGCGAAGCCTCGGCGCTTCGGCCCGACCAGGTCGATCTTCATCACCACCGTCATCGACCAGGCCAGGCCCTGGTTGACGCCCAGCAGCACGTTGGCGGCGACGATCCAGCTCCAGCTCGGCGCGACGGCGATCAGCACCGGCACCGGCAGCGCCACGAGCCAACCGGCGATCAGGAGGTGCCGGCGGCCGACGCGCTCGGCGCCGACGCCCGCAGCGAGGTTGGTGAGCGACTTCGCGATCCCGAAGGCGACGATGAACGAGAGGACGGCGGCGCTGGAGGTGAGGCCGAAATCGTCCTCGCCGATCAGCGGCAGGGTCGAGCGCTCGAGGCCGACCATCGCCCCGACGAACGCGTTGACGGCGACGAGCAGCGAGAACTGCGCGAGGTTCTCGCTCAGCCCGAGCCGGGCCGGTCCCATGCCAGCTAGCGCAGCGGGGCCAGGGCTCGCCCCGCCCGGTTGGCGGCGACGATCTCGGCTTGGTCCTCCGGCGCCGGCGGGATGTCGGCTACCAGCGCCGCGACGAAGGCGTCCTCGGACTCGAACCGAAGCGCCTTGTTGTGGCGGCGCTCGAACCCGATCGTCGACGCCGGGTGGCCCGACAACCCGCGGCCGCAGACCGAGCCCGAGTAGTGCGCCGGATAGAGGAGCAGGTCGTCGGGCAGGCCCAGGAGCCTCTCGTTGATCGAGTGGTAGAGGGCGCGGGCCATGTCCTCGACGGTTTCGTCTCCGTGGGCGTGCAGGTCGGGCCGGCCCGCATCCCCGACCAGGAGCGCATCGCCCGTGAGCACGAACCACGGCTCGTCCACCCGAGCGTGATCGGTGACCAGGTATGCGTGGTGGGCGCCGGCGTGGCCCGGGGTCGCGATCGCTTCCAGCTCCGTGTTGCCGACGCGGACGCTCTCGCCGTCAGCGAGCGAGTGGTGCTCGAACTCCACGTCCGCCCCCTCCGGCAGGTACGCGATCGCGCCGGTGCGCTCGACCAGCGCCGGCAGTCCCGAGATGTGATCAGCCTGCACGTGGGTCTCTATCACCGCGGCGATCTCGGCCCCCTGGGCCTCGGCCCGGGCGATGTACTCGTCGACGAGATCGATGTGGGGGTCGACGACCGCGAACTGCCCCTTGCTCTTGCAGCCCAGGAGGTAGGAGGCGCAGGCGGTCTCGTCGTTGAGGAGCTGTCGGAAGTACATGGCTGGGCCCTCCTTGGGGTCGGTCTCGGGACACGTGGTCTTGACAACATATCAATTGATTGCTTGAATAGCCGAATGGATTCCCGCATGGACGCCCACTCGACCTCGCGCGTCGACTCCCGCCAGGCGAAGGACGCCCTCTTCGAGGCGATCGCCGCGATGGGGAAGGCGCTCGCCAGCCCCCGGCGCCTGGAGCTGATCGACCTCCTCGCCCAGGGGTCGCGGACGGTCGAGGAGCTCGCCCGGGCGAGCGACCAGTCCGCCGCCAACGCCTCCCAGCACCTCCAGGCCCTGCACGCGGCCGGCGTGGTCGAGCGCGAGCGCGAGGGAAACCGCGTCCGTTACGCGCTCGCCGGCGACGACGTGCTCGGGTTGTGGGTGGCGGTGCGGGAGATCTCCGCCGCCAGGATCGCCGAGGTCGAGCGCGCCGCCCGCGAGTACCTGGGCGAGCCGGTCGAGGCGATCGCCCGCGGCGAGCTCGAGGATGGGTTCGGCTCGGGCGAGGTCGTCCTGGTCGACGTGCGCCCGCGCGAGGAGTTCGAGGCCGGGCATATCGCCGGCGCCCGCTCGATCCCGATCGACGAGCTGCCCGAGCGCCTGGCCGAACTGCCCGCCGAGGCCGAGATCGTCGCCTACTGCCGCGGGCCGCTGTGTGCCTACGCGCACGAGGCCGTGCGCCAGCTCCGTGCCGCCGGCCGCTCCGCCCGCCGCCTCGAGGACGGCTGGCCCGAGTGGAAACTTGCCGAGACAACGACCGCAAGCAATGCCACGAGGAGGGCAGCATGACCACAGGAACGACGAAGCTAGACACGGCCGAGCTGGACCAGCGCGTGCAGCGCATGTACGAGGAGGTCGCGCGCGAGCCCGAGCGCGAGTTCCACTTCGAGACCGGCCGGCCGCTGGCCGAGCGGCTCGGCTACCCGACCGCCGACCTCGACCGCATCCCCGCCGGCGCCCTCGACTCGTTCGCCGGCGTTGGCTACTTCCTCGACCTCGCGGAGATCGGGCCCGGCGACGCGGTCCTCGACCTCGGCAGCGGCTCGGGGACCGACAGCTTCGTCGCGGCGTTGACGGCGCGGCAGGTGGTGGGGATCGACATGACCGAGGCCCAGCTCGCGAAGGCGCGCGACCTCGCGGCCGAGGGCGGGTTCTCGAACGTGGACTTCCGCAACGGGCACATCGAGGAGCCGCCGGCCGACGCCGGCGGCTTCGACTGCGTCATCTCCAACGGCGTCGTCAACCTCTCCCCCGACAAGCCGGCGGTGTTCGCGGCTGCCGCCAGCGCGCTTCGGCCCGGCGGCCGCCTCGCGCTTGCCGACATCGTCAGCGCCGAGCAGCTCCCGGAGGGCGTCACCTGCGACGCCTCGCTGTGGGCGGCGTGCATCGGCGGCGCGATGCAGCGCGACGGCTACCGCGAGGCGATCGAGGGAGCCGGCTTCGAGGTCGAGGCCTGGCGCGAGAACGAGGCCTACCGCTTCGTCTCGGACCGTGCCGACAACGCGACCCAGAAGTACGGGGTTACCAGCATCTCGCTGCTCGCCGTTCGCGGTGACGACTGATCGGCGCGGCCCGGGCCTCGCGGGCCGCCTCGCTCACTGGACGCGCTGCAACCTGACGATGCAGGGATACGGCGCGCTCGGCGACGACGAGCGCAGGCGGCTCGCGCTGGGGCTGCGCCTCTCCCCCGCCCTCTGCCTGGCGGGGATGACGCTCGGGGTGGCGCTGCGGTCGCCGGCGCTGCTGGTTGCGATGGCGGCGACCGCCTTCCTCGGCGGCTTCGTCACCGCGAAGCACCCGTTCGACCTGATCTGGGATCGCGGGCTGCGCCGCCTCACCGGCGCCGCGGCGCTGCCGCCGACGCCGCCCCCTCGCCGCTTCGCCTGCCAGCTCGCGGCCTTCTGGCTTGTCGCGATCGCGGCGGCGTTCTGGGCCGGGAGCGAGACGGTCGGCGTCGCCCTCGGCGTCCCGCTGGTCGCGGTCGCGGCGGTCGTCGCCACCACCAACTGGTGCCTGCCGTCGCTCGTCCACGGGCTCCTACACGGCCCCGAGCCCCGCGGCAGGGCAATCTGAACCTCGCTCAGCCGCGAGCGTGCAGCTCGGCGCTCATCTCCCAGAACCGCATGTAGGTCTCCCAGTCGAAGCCGCTGTAGGGCTCGTCGAGGAGCAGCAGGTCGGGATCGTGCATGAGCGAGAGCGCCAGGTTCAGCTTCTGCCGGGTGCCGCCCGAGAGCTGCTCGACGCGGTAGCCGAGGTAGCGCTCGAACTGAAGCGCGCCCAGCAGCCGGCTCCTCGCCTGCCCCGCGGTCGCCTCGCCGAGGCCGTAGGCGCTTGCGAAGAGGTCGAAGTGCTCGCGGATCGTGAGCTTCCCCCACAGCAGCGGCACCTGGGGGCAGTCGCCGAGTTGCCCCGAACGCTCGACGCTCCCGCCGTCGCGATCGAGCATGCCGACGATGATCTTGAGCAGGGTGCTCTTGCCCGAACCGTTCTCGCCGACGAGGCCGACCAGCTCCCCGGGGCGGGCCTCCATGCTGGCGCCGCGCAGGACCTCGATCCAGCGGCGCCGCGGCCCGAGGCCGTGGCGAAAGCGCTTGCTGACGTCCCGCACCCGCAGGATGTGGGCGCGTCGCTCCTGCTCAGCGGCTGGCATCCGGGCTCGTGTCACCGCGCGGTTTCATATACCCCGGCAGGGTATACACTTGGACAAGTACACGAGGCCGCAGTCCCGCGACACCGGAGCCACGAATGAGCCCTTTCCTCCCTCTGACCACCGCGGCGCTGATTCCGCTCGCCGACGCCATCGACCATGACTGGGACGGCGGCTGGTGGGTGGTGATGGCCCTCGGGATGCTGATCTTCTGGGGAATCGTGATCGTGGGGGGCGTCTGGCTGGCGCGCGAGCTCATTCTGAAGCGCTCGCACCGGGGCGGCGAGCTGGCCGCGCTCGAGATCCTCGACCGCCGACTCGCCGAGGGCGCGATCTCCACCGAGGAGTACGCCGAGCGGCGCCGTGTCCTGCTCGACGCCGCCGGACGAGACGAGTCCGATGGCTGAGCTTCTCGTCACGGCCGGGGGCGTGCTCGCGATCGCCGGTCTCGCCTGGTTCTTCTTCGGGCCCAGGGCGGTGGGGCGCAGCGAGCTGCGTGAGGGCGTGCAGGAGGTAGAGGTCGTCGTCAGCGGCGGCTACTCGCCGAACCTGATCGAGGTCCGCGAGGGAGTGCCGCTGCGGATCACGTTCGATCGCCGCGAGAGCGGCGAGTGCACGTCGCGCGTGGTGTTCCCCGAGCTCGGCGTGAACGCGACGCTCCCCGCATACGAGCGCACCGCCGTCGAGCTGCTCCCGGCGCGTGCGGGCAAGTTCGGATTCGCCTGCGGGATGAACATGGTCCACGGGACGCTCCTGGTGGAGCCCGGCGAGAACGGCCATCGCGGCGATCCCACCCGCGCCCCCGCCACGGCGACCGCCGGTCTCGAGGAGGCGGGCGACGGGGAGGGCGCCGATGCCGCGCCGGCGCCAGCGCCGGACGAGGGCGACGGCGAGCCGACCGACACCGAGGCCGCCGAACGCGAGGCCGAGGTCCGCGACCTCTCCCGGCGGGTCGTCCTCGGCGCGCTGCTGACGGCGCCGGTCGCCTTCGCGTCGATGGCGACCGAGCTGTTCGGGGCCACCTGGGTTCCGGGCCTGCTCACCGACCACTGGGTCCAGCTCGCCCTGATCGCCCCGGTGTTCCTCTACGTCGGCTGGCCAATCCACGAGATCGGCTGGCGCGCGCTGCGCCACCGCTCGGCCGAGATGAACACGCTGATTACGGTCGGCACCTCCGCCGCCTTCGCCTACAGCGTGCTCGTCACCGTCGCCCCCGGCCTCCTCCCCGAGGACCTGCGCGACGTCTACTTCGAGACCGCCGGCGTGATCATCACCCTGATCCTGCTCGGTCGCCTGCTCGAGGCGAGGGCGAGAGCGGGCACCGGCGAGGCGATCCGCAAGCTGATCGGGCTCCAGGCGAAGGTGGCGCGCGTCGAACGCGACGGCGCCGAGATCGAGCTGCCGATCGCGGACGTCCGGCCCGGCGACGTCGTGATCGTCAGGCCCGGGGAGAAGATCCCCGTCGACGGGAGTATCGTCGAGGGGCGCTCCTCGATCGACGAGTCAATGGTGACCGGCGAGTCGTTGCCCGTGTCCAGGGCCGAGGGCGACGAGGTGATCGGGGCGACGATCAACCAGACCGGCTCGTTTCGCTTCCGCGCAACCGCTGTCGGCGAGGGAACGATGCTCGCCCAGATCGTCCGTCTCGTGGAGCAGGCCCAGGGCTCGAAGGCCCCGATCCAGCGCGTCGCCGACCGGATCTCGGGCTACTTCGTCCCGGCGGTGATCTTCATCGCGATCGGCGCCTTCGTGCTGTGGTTCGACTTCGGCCCCGACCCTCAGCTCACCTTCGCCCTGGTCACCGCGGTCTCGATCCTGATCATCGCCTGCCCCTGCGCGCTCGGGCTTGCGACGCCGCTCTCGGTCATGGTCGGAACCGGCAACGGCGCCCAGTCAGGGTTGCTGATCAAGTCGGCGGAGGCGCTCGAGAACGCCCACGACCTGGAAACGGTGATCCTCGACAAGACCGGGACGATCACCAGGGGCGAGCCGAGCCTGACCGATGTGATCGCGGCGGCGGGATTCGGCGAGGACGAGGTGCTCGGGGTCGTCGCCTCGGCGGAGGCCCCGTCCGAGCACCCGCTCGCGGCGGCGGTCGTCGAAGGCGCCGCCGAGGGCGGAACCCAGCTCCCCCGCGCCGCTGATTTCCAATCGATCACAGGGATGGGGATCGAGGCCGAGGTGGACGGCTCGCGGGTCCTCGCCGGCACCCGCAGGCTGTTGGAGGAGCGAGGCGTCGACGCCTCGGCGCTGGAGCAGGATGCCGCGCGGCTCGAGGCCGAGGGCAAGACGGCGATGCTGGTGGCGATCGACGGCCGGCCGGCCGGCGTGGTGGCGGTTGCGGACACGCCCAAGCCCGGCTCCGCCGAGGCGATCGCCGCCATGCGAAAGGCCGGGATCGAGGTCGTGATGATCACCGGCGACAACCGCCGGACGGCGGAGGCGATCGCCGCCCGCATGGGGATCGACCGCGTTCTCGCCGAGGTCCTGCCCGAGGAGAAGGCGGACGAGGTCAAGCGCATTCAGGAGGACGGACGGCTGGTGGCGATGGTCGGCGACGGGATCAACGACGCCCCGGCGCTGGCCCAGGCCGACGTCGGGGTCGCGATCGGGACCGGGACCGACGTCGCGATCGAGGCCGCCGACATGACCCTGGTCTCGGGCGAGCTGCGGGGCGTCGCCGACGCGCTCGATCTGAGCCGGGCGACGATGCGCAACATTCGCCAGAACCTGGTCTTTGCCTTCGGATACAACACGCTGGGCATCCCGCTCGCCGCCGGCGCCCTTTACCCGTTCTTCGGGATTCAGCTGAGCCCGATCATCGCCGCCGCGGCGATGGCGCTCAGCTCGCTCTCGGTGGTGACGAACGCGAACCGGCTTCGGGCCTGGCGGCGACCCGGGCTCTGACCGGGGCTCCATGAGCGCCGAGGCCACCCACACATTCCTGTTCGCCGACCTCGCCGGCTTCACAGCGCTGACCGAGGCACACGGCGACCTCGGAGCCGCCGACCTGGTCGGGGCTTTCACCACGGAGGCCCGCGAGCTGCTCGCCGAGCATCAGAGCCGGGAGGTGAAAACGATCGGGGATGCCCTGATGGTCGCCGGCTCTGACGCCGGCGATGCGGTGCGGCTCGGCCTGCGCCTGGCCCACGATGTCGGCGGCCATCACGGGATGCCATGCGTCCGGGTCGGGATGCACACCGGGGCCGCCGTCGAGCGCGATGGCGACTTCATCGGCGCGGCGGTCAACGTCGCCGCGCGGATCTCGGCGCTGGCCGGCGGCGATCAGGTGATCCTCACCGAGGCGACCAGGGATGCCGCCGGTGCGATGCCCGACGTCGCGCTCCATGCCCTCGGCACCCGTGCCCTCAGGAACGTCGGGTCCCCCCTCGTCATCTTCGAGGCGCTCTGGCGCTCGGAGGAAGCGGAGCAGACGCATCTGCCGATCGATCCCGTCTGCCGGATGGCTGTCGATCCGGACCGCGAGGCCGGGCGGCTCGCGTACGAGGGCACCGAGTTCCACTTCTGCTCGTTGCGGTGCGCCGGGACGTTCTCCTCCGACCCGCAGCGCTACGCGTCCCGTTGAGCCGGTTCGGGCTCGATCGCGGCTCGTCTACGCTCGGAGCGTGACCGGTGATCGCGAGCGCATGCGCAAGATGGTGCGGCTGTGGAACGAGGGTGGCGTCGACGCATATCTCGCCGAGTCCAGCCCCGATCTGACCTTCACCCCGGACCCGAAGTTTCCCGAGCAGGGACCGTTCTCGGGGGACGAGCTGCGGACCTTCATGGAGCAGTGGCAGGAGGCGTGGGGAGGGTCGGCCGAGCTGTTGCTGGACGCGGTGGCCGAGCACGTTGGCGCGGTCTTGGCTCGCTGCCGCTGGGTCATCAGCGGCGCCTCCAGCGGGGCATTCGTCCCCGCCGAGTTCACCTTCGTCGCCTGGTTCGGCAGCGACGGAACGCTCGAGACGCTGCTCGCGTTCTTCGATGACGAGGACGCGATCGTCGCGGCCGAGCGCGGCCGCGACGCCGCGCGCTGAGCGTCAGCGCAGCGGCTCAGTCCGGCCGCGCGGCCGCCGAGGCTGCGTCTTCCACCGCCCGGCGCAGCTCCTCGGCGGAGAAGGCCCCCTCGATGCGGGCGCTGACCTTGCCGTCGGTGCCGATCACGAACAGCCAGGGCTCTGTCTCGAGGCCGTACCGCTCGAGCTGGGGACGGATGCCCTGGTTCGGGTTGTTCTCCTTGAACACCTCCATGTGGATGAAGGCGGCACGATCGCCCAGCTCCGATTTCACCTGCTCGGCGACGTCGACCACCGGGCCGCAGACGCGGCTCGCGCAGAGCGCCGGCGTGGCGAACAGGAGCACGGTGGGCCGGGAGCCAATGGTCTCGGCGGCATCGACCTCGTGCATGGTGTCGTGCGGGTTGCGGGTGTCGATCTCGCCGATGTCGCCGACCTCATCGACGGTCGGCGTGTGCACGACCGGGGCCCTCTCGCCGACGTCGGGGACCTTCGGATAGTCCTCGACGGAGGCGCTGGGCAGGCGGGCGGCGAGGAGCCCCTCGTCGCTGCGGATCAGCGCCAGGAGACGCCACTCGCCCGGCTTGCCCAGCCGGACGTCGCTGACGTAGACGACCTTGGCCGAGTCGGGGTCGTCGGCGGTCGTGCGAGCCTCGAAGGCGGGCTTGGTCTCGAGGCTCTCGATACGGGCGGGGAACGGGCCGACCGCTGCTCCATCCGGCCCGGGGGCGGCGTAGATCGCGATCTCGGCGTCGGTGATCGCCTCGCGGGCGACGGTGAAGACGCCGAAGCCGAAACGGTTGCGGCCCGGCTCGAGAACCTTGCCCGCCGGCGAGACGACGATCTCGTTCGTCGGCACCGCCTCTGCGATCAGGTCCTCGAGCGAGCTTCCCCTGGTCGGCGGGAAGGCGCTGGCCGCGGGGGCGCTGGCGGCACCGGCGTCCTCCGTCGCCGTCTCGTCCGCGTCGTCCCCGCACGCGGAAGCGGTCAGGGCGGCCAGGATGGCCGCGAGGGCGGTCATTCGAAGCACCGGGGCATCGTATGAACTCGCCCTAAGCCCGCGGTAAGCCGGTGGGCGGGTAGGGTGCGCGCCGCCGGTGAGTCGAAGCGGAAGGAGACGGTGTGGCTGAGCGCGCGGCGCTGGTGACTGGTGGATCGAGCGGGATCGGGCTGGCGATCGCCAGGGCGCTGGGAGAGGACGGCTACGGGGTGACGATCTCCGCCCGGCGCCCGGACAAGCTCGAGGGGGCGCGCGAGGAGCTGGAGGCGGCCGGCGTCGAGATCCAGGCGGTGCCGGCGCAGATGACGGACGAGGAGCAGATCCATGGCATGTTCGAGGCGCACCGGGAGCGCTTCGGCCGGCTCGACGTGCTCGCCAACAACGCCGGCGTCGGGATCGGCGCGCCGATGGCGGAGATCCAGACCAAGCACCTCGACCTCCAGCTCGGCGTCAACCTGCGCGCGGTCGTGATCGGCACCCGCCAGGGTCTGCCGATGCTGCGCGAGGCGGGGGCCGAGCACGGCAAGGCGCTGATCGTGAACACGGCGTCGGTGGCGGGCAAGTCGGGGCAGGCCTGGCTGTCGGTCTACTCGGCGACGAAGGCGGCGGTTGTCGGCTTCAGCCAGTCGACGCAGAAGGAGGTGCAGAACGACGGCATCCAGGTGACCGCGCTGTGCCCCGGGTTCGTGGACACGCCGATGACGGACTTCGTCAAGGGGGCGGTCGAGCCGGACGCGATGATCCGCCCGGAGGACATCGCCGAGTCGGTGCGATTCCTGTTGCGGACGTCGCCCGCGTGCCTGGTGCCGGAGATCGTGTTCCTGCGCCCGGGTGAGGAGCTTTCGGCCGCTGTCTAGCGCTGTGGCGGGCGCGCCGTCAGTGGCGGGCGGGCTCGCGATCGGAGCCGACCACGTCGGAGGCCCGCTGCTCGGACAGCTGCTCCTCGGCCGCGGCGACGAGGTCCTTGAAGCTGTCCTGGCGCCGGGTCGGCCGCGTCCATGCCCAGTGCAGGCGGTCGCGAAGCTCGGCGGCGCGATCGGGCACGCCGGTCGCCCGGCGGCGGCGGATGCGGATCTCGGCCGGCTCGATCCGCTCGTCCACCGGGCGGGAGACGGCCCGGTCGCGCTCGGCGAGCTCGGCGCGCTCGGCACGGATCCGCTCCGCGGCCTGGGCGATCGAGCCGGTGGTGGCGGGGCCGTCGAGCAGGCTCAGCTCGAGGAAGGAGCGAAGGGTGCGCAGCTCGCGGCGGGTGGCGAGCCGGGGCCGGCGAGCGTCGGTGAAGGCGTCCCAGGCGAGCGCGAAGGTGGCGAGGTCGGTGCGCCCCCCGTTCCGGTGGGCCGCGAGCATCGGACAGATGCCGCCCGATCGCGGGTCGGTGTAGGCGCCGACGATGATCCGGTTGCGCTCGATGCCGTCGAGCATCGCCCGGCGGGTTCGCTGGGGCAGGCGCTCGACGGTCGTGCGCAGGCGCTGCGCGGGGTTCCGGTACCTGCTTCGCATGGGACTGAGGATGGCGGACGCGCCCTGGGCGGCGGGCAAGATCCGGACCAGCCGAATGGCATGTTGCAGCGGGCATGAGCGCTGCCGGGCGAAAGCGCTACCTGGTGGCCGCGTTCGGCGACGCCGGCCACGCATTCCCGGCGATCGCCCTGGCGCGGGCGCTGCGCGACCGCGGGCACGAGGTGGTGGTGGAAACGTGGGAGCACTGGCGTGATGCGGTTGGGGGAGCCGGGTTGAAGTTCACGGCGGCGGAGGAGTACAAGACGTTCCCCCCTCCCCCGCCGGGATCGGACGAGGGGCCGTCGGCGGCCGACGCGGCGAAGGCGCTGTTGCCGTTCGTGGAGGAGATGCGGCCGGACGCGGTGGTGAGCGACATCCTGACCCTGGCGCCGGCGCTGGCGGCGGAGATGGCGGGCTGCCGGCGGGCGGTGCTGGTGCCGCATGTGTACCCGGTGCACGAGCCCGGGCTGCCGTTCTTCGCCGTCGGGGCGCAGCCGGCGCGCACCCCGGTGGGACGGGCGCTGTGGCGGGCAGGGGAGCCGGTGCTGACCGCAGGCCTGCGGCGTGGTCGAAGGGAGATGAACGAGAGCAGGGCGGCCTGCGGGCTGGCGCCGCGGGAGGAGCTCCACGGCGGGCTCAGCGCCGACCTGGTGCTGGTG
>Ga0299913_10000086_pt1 | contig 41746 bp, 29 predicted proteins | sample RVTome_9_FD_201360 | JGI IMG/M metagenome (GOLD analysis project Ga0299913, IMG submission 201360) | Soil microbial communities from uranium-contaminated site in the Upper Colorado River Basin, Wyoming, United States - RVT155D38 (version 2) ... | reverse complement strand
GCCGTCGGCGTTGACCGTCGCCGTGCCGTTCGCCGGCGCCGTGCCCAGCGAGTAGCTGAAGATGCCCGGCCCGTCCGGGTCGGACGGCGTGCTCTTCTCCTCCGCGTCGAGATTGTCCGCCACGTGGGCGACGCTGTTGCCGGTCGCCGCCTCGCCGGCGCGGAGTTGGGTGTTGCCGGCTGTCGTGTAGTCGATCGTCGCGTCGGCGAAGACCGGCGGATCGTTGATGCAGATCACCGTCACGCTCACCGTCGCCATCGAGCCGCCGTTGAGCGTGTAGGTGAAGGTGTCCGGCGTCGCCGACGGCCCCGCCATGCTGTTGCAGTAGTCCGGGTCCGGCTCGTAGGTCACGTCGGTGAAGGGGCCCCCGCCGACGCCGACCACCGTGCCGTTGGCCGGGTCGCTGAAGCCGGTGATCTCCTTCGGTCCGCCGTCGACGTCGGTGTCGTTGGTCAGCACCAGCAGCGCGGTGGCGCCTGAGTCCTCGTCGACCGTCGCCGCGTCGTCCACCGCCACCGGCGGGTCGTCGACCGCGGTCACGGTGATCGTCACCACCGCCGTGTCGCTGCCGCCGTTGCCGTCCGTCACCTCGTAGGTGAAGCTGTCGAAGCCGTTGAAGTTCAGGTCCGGGTCGTAGGTGAAGGTGCCGTCGCCGTTGAGCACCAGGGTGCCGTCGGTCGGACCCGACACCGGCGTGGTGTTCACCGTCAACGTGTCGCCGTCGACGTCGTCATCGATGCCCGAGCCGTTGTCGGCCAGCACGTTGCCGCCCGCAAGCTGGGTGTCCTCGGCGGTGGTGAAGGCGTCGTCCTGGGCCACCGGCGGGTCGTTCACCGCCGTGACGGTGATCGACACCGTCGCCGTGTCGGTGCCGCCGTTGCCGTCGGAGACCTCGTAGACGTAGCTGTCGGCGCCGTTGAAGTCCGGGTCCGGGTCGTAGGTGAAGCTGCCGTCGGCGTTGAGCACCAGGGTGCCGTCGGTCGGCGCCGAGACCGGCGTGGTGTTCACCATCAGGCTGTCGCCGTCGGCGTCGTCGTCGATGCCGGAGCCGTTGTCGGCCAGCACGTTGCCGGCGAGCTGCACGTCCTCGTCGGTCGAGAAGGCATCGTCCTGCGCCACCGGCGGGTCGTTGACCCCGTCGACGGTGATCGACACCGTCGCCGTGTCGGTGCCGCCGTTGCCGTCGGAGATCTCGTAGACGAAGCTGTCGGCGCCGTTGAAGTTCGGGTCGGGGTCGTAGGTGAACGTGCCGTTGGCATTCAGCACCAGGGTGCCGTTGGTCGGCGCGGTCACCGGCGTGGTGTTCACCGTCAGGCTGTCGCCGTCGGCGTCGTCGTCGATGCCCGAGCCGTTGTCGGCCAGCACGTTGCCGGCGAGCTGCACGTCTTCGTCGGTGGTGAAGGCGTCGTCCTGCGCCACCGGCGGGTCGTTGACCGCCGTGACGGTGATCGTCACCTCGCCGACGTCGGTGCCGCCGTTGCCGTCGGAGACCTCGTACTCGAAGCTGTCGACGCCCTCGAAGTCGGGGTCGGGGTCGTAGGTGAAGGTGCCGTTCGCGGCGAGCACCAGGGTGCCGTTCGCCGGCCCGGAGACGGGCGTCGTGTCGACCGTCAGCGTGTCGCCGTCGGCGTCGGTGTCGGGACCGGAGCCCTGGTCGTCGAGGACGCTGCCGGCGACGAGCTGGGTGTCCTCCGGCGTCGTGTAGGCGTCGTCCTGCGCCACCGGCGGGTCGTTGATCCCGGTGATGGTCACCGTCGAGATCGCCGCCGGTCCGGCGTCGAGGCCGTCGTCGGCGACGAAGGCGATGGTGCGCGGGTTCGAGGTGTCGGGGTCGTCGCCGGTGTGCTCGTAGGTGACGGTGCGCAGCACGGTCACGAAGTCGGCGATCGGCTGCGGCGAGGCCGTGGTCAGGCGCAGGATGCCCTCGCCCGGCACGGTGGTGGTGTCGTAGGGCTCGACCGTGATGTCGGGGTCGCCGCTGGTCGCCGCCAGCAGCTCCTCGCCGGCGTCGAGCAGGTTCTGCAGCGTGATCGTGACGTTGTCGAGGTTGGCGCTGTCGACGTCGGTGATGGTGGCGTCTGCGGCGTCGACGGCCGCCACCGCGCCGTCGTTCTCGTCGTAGGCGACGGCGTAGCCGGTGCCGGCGGTGCCGCCGCTGTCGTCGGCGTCGAGGTCCACCACCGGCGCGTCGTTGACCGCCGACACCGACACCGTCACCGTCGCCGTGGCGGTGCCGCCGTTGCCGTCGGCGATGTCGTAGGTGAACGTCTCGTTGCCGGTGAAGTTCGGCGCCGGCGAGTAGACCAGGCCGTCGTTGGTGCCGTTGACCGCCACCGAGCCGCCCTGGTCGGGCGCGCCGACGCCGGTGACGGTGAGCGTCTCGCCGGTGTCGGGGGCGTCGTCGTCGTTGGCCAGCACGTCGAGCGGGTTGTTGACGCTGTCCTCGGCGACGACGAAGTTGTCGTCGACCGCCGTCGGGTCGTCGTTGACCGGGTCGACGGTGATCGACACCAGGCCGACGTCGGTGCCGCCGTTGCCGTCGGAGACCTCGTACTCGAAGCTGTCGGCGCCGTTGAAGTCGGGGTCCGGATCGTAGGTGAAGGTGCCGTCCGCGTTGAGGACCAAGGTGCCGTTGGCCGGCCCGGAGACCGGCGTCGTGTTCACCGTCAGCGGGTCGCCGTCGTCGTCACTGTCGGCGCCGGAGCCGTTGTCGGCCAGCACGTTGCCGCCGGCGAGCTGCACGTCCTCGTCGGTGGTGAACGCGTCGTCCTGGGCCACCGGCGGGTCGTTGATCGAGGCCACGGTGATCGACACCGTCGCCGTGTCGGTGCCGCCGTTGCCGTCGGAGACCTCGTAGACGAAGCTGTCGGCGCCGTTGAAGTCCGGGTCGGGGTCGTAGGTGAAGGTGCCGTCGGCGTTGAGCACCAGCGTGCCGTCGGTGGGCGCCGTCACCGGCGTCGTGTTCACCGTCAGGGTGTCACCGTCGACGTCGGAGTCGGCCCCCGAGCCGTTGTCGGCCAGCACGTCGCCGGCGAGCTGCGTGTCCTCGTCGGTGGTGAAGGCGTCGTCCTGCGCCACCGGCGGGTCGTTCACCGGGTCGACGGTGATCGACACCGTCGCCGTGTCGGTCTCCCCGGAGGGGTCCTCCACCTGGAAGTCGAAGCTGTCGGGGCCGTCGTAGTCGGCGTCCGGCGTGTAGGTGAGGTTCGGCGGCGTGCCGGTGAGCGTGCCGTGGTCCGGACCGCTGCCCGGTACGACGGTGAAGGTCAGCGGATCGCCGTCCGGGTCGGAGCCGGTGAGGGTGATGCCCACCGGCGTGTCCTCCGGCGTCGATACGTTCTGTGCGTCGGCCACCGGCGGCTCGTTGAACAGCATGCAGGCGTCGATGCGGAAGCAGATGCCCGGATTGCCCTCGCGCACGTGGAGGGCCGCGATGGCGATGCCGTTGCAGCCGGGGCCGACGCCGGGGTCGTGGGCGACCTGGTCGCCGGGGCTCCAATCGGATGGGTCGCCGTCGAGGACGCAGGCGGCCCACGCTACGCCGCCGGCGGCGAGCAGCAGGACGAGGACCAGCGCGGCCACCGCGGGCCGGCGGCGCAGGCGGACCGCAGCGGTCAGCGCGAGGAGGGCGGCGAGCAGCAGCAGGCTCCACTCGCCGAGGGTGGGGATCTCGACGACGCTTTGGCGGTCGAAGATGATCGGGTCGTCGCCGCCGGCGACGGCGAAGAGGAGCGCGTCCTCGTCGCCCGAGCCCTCGATGACCACCGCCAGGCGCAGGACGCGCGCGTCCTGCGGGATCATGCTCTCCGGCGCGAAGGTCTCGATGACGTGGGAGCCGCCCACACCGAGGCCGAGGCCGACGTTCCAGTCGCCGGGGTCGATCTGCGTCGGCGCGGTGAAGCTCGCGCCGCCGATGCAGGTCAGCCGCTGCACCTCGACGACCTGCGCCGAGGGCACGGGCACCGACTCGGTCTCGACGATCGTGCGGAGGATCTCCTCGGCGCCGGCGAAGGGGCCCTCGACGGTCGACACCAGACAGCCGGTGGAGACGTCGTTGTCGAGGTCGACGAGGACGTCGACCTGGTGGGAGATGGCAGCCGCCGGAAGGGCCCAGGCCCCCGCGACAGCCAGCATCGATACGAACATCAACCGCCGGGCGAAAAGGCCCATGACCAGCACTCCTGAGGCAACTCTCGACCCGATGAATTTCGCGTCGGGGGCGCATTATAATATCAGTTCCCTCCGCCGCTACAAGGGGATGGGTGCGGACGTCGGCCGGCCGGGCCCGGTCGGGATGGGCGAGAGAGGGACGAGAGAGGACGGAAGCGGAGCGCCCGGGTGAGGCGCGCCGGCTCGGCTCAGGTGAAGACGGCTTCGTAAGTGACCCCGTCCTCGTCGCGGGCGACGGGGACGAGGAAGAGGTCCATCGCTCCCAGCTCGGCGTTCTCCAGGCGGTAGATCTGCTGGGGGAGGATCGGGTCGCGCGGCCCGTGAAAGTGGAGCGAGAATTGCTCGCGATCCGCCCGGCCCCGGAGATCGTTGCCGCGCACGGTGGCGAGGGTCAGATCCAGCGGCTCGGGCAGGTGCTCGTCGGTCAGCCGGAAGACCTCCCCGCGACGCGGCTCGAAGGTCTCCTTGGTCAGCTGGTCGAGCATCCGTCCTCCCGGTCGCAATGGGTGCAGGGAGGTAGGAGTATAGGGTAGGACCGAGCATGACGACCGAGCCTACCCGCCTCACCGCTCCGCCCGGGCTCGCCCTGCGCCCGGAGACCGACGACGACGTTCCCTTCCTCGCCGAGCTCTACGCCTCGACTCGCCGCGAGGAGGTGGCGCAGCTGCCGTGGAGCGACGAGGAGAAGGAAGCCTTCCTCCGCTGGCAGTTCAACAACCAGCGCGCGCACTACCGGCAGTACTACCCGGAGTGCCAGTTCCTCGTCGTCGAGCGGGTCGCCGACGACGGCGGAGGGGCGGAGCCGGTGGGTCGCCTCTACGTCGACCGCTGGCCGTCGGAGGTCCGGCTGGTCGACATTGCGCTGCTGCCCGCGCACCGGGGGGCCGGGATCGGCGGCGCGCTCCTGTGCGAGCTCCTCGCCGAGGGCGACGCCCGCGGCCTGCCGGTGACGATCCACGTCGAGTACAGCAACCCGGCCTTGCGCCTCTACCGGCGGCTCGGCTTCCGCCACGTCGACTCGAACGGGATCTACTACCTGATGCGGTGGGAGCCGGGCTCGAGCGGGCCGGTGCCGGCGGCCGAGGCGCCGGAGGACCCGCCCGCGTAGGCCGCCGCGCCGCGCCCGAGCGTCCTCCCCCCGCGCGGTATCCTCGACCGCGATGTACGGCGTCCCTCTCTCGCCCGACGAGCTCGAGGTCGCGAGCCTCGGGCCGCGGTGCGTCCCCTCGCCGCTCGACCTGCCCGAGGCGGTCGACGAGGGGAGCGGCAGCTTCGTGCCGCCGGGCACGCGGGTGCGCTGCCAGGTCGACGTGCCGCCGCCGGGTCACGAGACCGGCGAGTGCATGGGCGACGGCCGGCCGATGTCGTTCGAGAAGGCCGGGCCGCGGAGGGAGATCTTCTTCGACCCGGCGAAGACGCGGGCCGCGATCGTCACCTGCGGCGGCCTGTGCCCGGGGATCAACAACGTCATCCGTTCGGCCTTCTACCAGCTCTTCCACCGTTACGGGGTGCGCGACGTCCTCGGCGTCCGCTACGGGTTCCAGGGGCTGAATCCGGAGGTGGGCGACCCGCCGGTGGTGCTGACGCCGCAGATGGTCGAGGGGATCCACAACCTCGGCGGCACCGTGCTCGGCACCTGCCGGGGGCCGCAGCCGGCCGAGGCGATGGTCGACTTCCTGGCCGACCGGGGGATCGACATCTTGTTGTGCATCGGCGGCGACGGCACCCAGCGGGCGGTCCATGTCCTCGCCGAGGAGATCGGCCACCGGGGGCTCCCGATCGCGATCGTCGGCATCCCGAAGACGATCGACAACGACATCCCCTTCGTCTATCGCTCCTTCGGCTTCTTCACCGCGCTCGAGAAGGCGCAGGGGGTGATCCAGGGGGCGCACGTCGAGGCGCGCGGGGTGTTCCACGGCGTCGGGTTGGTCAAGCTGATGGGGCGAGAGGCGGGATTCATCGCTGCCGGCGCCACCTTGGCCAGCCAGGAGGTCAACATCTGCGTGATCCCCGAGCAACCGTTCGCGCTCGAGGGGGAGGAGGGCCTCCTCGCCCACCTCGAGCGGCGGCTCGTCGAGCGCCGCCACGCGGTGGTCGTCGTCGCCGAGGGTGCCGGCCAGCACCTGTTTCCCGAGAGCGAGGTCGAGCTCGACGCCTCGGGCAACGTCAAGTTCCGCGACGTCGGGCTGTTCCTCAAGCGGCGGATCCGCGAGCACTTCGCGGCCCGCGGCCTGCCGGCGGCCGTCAAGTACTTCGACCCGAGCTACGCGATCCGCTCCGTGCCGGCGAACACCGCCGACAGCCTGCTGTGCGACTCGCTGGCCCGACACGCGGTCCACGCCGCGATGGCCGGCAAGACCGACGTCCTGGTCGGCAACTGGCACAACGTCTTCATCCACGTGCCGGTGCCGGCCGTCGTCCGCCGCAAGAAGCTCCTTCCTCCCGACGGCGGGCTGTGGACCGCGGTGCTCGAGGCCACCGGACAGCCGCGGCACTTCGGCGACCCGGGTGCGCCGGCCGCGGCTGCCGGCCCGGATCCTGCTATGATCCACCCCTAATTATCTCTACTCACGGAAGGCGTTTCCTCTTCCCACGAAAGGGGCCTCGGATGTCCTGTCAGGTGAAGCGTAGCGGTCTCCCGCGTCGTACGGCCATGCTGTCGGCGCTCCTCGTCGCGTCGCTCGGGGCGGCCTCGTCCGCCCTCGGAGCGAGCCAGGCGCAGTGGGCGTCGAGCTGGGTGGTCAACCACGACGCCGACTGGACGCCGTACCCGTCCCACGCGAACGGCAGCAACCCGCTCGGTCCTCCCAACGACTTCTGCACCGGGTCGGGCGGCCCGCCGCCGACCTGGGCCGAGTTCAGCTTCCCGGCCTTCAGCGTCCCGGGCGGCGAGACGATCACCGGCATCGAGGTCCGCTTCAAGTACCTGAGCCAGAGCGCCGCCAACGTCGCGCAGCTCAAGAACGGCGGCAGCTTCGTCGGCGCCACCCGCGTCGCGCCGCTGGCCGACGGCCCCGCCTTCTGCACGAGCACCTTCTTCGTCAGCTCCGGCGGCCCGGGCGACCTGTGGGGCACCAGCCTCACCCCCGCGGACTTCAACGCCGGCACGGTGGCGGTGCGGCTGACCAAGAACGCCAACACCCTCGACCTCGACGCCCTCGAGCTGGTCGTCTACTACGGCAACGAGGCGCCCACCGCCGAGGCCGGCGGCCCGTACTCGGTCCCCGAGGGGGGCAGCGTGGCGCTCGACGGCACCGGCAGCTCCGACCCCGACGAGCCGGCGGCCGGCCTGGCCTACGCCTGGGACCTCGACGGCGACGCCGTCTTCGGCGAGCCGGGGGAGACGGGGAGCACCCCGACCTTCTCCGCCGCGGGCCTCGACGGGCCGAGCGCGGCGGTGGTCTCTCTGCGGGTGACCGACTCCGAGGGCGCGTCCCACACCGACACGGCGACGGTCAACGTGGCGAACGTCAACCCGTCCGTGGCGGCGCCGGCGACGACTCCCGAGCCGTCCGACGAGGGCGCGGCGGCGACGGCGAGCGCCGCCTTCACCGACCCCGGGGTGCCCGACACCTTCTCCTGCACGGTCGACTACGGCGAGGGCGACGGGCCGGTGGCCGGCAGCGTCTCCGGCGGCACCTGCACCGGCCCGGCCCACGTCTACGCCGACGACGGCGTCTACACGGTGACCGTGAAGGTGACCGACGACGACGGCGGCGTCGGCTCCGCCAGCGCCGACCACACGGTGGACAACGTGCCGCCGGCGGTCGACCCGCCGACGGTCTCGCCCGAGCCGTCCGAGGAGGGCGCGGCGGCGACCGCCAGTGCGTCGTTCACCGACGCCGGGGAGGACGACGGCCCCTTCACCTGCACGGTGGATTACGGCGACGGCTCGGGGCCCGTCGGCGGCACGGTCGCCGGCGGTACCTGCACCGGGCCTGCGCACGTCTACGCCGACGATGGCCCGTACACCGTCGAGGTGGCGGTCACCGACAAGGACGGCGGCACCGGCGCGGACTCCGCGAGCCACGGGGTCGACAACGTGGCGCCGGCGATCGGCGCGACGACCAACTCGGCCGAGGGGTGCGGCGACACCCCGGAGGGCGGTCTCGTCGAGGTCTCGGCCGACTTCTCCGACCCCGGCTTCGACAGCGCGCTCGCCGGCACCCTCGAGGACTTCGACGCCTCGACCATCGACTGGGGCGACGGCACCGTCGAGCCGGCCGACGTCGCCGAGACCCCCGGCTCCGCCGGCACGCCGACGACCGGCACCGTCTCCGGCAGCCACGTCTACGCCGGCGGCGGCATCTTCACGATCACCGTCACCGTGGCCGACGACGACGGCGGCAGCGACTCCGTCGAGCTCGTCGCCCTGGTCACCGGCGCCGGCCTCGCCGGCGGCGAGCTCCAGGTGGTCGGCACGGACTGGAAGGACGTCATCCACCTGCGGTCGAAGGGCGATGTCGTCGAGGTGCAGGCCGGCTTCCTCGGCTCGCCGGGGAAGATGAGCTTCCCGGCGCTCGACGTCACCTCGCTACGGGTCCTGGCGTGCGGCGGCGACGACCAGGTGCTCGTCGACTCCAAGCTCTCCGTCCCGGCCCGCCTGGAGGGCGGCGCCGGACGCGACCACCTGGCGGCCGGCGGCGGTCCGGCGGCGCTCTTCGGCGACGACGGCGACGACGTGCTCCACGGCAGCCCGGCGGACGACGCGCTGCTCGGCGGCGAGGGCGACGACGCCCTGTTCGGCCGCGCCGGCGACGACCTCCTCGCGGGCGAGGCCGGCGACGACCAGCTCCACGGCAACGCGGGGGACGACGGGCTCGACGGCGGACCGGGCGTCGACTTCTGCGAGGGCACGCCGGGGGCGGACGTGACCGTGGGCTGCGAGCTCTAGTCCCAGGCTCGGGCGGTGGCCGGTCGGACCGGCCACCGCCGCAGGCACGCAGCGCCGCGGCCTCGCCTCGGCGAGCGGCGCCAGGCGTCCCGTCGGGGCCGCAGCCGTCTGGACGCGCGCCGCGCTCACGACGGCGCGGCCGCGGCAGGGGTCAGAAGGCCGCGCCGTCGGCCCGTCCGCAGATCGTCCCCGGCGGGTTGACGTACTCGCGGCTCGCGTGGTCGTCGGCCATGTCGTCGACCGTGATCCGGTAGCCGACGTCCGACAGCGCGCCGTAGAAGACCCAGATCTTGCCGTTCACCTGGGTCCCGTCGAGGACCTTGACGACCAGCTCGACGTTGTCCGGGTTGAAGAAGGTGAAGAACCCGCTGCGGTTCGCGTACGGGAGCGCACTGCCGACCCCGAAGCGGTCGTTGTGCTGGTCGGTCCAGGTGACCCGCACCCGGAACCGGCCGTCGAGCAGGCACAGCGTCTCCTCGTCCTCGACGCACGGGATGAAGGGATGGGCCGCCCCCCGGACCGTGCGCGGCAGGGCGTCGAAGGCAAGACTGCGGAGGTCCTCCGCGGCCGGCGACGGCTCCGCCGCGAAGGTCGGTTCCACCGCACCGACCTCGCCGACCTCGGCGGCCGCGCCGCCGCCCGCGCCGTCTCCCGTGAACGACGTCGTGTCGCCGCGGCCGCAGATCTGCCCCGGCGGGTTGCGGTAGGTGCGCCGCTCGAGGGTGGCCAGGTCGGTGACGGTGATCCAGTACTCGACGTCCGAAAGCGCGCCGTAGAAGGTCCAGTAGAAACCGTTGGCCGTCGAGCCGTCGAGGACCTTGACGATCAGCTCGACGTTGTCGGGCTTGAAGAACCAGAAGTAGCCGGAGAGGTCGCTGCCTGGCACCGGCACGCCGACTCCGCTCACCGGGTCGCCCGGCCCGGCGTGGTGGTTGCGCCAGTCGACCTCGACCAGGAAGCGGCCGCCGTTCAGGCACAGCCCCTGGCCGGTCGTGCACGGGTACCCGTCATACGACACCGCCGTGGTCAGGTCGACCGGAGCCGACCATGCCGACACGCCGGCCGAGTTCTCGCCGCGCACCCGCAGGGTGTACGGGGTATCGTTTTCGCCCAGCACGACGGAGGCGTACGTGCTGTTTCCGCCGAATGTGTCGATCCGGGTCCAGTCGAACCCCGGCGAGCGGGCCTCGATCGCCCAGACCTCCGCCGGGCCACCGCCGGTCCCCGCGTCCCACGCGAGATCCGCGATCCCGCCCAAGGACTTCGCCGTGCCTCTGAGGTTCGTGGGCGCGGCGGGCGGCTCGGTGATCGGCGGCGGGTCGGCGGCGAGGTTCGCGAGCATCCGGGTCCCATCGGGGGTGCCGTCGGTGATCCACAGCTCCGGGCCGTGGACGTAGTCGCCAGCGGCGAAGACGACGCCGTGGGCGACGTCGAGGTAGTGGTAGAGGGAGATGGGTACCGGAGGCGCGAGGTCCGTCAGGCGGGTCATCACCCCGGTCGCCGAATCCGTCCCCCACAGCTCCTCGTCGTGGGTCGGGTCCGTGGCGGTCTGCAGGTAGAAGCCATGACCGCTCACCATGCCGAAGGCGGGCGACGACGTGCAGGCGCCGGGGCAGACGTCGGCCCGCATCGCGGTGCCGTCCACCGTGCCGTCGGTCGACCAGGGCTCGAAACCGTGGACCCCGTCGTCGGCGCCGAAGAATAGCCTGTCCTCCGTCGGCGCCGGGAACGACCCGGAGTGCACCGCCGAGCAGTCCCCGGGGCAGATGTCGGCAAAGAGCTCGGTGCTCGCCGGGTCGCCGGTGCTGGTGTAGAGCTCGATGCCGATCCCGGGACCCCCGTCGGCTATGACGAAGAGCTTGCCGGCGAAGTGGGCGGGAAAGAACCACAAGGGAAAGTCGAACGGCTCGTCGACGACGAAGTCCGTGACCCGCTCGGCCACCGCGCCGTCCGTCCGCCAGACCTCGCGGCCGTGGACACCGTCATCGGCGAGGAAGTACACGCTCCCGGGCGCGAACGGCACGCCGGCGGCCGAGGCGTAGCGGAAGCCGAAGCCGTTGCATGGGTTGACGAAGGCAGCGAGTCGGCGGGTGCCGGCGACCGTGCCGTCGCTTCCCCAGAGCGAGCAGCCCGCGGTCTCACGGGCCGAGAAGACGATCCCGGCGGCGCCGGTAAAGGAGTGGCCGACGACCTGCAGGTCTGGCGGCAGCGTGACCAGCCGGCGGGTTCCCTCGGCGGTGAAGTCCGAAGTCCAGAGCTCGTGGATGCCTGTGAACGTGTCGACGAGAAAGAAGAGCTTGCCGGCGAAGGAAGCCAGGCCGGTGACGCCTGTTCCGGCCTCGCCGGGAGTGACGTCGAGGACGAGTCTGGTGCCCTCGGGCGTCCCGTCGCTCACCCAGGGTTCTGCTCCGTGAACGCCGTCGTCGGCGAGGAAGGCGAAGCGGAGCGGGTCGTCCGTGCCGGCGGCCAGGGATGGGAAGATGCCATGGCCGGCTTGGAAGTCGGTGAGGGGGCGGGTGCCGGCGACCGTCCCGTCGCTGGTCCACAGGTTCTGTCCATAACCCTCCGTGGCCACGAACGCCGGGAAGAACAAGCGCCCCCCCACCGACGCCTCGAACCGGGAGTCCGCGATCGCAATGCAGCCCGGGATCTGCGCCGTGCCGGCCTCGGTCCCGTCGGTGCGCCACAGGCACTGCGGGGGGTACACCTCTGTGGGGTGGAAGTTGGTGAGGAAGAGCGCGGCGCCGCCGACGGAGAAGGAGAGGAACCGGGGCGACGAGCCGTGTCCCAGTCCGTAAGGGTGGGACTCGGCGAAGATCACCTGCGCCCCGTCGGCCGGCGCCGCGAGGGCGGCGAGGAGGGCGATCGCGGCCAGGGTGAGCGCGAGACGGGGGCGTGGGTCGAGGGCTGCGGGCGTGCGGATCACGGCGTCACTCCATGGGTGAGGTTCCCGGTCCCGGGACGCCGGGCCGGTGAATGCAAGCCGGCCGGTTCCGGGAGGGCCCTCCGCCCTTCCGCACCCTGCCGACCGCGGCGAAGCCTACGGCCGCCCGCAGCCCTCCGTCATCCATCCTTCGATGGATCTTTCTATATCGTTGGATAGAGGAAACTCACCCTCCGCCCGCTCACCGCCGCCGGCCCGCCCGGCCCGGCCCTCAGCCGTCGAGGTAGCCGTTCTCCCGCATCCAGTCGTCGTTGTAGACGGTGGACAGGTAGCGGGTGCCGGAGTCGGGGAGGATTGTGACGATGCGGAGCGGACCGCCGTGGCGGCCCGCCGGGGCCCGGCGGCCCTCCCCGGCGGCGAGGCGTTCGAGGAGGCCGCGGACGGCCCACAGCGCCGCCCCCGAGGAGCCGCCGGCGAAGATCGCGTCGCGGCGGGCGAGGTCGCGGGCGGCGCGGAAGGCGTCACCGTCGGCGACCTGGACCATCTCGTCGATCACCTCGAACTCCGGGCAGCCGATCAGCTCCTCGTCGCCGAGCCCCTCGAGGCGGTAGCGAGCCGGGCGGCCGACCCGGCCGGTGCGGAAGTACTCGGTGAAGACCGAGCCCTCGACGTCGACGGCGAGGACGCGGACCCCCGGGTCCTGCTCCTCGAGGTAGCGGCCGACGCCGGAGACCGTGCCGCCGGTGCCGATGCCGGCGACCAGCCAGTCGATCCGGCCGTCCATCTGCTGCCAGATCTCGGGGCCGGTCGTCCGGTAGTGGGCCTCGTTGTTCTCGCGGTTGTTGTGCTGGTCGGGGAAGTAGGCGCGGGGCAGCTCGGCGGCGAGGCGCTTCGCCTTGCGGTTGTAGCTCTCCGGGTGCTCGGGGGGGAGCTCGGCGTCGACGAGCTCGAGCTCGACGCCGAGGGCGCGCAGGGCGTCGAGCTTCTCGCGGCTCGTCTGGCGGCGGACGACCATCCGGCAGGACAGGCCGTGGAGGACGGCCATCATCGCCAGCCCCATCGCGGTGTTGCCGGAGCTGCTCTCGACCAGGGTGCCGCCGGGGGCGAGCCGGCCGTCGGCCAGGGCGGCCTCGATCATGTGGCGGGCGACCCGGTCCTTGACCGAGCCCATCGGGTTGAGGCACTCGAGCTTGGCCCACACCTCGGCGCCCGGCGGACCGAGCCCCTCGACCGAGCCATGGAGTCGGACCAGCGGCGTCCAGCCGACGGCCTCGGAGACGCGGTCGTAGACGCGGCGCTCGTTCAAAGGGCCTCTCTCTGGGCGTGCCGCTGGGGGGCGGTCGGAGGCGGTCACACCGGGTTGGGGACGTCGACGAACTCGACCTCGAGCCCGAAGCGCTCCGCGAGGTGCTCGCCGAGGGCGCGGACGCCGAGCCGCTCGGTCGCGTAGTGGCCGCAGGCGAGGTAGTGGACGCCGGCCTCGCGGGCGACGTTCATCACCCACTCGGAGGCCTCGCCGGTCAGGTAGGCGTCGAGCCCGAGGCCGACCGCGTCCCACAGCTCCTTCTGCGCCCCGCCGCTGATCATCCCGAGGCTGCGGACCTCGTCGGGGCCGCCGAGGAAGGCCTGCGGCTCCTGGCCGAAGACCTCCTCGGCCCGGGCGGCCAGCGCGGCGGGGGAGAGCGGCTCGGGCAGCCGGCCGTGGACGCCGACCGGCACCCCCTCGTAGTCGCCGAACGGCTCGACGTCGAGCAGCCCGAAGGCGCGCGCGGCGAGCGCGTTGTTGCCGAGCTCCGGGTGGCGGTCGAGCGGCAGGTGGTAGGCGATCAGGTTGAGCCCGTGGCGGACCAGCGCCTCGACGCGCCGGAACTGCACGCCGGTCAGCCGGTAGGGCATGCCGGTCCAGAAGATCCCGTGGTGGACGAGGACGGCGTCCGCCCCGGCCTCGGCCGCCCGCTCGAAGAGCTCCAGGCAGGAGGAGACGCCGGTGACCACTTTCCGGACGTCGGAGCGCCCTTCGACCTGGAGCCCGTTGGGCCCGAAGTCGGCCCCGCGGGCGGCGTCGAGGTAGTCGTCGAGGTAGGCGACGAGGCGGTCGCGGTCGATCGTGGCCATGGCCCGATCATAGCGGGGCGCATCCCTCGGCGGCCGGTGCACGGGCCTGACGACCGCCCGGAAACGAGGAACCCCCCGGCGGACCGGGGGGTTCGAAGGGTGCCGTGGGAGCGGGCGGGCCTACCAGCGGTCGCCGCCGCCGCCCCCGCCGCTTCGGCCACGTCCGCCGCCGCCGCGCCCGCCGCGGTCGCCGCCACGTCCGCCCCGGCCCCCGCGGTCGCCGCCGCGCCCGCCACGCCCGCCGCGGTCGCCGCCCCGTCCGCCCCGGTCCCCGCGGTCGCCGCCGCGCCCGCCGCGCTCCTCGCGGCCGCCGCCGCCGCCGGCCCCGACCGGCACCGCCTCGTACTGCGACGGGTCGTAGTTCGGGTCCTCCTGGATCACCGCCTTGCGGGAGAGGCGGATCTTCCCGGTGTCGTCGACCGAGATCACCTTCACGGTGAGCTCGTCGCCCTCCTTGACCACGTCCTTGACGTTCTCGACGAAGCCGGGCGAGAGCTCGGAGACGTGGAGCAGCCCGTCGGTGCCGGGCATGATCTCGACGAAGGCGCCGTACGGCTCGACCCGGCGCACCAGGCCGGTGTAGTTGCGGCCTTCCTCGGGCACCTCGGTGAGGCGCTCGATCAGCTCGATGGCGTGCTGCGCCGCCTGCTCGTCCGGCGAGGCGATCGTCACCGTGCCGTCGTCCTCGACGTTGATCTCGGCGCCGGTCTCCTCGGTGATCGAGCGGATCATCTTGCCGCCGGGGCCGATGATGTCGCGGATCTTCGACACCGGGATGCGGATGGTGTGGAGTCGCGGCGCGTAGCGCGACAGCTCGGTCCGCGGGTCGCGCAGCGTCGCCTCCATCTTGCCGAGGATGTGGAGCCGGCCGGCCTTCGCCTGCTCGAGCGCCTGCTGCATGATCTCGCGGGTGACCCCGGTGATCTTGATGTCCATCTGGAGCGCCGTCACGCCCTCGCCGGTGCCGGCGACCTTGAAGTCCATGTCGCCGTAGTGGTCCTCCTGGCCGGCGATGTCGGTCATCACCGCGAAGTCGTCGCCGCGCTTGATCAGGCCCATCGCGACCCCGGCCACCGGCGAGAGCATCGGCACGCCGGCGTCGAACAGCGCCAGCGAGCCGCCGCAGACCGAGGCCATCGACGACGAGCCGTTGGACTCGAGGATGTCGGAGACCACCCGCACGGTGTAGGGGAAGTCGTCCTCGTGCGGCAGCACCGGCATCAGCGCCCGGCGGGCGAGCACGCCGTGACCGATCTCACGCCGGCCCGGCCCGCGGAGGAACTTGACCTCGCCGACCGAGAACGGCGGAAAGTTGTAGTGCAGCATGAACTTCTGCCGGCTCTCGCCCTCGTACTCCTCGATGATCTGCGCGTCGCGCTGGGTGCCGAGGGTCGCCGAGACCAGCGCCTGGGTCTCGCCGCGGGTGAACAGCGCCGAGCCGTGGGTGCGGGGCAGCAGCCCCACCTCGATCGCGATGTCGCGCACCTCGTCGAGGGCGCGGCCGTCGAAGCGCCGGCGCTCGCCGAGGACGACGTCGCGCAGGATCTCCTCCTCGAGCGCGCCGATCGCCTTCTTCGTCTGCACCCGCCGCTCCTCGTCCTCCTCCGGGACCTGGTCGAGGTACGGCTTGGTGACCTCCTTGACCCGGTCCTTGCGCGTGAACTTGCCCGGGGTCATCAGCGCGTCCTTGAGGCGGGCGCCGAGGTCGCCCTTGACCCGCTCGTAGAGCTCGGCGGGATAGGCCGCCGTCGCCTCCCAGGTGGGCTTCTCGATGCCGAGCTCCTGCGCCATCTCGCGCTGGGTGCGGACCAGCTTCTGGATCTCGGTGTGGGCCTGGAAGATCGCGTCGAGCAGGCGGTCCTCGCCGACCTGGTTGGCCGCCGCCTCGACCATCACCACCCCGTCCTCGGTGCCGACCACGATCAGGTCGAGGTCGGAGACGTCGCGCTGCGAGTTGTCGGGGTTGAAGATCAGCTCACCGTCGAGCATGCCGACGCGCACCGCGCCGACCGGGTGGTAGTAGGGGATGTCCGACAGCGTCAACGCGAACGAGGCGCCGTTGATCGCCAGCACGTCCGGGTCGTGCTCGCCGTCGGCCGAGAGCACGAAGGCGATGATCTGGGTCTCGTGGAAGTAGCCCTCGGGGAACAGCGGCCGCAGCGGGCGGTCGGTCAGCCGGGAGGTGATGATCTCCTTCTCGGTCGGCCGTCCCTCGCGCTTGAAGAAGCCGCCCGGGATGCGCCCGGCGGCGTAGGTGTACTCGCGGTAGTCGACCGTCAGCGGCAGGAAGTCACGCGGCCGGTCGGAGGTCTGCATGCAGGCGGTGGCGAGCACCACGGTGTCGCCCAGGCGGACGGTGACCGAGCCGTTGGCCTGCCGCGCCACGTGGCCGGTCTCGACCGTGATCGTTCCGTCGCCGATGGGGATCTCTCGGTTCAGCTTTCTCATCTCGTCGGTCTCTCTCTCTGTCTCGTCTCGGACTTCGAATGGGGGCCGCGGTCCGCGGGCACACCTCGGACGGTGCCGGGGAGGGCGGCCGGAGGGTGGATCGTCAAGGGTGGGGGACCGCCTCGGGAGCGCCTCGCGCGCGACGGCGCGGAAGGGCTCACTTGCGGATGCCGAGGCGCTCGATGGTCGTGCGGTAGCGGTCGATGTCCTTGCTCTTCAGGTAGTCGAGCAGGCGGCGCCGGCGGCCGACCAGCTTGAGCAGGCCGCGCCGGCTGTGGTGGTCCTGCTTGTGGACCTTGAAGTGCTCGGTGAGCTCGGTGATCCGCTGCGTGAGCAGGGCCACCTGCACCTCCGGCGAGCCGCTGTCGCTGTCGTGCAGCTTGTACTCGTGGATGACCTGGGCCTTCGCTTCCTTCGTCTGGGGCAACTCCCTCTCTCCTCTTTCTCTCTCTTCCGTCTCGTTCCGTGTCTCGTTTCTCTCTCTTCTCAACCGGTCGATGTTACCACAAACACAAGGGTTCCGGTCGCGTTCCGGCTCGGTCCCGGCTCGGTCCCGGCTCGGTCCCGGCTCGGTCCCGGCTACTTGAAGACGACCCGCGGCTGGACGATGCCGACGCCGCCGGTGCCGATCCGCTCGACGATGGTGCCGACCGCCAGGAACCGGCCGCGGCCGTCGGAGAGCTTCACCCAGTCGCCCTCGTCGCCCGCCAGCTCGCGGACGAGCACCGTCTGCCCGTGGGCGATGCGGTCCTCCTGCTGCGGGTCGACGGCGATCTCGCCGAAGGGCAGCGGGATGGCGTCGAACGGCACCCAGCCGCTCGCCGGCGCCTCGCCGGCCGCGGCGGCCTCCTCGAGCTCCTCGAGCCGGACCGCGTCCTCGAGCCGGAACGGGCCGACCTGGAGCCGCCGCAGCGCCGCCAGGTGCCCGCCGGTGCCGACCGCCCGGCCGACCTCGTCGGCGAGGGTGCGGGCGTAGGTCCCCGACGAGCAGGCGAGCCGGAATTCGATCTCGGCGCTCGGGGCGCCGCCGGCGCCCTCGGCGCCCTCGGCGGGGCGGACCAGATCCCCGGTCGGCTCGAGCTCGAAGACGGTCACCCGCTTCGACTCGCGCGGCACCTCCTCGCCGGCCCGGGCGAGCTCGTAGAGCTTCTTGCCGCCGACCTTCTTCGCCGAGTAGAGCGGCGGCCGGTGGTCGATCTCGCCGGTCAGTGCCGCCATCGCCTCGTCGATCCGCGCGCGGTCGAGCGCCTCGACGGCCCCGGGCGGCGCGGTCTCGGTCACCTCGCCGGAGGCGTCGTAGGTGTCGGTCACCGTCCCGAAACGGAGGGTCCCGGCGTAGACCTTCGGCGCCCGGATCAGGAACCGGGTGAGCCGGGTCGCCTTGCCGAGGGTGAGCACGAGCAATCCCGTGGCGTCCGGGTCGAGCGTGCCCGAGTGGCCGGTCTTCTTCTGGCCGGTGATCCGGCGCGCCCGCTGGACCACGTCGTGCGACGTCGGCCCTGGCCGCTTGTCGATCAGCAGCAGGCCGTCGGCGAGGAGCGGCTCGCGCCGCCGCGCCGGGCGGCCCCGGCCGCCCGCGCCCCGCTCCGGCTCGCCGGAGGCTTCGGCGGACCCTCGCCCGGCGGCGCGCTCCGCGGCCTCCGGAGAGGTCTCCTCGGTCCGGGTGGTCTCGTCGGTCATCGTCTCGTCCGTCACGTCCTCGTCCCTTCGCTCCGGCCTGCGCCGGTCGGGCTCAGCCGGCTTCGCCGCCCGACGGCGGCGTCTCGGCCGCCGCCTCCGCCTCCGCGGTCGCCGCCTCGCCCGCGGCCTCGTCGGCCGGCGCCGATTCGGCCTCGCCCGCGGCGGTCCCGCCGCCCGGGGCGCCCCCGGCCTCGACCGCAGCGGTCAGCGCCGCGACCGCCTCGCGCATCGCCTCGTCCGGCTCGCCCTCGACGACGTAGCCGGCCGCGTTCTTGTGGCCGCCGCCGCCGTGGCCGCGGGCGATCCGCTCGACGTCCACCTCGCCGCGGCTGCGCAGCGAGACCTTGGTCGTGCCGTCCTCGAGCGCCTTGACCAGGGCGACCGCGTCGACCCCGGCCACCGAGCGCGGGTAGTCGATCAGCCCCTCCGCGTCGCCGCCGGACGCTCCCGCCCGCTCGTACATCTCCGACGTCAGCCGCGCCGTCGCCACCCTTCCTTCGGCGTGCACCTCGAGGGTGGGGAGCATCTCGGCCAGCAGCCGCAGCGAGGCGAGCGGCCGGCTCTCGTACAGCCAGCGGGCCACCTGCGCCGGCTGCGCCCCCTCGCGCACCAAGTCCGCCGCCGCCTCGAAGGCGGCCGCGGTCGCGTTCGAGAAGCGGAAGCCGCCGGTGTCGGTGACCAGCGTCAGGTAGAGCGCGTTCGCCGTCTCCTCGTCGACCCGGAGCTTCAGCGTGCGGGCGAGCCGGAAGATCATCTCGCCGACCGCGGGGGCGGCGGGGTCGACCCAGTTCACCGTCCCGTAGTGCTGGTTGCCGAGGTGGTGGTCGACGTTGATCACCGGCAGCTCGTCCAGGTGCTCCTCGAGCCCCGTCCGGTCCGGCCCCGGGCACTCGAGCACGATCGTGCCGTCGAACTTGTCCGGCCAGCCGACCGGCGGCGTCTCGCCGACGTGGATGCGGTCGGCCCCGGCCACCCGCCGATAGACCGGGGGTGTCTCGTCGCGGTTCCACACCACCGCGCCCTTGCCCATCCCCCGCAGCAGCCGTGCCAGCCCGAGCTCCGAGCCGATCGCGTCGCCGTCCGGGTTGACGTGGCTGGTGAGCAGGAACCGGTTGCCCTGCCGGATCTGGCGCAGCAGGTCCTCGGGTGCCTTCGTCGCGGTCGTCATCGTCTCCTCCCCTCCTCGGTCCCCATCATCCCACCCCTTCGATCACCTGGTCGTCCCACCGCGAGACCACCGCTCCGGAGAGCTCGTCTCCCATCCGCCGCAACGCCGCGAGCAACCGCTCCACCTCGCCCTCGGACGCCGCGACCACCGCCATCGAGATCTCCGACCGCTGGTGGAGGTCGTGCAGTCCGGTCTCGGCCACCGACACCCGAAACCTCTTGTGGACCCTGTCGACGAAGGACTTGACCTCTCGGCGCTTGTCCTTGAGCGATACCGCTCCGGGAACGAACAGCTCACACACCACCAAGCCGACCCAGGTCGCCATTCCGTCTCTCTGTCTCCCGGTCGTTCTTGCGTGGTTTCAGGCGAAAAGACAAAGAATTCTGGCTAAAGGAGAACTGACTCCCTCAGCCCCTTGGACGGTCCCGGAGCCGCTTCCTTCGCCGAGCCCCGTTATCGTCTCCTCCATCGAGCCGTTCCCCCGAAGGCGGAGCGCCGGGGTTGCCGCCCGGCGTCCAGTACCAGGGAGCGGCGGACGCCCCCTCCGGGGATGTCTGAGCCGGCGCACGGCACCGACCTCCGGAGGCCTGCGACGGTCCGGCGCCGGCGATGCCAAGGCGAGGGCCGCCCCGCCATAGTCAACCGTAGCCCGAGCCGGTCCCCGGAGGGGGCGTCCGCCGCGCCCGCCCACCCCGGACGGCCCCGAGCGGCGACCCCGGCGCGGCCACCCTCGAGCCCTGTTCGGAGCACGCCGCGATGCACGCGGCTCTCGTGTCGGCCACCACGGCCGGCTGTGCCCGGGCTCAGAGCTCGGCGGCCACCTCTTCCTTGGTGAAGGCCTCGATCACGTCCCCGGGCTTGACGTCCTGGTACTTGTCCAGCCCGATGCCGCAGTCGAAGCCGGCACGGACCTCCGCCACGTCGTCCTTGAAGCGGCGGAGTGAGCCGATCCTGCCCTCGTAGACGACCACGTTGTCGCGCAGCAGGCGCGCCTGCGCGTTGCGGCTGATCGTGCCGTCGAGCACGTGCGAGCCCGCCACCGTTCCGGCGCGCGGCACCGTGAAGATCTCGCGCACCTCCGCGTGGCCCGTCACCACCTCGCGGAACTCCGGCTCGAGCAGGCCCGCCATCGCCTTCTTGAGCTCGTCCGTCAGCTCGTAGATCACCGTGTGCAGGCGGATGTCCACGCCCTCCTTGTCGGCCAGCTCCGTCGCCTTGCGCTCCGGCCGCACGTTGAAGCCGACGACCACCGCCTCCGAGGCCGAGGCCAGGATCACGTCGTTCGTCGAGATCGCGCCGACCTGGGCGTGGATCACCTCGACCCGCACCTTCTCGGTGCCGAGCTTCTCGAGCGTGTCGCGCAGCACCTCGACCGAGCCCTGGACGTCCGCCTTGAGCACCACCGGCAGCTCCTTGACCTCGCCCTCCTCGATCTTCTCGAAGAGCTGCTCGAGCGACAGCCGCCCCTTGGTCGGGGTGAGGTCGCGGCGCCGCGCCTCCTGCCGGCGGTAGGCGGCGACGTCGCGCGCCTCCGACTCGTTCTTGACCACCTGGAACAGGTCGCCCGCCTCCGGGACGTCCTGGAAGCCGGTGACCTCGACCGGGGTGGCCGGGGCGACGGAGTCGATCCGCTCGCCGACGTCGTCGGTCATCGCGCGCACCCGGCCCCAGGCGGCGCCGGAGACGAACGAGTCGCCCACCGACAGCGTGCCGTTCTGCACCAGGACGGTGGCGACCGTGCCGCGGCCGACCTCCTTGCGCGCCTCGAGGACGACGCCCTGGGCGGGCAGGTCGGGGTTCGACTTGAGCTCGAGCAGGTCGGCGGTCAGCAGGATCATCTCGAGCAGCTCGTCGATCCCCTGCTTCTGCAGCGCCGAGATCGGCACCGAGACCGTCTCGCCGCCCCACTCCTCGACCGTCAGCTCGTGGTCGGCGAGCTCCTTCTTCACCCGGTCGGGGTTGGCGTTCGCCTTGTCCATCTTGTTGATCGCCACGACGATCGGCACCTTGGCCGCCCGGGCGTGGTCGATCGCCTCGACGGTCTGCGGCATCACGCCGTCGTCGGCGGCGACGACCAGCACGACGAGGTCGGTGGACTTCGCGCCGCGCGAGCGCATCATGGTGAACGCCTCGTGGCCCGGCGTGTCGAGGAAGACGATCTTCTTGCCGTCCCGGGTCACCTGGTAGGCGCCGATGTGCTGGGTGATGCCGCCGTGCTCGCCCTCGACCACCTTCGACTCGCGGATCGCGTCGAGCAGCGACGTCTTGCCGTGGTCGACGTGGCCCATGATGGTGACCACCGGGGCGCGCGGCTCGCGGCCGGCCGCCGGCGCCTTCTCGGTCGACGTCTCCTGGCGGAGCTGGACCTCCTCCTCGAAGGAGACGACCATCGCGTCGACTCCCAGGTCTTCGGCGAGCTGCTTGGCGAGCTCCGGGTCGAGCACGTGGTTGATGTTGGCGAAGATCCCCCGCGACACCAGGGCCGCGATCAGGTCCTTCGACTTGACGCCGAGCTTGTCGGCGAAGTCGCGCACGGTCATCCCCTCGGAGATCATCAACGTCCCCTCGGGCCGGCCCTTCTTGAAGCTGAGCAGCTTGCCGCCGGCGTCGGCGCGCTCCTCCTCGCGGCGCTCGGCGCGGCGCCTGCGGCGGGTCGAGGCGGCCGGGCGGGCGGCGAGCTCCTGCTCCTCCTCGAGGTCCTCGACCGCGCCCTTGTAGGCCCGCAGGTCCTCCTCGGCGGCGGCGCGGGGCCGCTTGGCTCCCTTCTTCTTCTTCTCCTTGCGCTCCTCGCGCTCCTCGGCCTCGGGGCGCACAGCCACCTTGCCCATCGCCGCCGCCGCCGGGTCGATCTCGGGCGGCGGGGAGGGAGCGGCCGGGCCCGCGGCACGGCCGGCCGGCATCGCCGCCGCCGGCGCCCCCGGCTTGGGGGCGGCGCTCGGGGCGGGCCTGGCCGCGCTCGCCGCCGGGCGCTCCTCCTTCGGCTTCTCCCGGCTCGGGATCGTCTTGATGTCCTTCTCGACGCGCTGGATCATCGTCCGCGGCCGGGTCGGGCGCAGCGGGTTGACCGACGGGCGGCGCGGGCCGGGACGGCGGCGGCGGGCGGCCGCCGGCGACGGCTCGTCGGGGGCCGGCTCGTCGCGCAGGATGACCTCGCGGGGGTGGGGGAGCTTCTTGCCCTGCAGGATCGCCTGGATGATGTCGGTGTCGATGTGAGCGTCCTCCCCTTCGACGCGCACGCCGATCGACTTCAGCTTGAACATGAGGTCCTGGTTCGGAACCCCCATCATCTTCGCCAGGTCCTGCACCCTGATCTTGCCCATACGCTCCCTCGAAATCACTCCGTGTCCGGCCTGCCTCGCGCTCGTCGTCGCGACGGCTTCCTCCTCTACTCCTGCGCCGCTCACTCTTCCTCGTCGCCGCGCCCGGCGCCCTCGACGGCGACCGCGCCCTCCTCTTCGTCGGCGCCGGGGGCGCCGGCCTCGCCTTCGGCGTCGGCCTCGGCGTCAGCCTCGGCGTCGGCCGTCCGTTCGGCGACGCTCTGGCGCAGCGCCTCGGACTCCTGGAAGGCGCGGGAGAGGGCGGCCATGAAGTCCTCGTCGGGCATCGTCGACTCGTCGGCGGGCGGGGGCATCTCGATCCCCTCCGCGCCGACGGCCTCGGCCCCGGCGAGGGCCTCGGTGGCCTTCTCGTCGGCCCACGCCTTGAGGCCCTCGGCGGTCGCGCCGCCCACCCCGTCGACCGCGGTGAGCTCCTCGGCGCTCGCCGCGGCGAGGGCGTCGAGCGTGCCGAAGCCGGCCGCGGCCAGCTTCTCGGCGGTCTTCGGGCCGATCCCCGGCGCCTCGGTGAGATCGACCTCGACCGCCGGCCCGCCCTCGGCTGCACCGCCGACCGCGTCCTGGAGCATGCGGGCGAGCGCCCCGGCGACCTCGTCCTTGACGTCGCTCTCGCTCTTGATGTCGATCCGCGCCCCGATCAGCTCGGAGGCGAGCCGCACGTTCTGACCGCGCTTGCCGATCGCCAGCGAGAGCTGCTCGTCCTCGACGATGACGTCGAGGTGCGGCACCTCGCCGTGATGGGTCACCGACACCCGGGTGATCCGCGCCGGCGCGAGCGCGCTCTGCGCGAAGGTCACCAGGTCGTCGCTGTGCTCGATGATGTCGATCTTCTCGCCGCGGAGCTCGCGGATGATCGACTGCACCCGCGAGCCCTTCATCCCGACGCAGGCCCCGACCGGGTCGACGTCGCGCTCGCGGCTGTAGACGGCGACCTTGGCGCGCTCGCCGGGCGCCCGCACCGCGTTCTTGATCACCACCGTGCCGTCGTAGATCTCCGGCACCTCCATCTCGAACAGCTTGGCGAGCAGCCGCGGGTCGGTGCGCGAGAGGATGATCTGCGGGCCCTTCGGCTGGGTGTGGACGTCGATCATCACGGCGCGGATCCGCTCGCCCTGGCTGTAGCGCTCGTGGCGCGCCTGCTCGGCACGCGGAACCGCCGCCTCGGTGCGCCCGAGGTCGACGACGATGTCGCCGCGCTCGAACCTCTTCACCGTGCCGTTGACGATCTCGCCGACCCGGCCGATGTACTCGTTGTAGACGTTCTCGCGCTCGGCCTCGCGCACGCGCTGGTAGAGCACCTGCTTGGCCGACTGGGCGGCGATCCGGCCCAGGCCCTCGGTCGACACCGGGATGTGGATCTCGTCGCCGGCCGCCGCGTCGGGCTTGTGGTCGCGCGCCTCCTCGACGCTCCACTCGGCGAGCGGGTCCTCGACCTCCTCGACCACCAGCTTGACGATGAACGCCTCGAAGTGGCCGGTGTCGATGTCCAGCGTCGCGCGGACCGGCTCCTTGATCCGGTGCTGCTTCTTCGCGGCCGACGCCATGGCGTCCTCGAGCGCCGCGATCCAGCGGTCGAGCTCGATGTCCTTCTCGCGCGCGACCTGCTTGAGGATGTCGCCGAAGTTGATCTGTGCGGTCTGTGCCTGTGCCATCGTTCGGGTTCCTGGTGTGTTTCCCTGGAGCGCGTCCCTAGATCGCGATCTCGAGCCGGGCGGCCTGGACGTCGGCCAGATCCAGCTCGAGACGCTCCCCTTCGTCGGTCGCGACGTCGATCGCGCCGTCCGCGGCGCCGTCGCCGGCCGGCCGGAAGGCCTCGAGCCGCCCGACGACCGTCCGCTTCTTGCCCTCGTCCGGCGTGAGGTACGTCACCCGCACCCGCTCACCGGTGAACCGCTGGTAGTCGCGCGGCCGGTAGAGCTGGCGGTCGAGCCCCGGGGAGCTGACCTCCAGCACGTAGCGCTGGCTGCCGAAGTCGACGACGTCGAGCAGCGCCGAGACCTGCTTCGAGACGAGCTCGCAGTCGGCCAGGGTCACCCCTTCCGGCCGGTCGAGGAACAGCCGCAGGTGGCTGCCCTTGAACTCGGCGTGCCACAGCTCGCAACCGGTGCCCTCGGCGATCGCCTCGAGCTCGGCGCGCAGGTCCTCGTCCAGCCGGTCCTTGGCCATCGGCTTGCGGGCCGCCGCCGGGGCGGCGCCCGCCCGGCCGCCGCGGCCGGGGCTGCTGTGGCTTTCGTCGCGCATCGCGTTCATCGTTCATTCGTGCCGGCCGTCGGGGCCGGCCGTTCCCGGCCCGCCCTTCCGGCCAATAAAAAAAGTGGGCGTCCAGCCCACTTCCTCACCTGCCGTGCCGTGTGGCTGGCGGCGGGGCCGTACCGCGGCGCCGCCGAGACGGGCCGCCGCACCCCGCGCCGAGACCTGTTGGTCCGTAGCGACCCGCCGAGGCGAGCCGTGGCAACGTTAGTATAGGGCACCGGCCGCGGCCGATGCAAACGGCTGTCGGGAGGACACTTGTCCTCTGCCGCCCGCCGGGCCGGCCCTGCCGGCCGGGCCGTCTTGCCGTGCCGATTTGGCGCGGTTCGCGAGCCCTGCCGGCGACGTCTCGCCGAAGTCTCGCCGGCGCTCGGGGAAGACAACGGTTGGCAAGCTGGTTGCTATTTCCGCAGGACCTGAGCCCGGGCATCGCCCCGCACCCCCACACTCCCCGGACGAGAAGAAGGGACTCCGATCGATGAAGAGCAGCGCCAGCCGTCAGTTCGTCACGTTTCTCCTGGTCGTGGGGGCCGTCGCCTTCGGCATGGTTCTCGCCGGCGGCCTCGGCCTCACCGTGCCCGGCATGGCCGACGACGAGGTCCTCGGCCCGCAGGTCGTCGCCCGCTCCGGCTCCGCCAACGGCGTACCGAGCTTCGCCGACCTCGCCGAGGCCGTCGAGCCCGCGGTGGTCTCGATCCGTGCCGACACCTACCAGACCGGCTCGCGCCGCCAGGTCAACCCGTTCGAGTTCTTCTTCGGTCCGCGCCGCCGGCCGGGCGCGCCGGAGCAGGAGACGCCGGAGGAGGAGCGCTTCCGCTCGGAGTCGGGCGGTAGCGGCTTCCTGATCAGCGCCGACGGGCTGATCGTGACGAACAACCACGTCATCGAGGGCGCCGACCGGCTGATGGTCACCCTCGGCGACCGCGAGTACCCGGCCGAGCTCAAGGGCACCGACCCGGCGACCGACATCGCGCTGCTCAAGATCGACGCCGGCAGCAACCTCAGGCATCTGCGTCTCGGTGACAGCGAGCGGCTGCGGGTCGGCGACTGGGTGATGGCGATCGGCAGCCCGCTGAACCTCGACCACACGGTCACGGTCGGCGTCGTTTCGGCCAAGGGGCGGTCGATCGGCATCATCGAGAGCTCGTTCGAGAACTTCATCCAGACCGACGCGGCGATCAACTTCGGCAACTCCGGCGGCCCGCTGGTCAACCTCGACGGCGAGGTCGTCGGCGTGGCGACGGCGATCAACTTCGGGGCCGAGAACATCGGCTTCGCGGTCCCGGTGTCGACCGTCAAGCAGGTCCTGCCGCAGCTCCGCGACGAGGGCAGGGTGACCCGCGGCTACCTCGGGGTCGACATCAAGAACCTCGATTTCGACGAGGCCGAGGCCTTCGGGCTCGACTCGACGGACGGCGCCCTCGTGCTCGGCACCCGCGGCGGCGACCCGGCCGCCGAGGCGGGCATCCGCCACGGCGACGTGATCCTGCAGGTCGACGACATCGCCGTGGAGGACACCCGTGACCTGATCGACTACGTGGCCACCCGCAAGCCGGGCGAGGAGGTCCGCCTGACGATCTGGCGCAACGGCGAGCGGCTGGTCCGCACGGCCGAGCTCGGCGAGCGTCCGGGTCTGACGCAGCAGGCGGCGATCGAGGAGGAGGGGGGCTCGAGCGGCATCGACTGGCTGGGCATCCGCTACCAGGAGCTCAGCGAGGAGATCCGCCAGGCCCACGGCCTCCCCTCGTCGGCCACCGGCGTCTGGGTGACGGACGTCGAGCCGGACTCGCCGCTCTACGACGAGCAGGTCCGCCCGCGCGACATCATCTCGGAGGTCAACGGCCACCCGGTCGAGTCGGCCCGCGAGTTCGAGAGCGCGGTCGAGGCGACCGACTCGGGCCGCTACCTCCGCCTCTACGTCCAGCGCTACGACCCCCAGGGCGAGCGCTGGATCTCCTTCTTCGCCCCGGTCCGCAAGCCGTAACGTCGAACGCCCGGAAGCGAACCCCTCTCCGCCCCGGCGGCCGTGCTTCGGCACCGGCCCCGGGGCGGATCTGTCTCTGGGTCGGCCGCGCCGGGGACGCCGCCTCGGGCCGGCGGTGAGCGGGGGCGCGGCGGGCACCCCCTCCGGGGACCGGCTCGGGCTACGGAGTGTGCGGGGGGCGGCCCTCGCCTTGGCTTCGCCTCCGCCGGACCGGCAGAGGGCTCCGGTGGATCATGCCCTGCGTCGGCTCAGACATCCCCGGAGGGGGTGCCCGCCGCTTCCGGTGACCGCACGAGCGGCGGCGTCCCCGGCGCTCCGGCGGTGCAGACTCACTCGAAACCCGAGCACCGCTGCGGGGCTCGGCACTACCGCCGAAACGCGGGCACTACCTTCTCGCAGTTCTCCGTCAGACAGATCTTTTGCCGTTGTCTGTTCTCTTTCTCTGTCCTCTGTGGGGTACACTTCCCGGCCATGGCGAAGGGTGACTCGGCGGCGAAGGGCACGGTGCTGGTGGTCGACGACGAGTCCACCATCCGGGACTCTCTGCGGATGATCCTCGAGTACGAGGGGTACCGGGTCGAGGAGGCGGCGAGCGGGACGCAGGCGCTGGTGCGGGTGGCCGACCGGGCGCCGGACGCGGTGATCCTCGACGTCAAGATGCCGGAGATGGACGGGCTGGAGGTGCTGCGGGCGTTCGCCGAGCGCGGCTACGAGATGCCGGTGCTGGTGATCAGCGGGCACGCCGACGTGGCGACGGCGGTGGAGGCGACGCGTCGGGGGGCGTTCGACTTCTTCGAGAAGCCGCTCCAGCGCGAGCGGGTGCTGCTGACGCTGCGCAACGCGGTGGAGAGCCATCGCCTGCAGGCCGAGAACCGGACCCTGCGCAGCGAGCCGGACGACCTGGTCGGCGCGGCGCCGGCGATGAAGAAGCTGCGCTCGACGATCGAGAAGGCGGCGCCGACGCCGGCGACGGTGCTGGTGACCGGGGAGAGCGGCACGGGCAAGGAGCTGGTGGCGCGGGCGATCCACCGGGGGTCACCGCGGGCCGGGCGGCCCCTGGTGCAGGTGAACTGCGCGGCGATCCCCGAGGAGCTGATCGAGTCGGAGCTGTTCGGGCACGAGAAGGGGAGCTTCACCGGGGCGGTGCGCAAGCAGGTGGGGAAGTTCGTCTCCGCGGACGGGGGGACGATCTTCCTCGACGAGATCGGCGACCTGTCGGCGCGGGCGCAGGCAAAGGTGCTGCGGGTGCTGCAGAGCGGCGAGGTGGAGCCGGTCGGGGCGGAGCGCACGGCGACGGTGGACGTGCGGGTGATCGCGGCGACGAACCGGGACCTGGAGGAGGAGATCGCGGCCGGGCGGTTCCGCGAGGACCTCTACTACCGGCTCAACGTGGTGCCCATCCGCGCACCGCCGCTGCGCGAGCGGCTGGAGGACGTGCCGGTGCTGGTCGACTACTTCGTGCGCCGCTACTCGGAGGCGAACAACTACCGGCCGATGCCGTTCACGGAGGCGGCGATCAAGTACCTCCAGGCGCTGCCGTGGAAGGGGAACGTGCGCGAGCTCAAGAACCTGGTGGAGCGGCTGCTGATCCTGGCGCCGGGCGACGAGATCACGCGGGACGACGTGCTGACGGCGACGGGCGGCACCCGGCCGGACCTCTCGAGCGCGGCGACGGCGGCGCGGACGCTGCGCGAGTTCCGCGAGACCACCGAGCGGCTGTTCATCCTCCAGAAGCTCGAGGAGAACGAGTGGAACGTGACCCAGACGGCGCAGGCGATCGACACGCCGCGGTCGAACCTGTACAAGAAGCTGGACCAGTACGAGATCAAGCGGGAGGATCACGCGGGGGGGTGAGCGGACCGGCCGGGGCCGGGAGCGGTGGGTGTCCCCTCCGGGGACCGGCTCGGGCTACGGTGTGGTCGGCGGGGCGGCCCTCGCCTTGGCATCGCGAGCGCCGGACCGCCTCAGGCCTCCGGCGGGTAGTGCCCTGCGCCCGCTCAGACATCCCCGGAGGGGACACCCACCGCTCCCGTGGAAGGGCCGACCGGGTCTCTGAGGGGGAACTGACGAAACACCGGGACCGGCGAGCGGACGAGGGGCGTCCGCGACGCGGAGACCGATAGCGTGACCAGCTGTGCCGGTCGGCCTTCTCTTGGCTGATCGTTCGATCAGGAGGAGAGCCCGACGATGCCAAAGAGCCAATCCGACGAGACCGCTGCCGCTGAAGGCTCCCGCAAGAGCTGGCTCGAGGTGTTGGAGGAGTCCGAGGCGCTGCTACGGGGCCACTTCCGGTTGTCTTCGGGGCTGCATTCACCGGTCTACGTGCAGTGTGCGCGGCTGCTCGAGATCCCCCCTCGGGCACGGGAGGTGGGGGAGGCCTTGGCCGCGGCTGTGGTCGAGCGGGTGGGGAGGCCGGGGTCGGTGGTGGGGCCGGCGCTGGGGGCGGTGATCGTGGGGCACGAGGTGGCTGCGGCGCTGGGGGTGCCGTTCCGGTTCACGGAGCGGGGCGCGGAGGGGCGGATGGAGCTGCGGCGGGGGTTCGCGCTCGGACCGGGGGAGCGGGTGGTGGTGGTGGAGGACGCGGTGACGACCGGGAGGTCGACGCGCGAGACGATGGAGGTGGTGCGGGCGGCGGGGGCGGAGGTGGTCGCGGTGGCGGCGATCCTCGACCGCAACGGCGGGGCGGGGCCGTTCGACGTCCCGTTCGTCCGCCTCGCCGAGCTGTCGCCGCCGACCTACCGGCCCGAGGAGTGCCCGATGTGCGCCGCCGGAGGCGCGGCGGAGAAGCCCGGCTCCCGGCCGGACGCGGGTTGACGCGGACGCTTGATCGAGAGGGGCCGGCTCAGCCGGCCAGCCCGAGCCCGCGGGTGCCGGGGCCGAGCCGGTCGCGGAACACCCGGTCCATCGCCCGCTCGAGCGCCCCGAGCCGCCCGTGCTCCTCGGCCTCGACGCCAGAGACCGTCACCGGCCAGTCGAAGTCGACGTTGTCGAGCACCCGGAACCGGTAAGCCCGCCGCTTCTCGTCCCACGTCCCGCGCCCTTCGTCGACCAGCCGCCACCCGGTCGGCAGGAAGCTGTTCAGCTCCTCCTCGACGAAGCTCAACGGACGGGGACGTTTCATGGCGGCGGCGACGCTAGCACAGCGCCCGCCGGCCTCCGCCCCTCTGCTATCTTCCTCCCATGCAGATCGAGCTGAACGACGAGCACGTGCTCCTGCGGGACACGGTCCGGCGGTTCGCCGAGGAGGTGGTGGCGCCGCGGGCGAAGGAGATCGACGAGAGCGGGGAGTTCCCGCGGGAGTTCTACGACCAGGCCGGGGAGCTGGGGCTGGCCGGGGTGGCGGTGCCGGAGGAGTGGGGCGGGGCCGGGATGGACGCGGTGGCCTACTGCCTGGTGATCGAGGAGATCAGCCGCGCCTGCGCGACGAGCGGGGTGATCCTGTCGGTGAACAACTCGCTGGTCTGCGACCCGATCCTCAAGTTCGGCAGCGACGAGCAGAAGCGGGAGTTCCTGACCCCTCTCGCCTCGGGGGCGAAGCTCGGCTGCTTCGCGCTGACCGAGCCGGGCGCCGGGTCGGACGCGGCGGGGCTGCGGACGACGGCGCGACGCGACGGGGACGACTACGTCCTCGACGGCGAGAAGGTGTTCATCACCAATGGAACGCACGCCGACGTGGCGCTGGTCTTCGCCAGCGTCGACCTGTCGAAGGGGCACCGCGGGATCACCGCCTTCCTGGTGCCGGCGGACCGCGAGGGATACGGCCACGGGGGCCACGAGTTCAAGCTCGGGGTCAACGCCTCGGGCACGACGTGGCTGTCGTTCGAGGAGGTGCGGGTGCCGGCGGCCTGGCGGCTCGGCGAGGAGGGCGAGGGGTTCAAGGTGGCGATGGCGACCCTCGACGGCGGGCGGATCGGGATCGCCGCCCAGGCGGTCGGCATCGCCCGCGGCGCGATGGAGGAGGCGCTGGCCTACGCCCAGGAGCGCGAGCAGTTCGGCGCGCCGCTGGCGAGCTTCCAGGCGATCCAGTTCTACCTCGCCGACATGGCGACCGAGCTCGACGCGGCGCGGCTGCTGACCTGGAAGGCGGCGTGGGCGAAGGAGAACCAGAAGCGCTACACGCTGGAGGCGGCGCAGGCGAAGCTCTTCGCCTCGGAGATGGCGCAGCGGGTGACCAACAAGGCGCTCCAGATCCACGGCGGGTACGGCTACACGAAGGAGTACAACGTCGAGCGCTACTTCCGCGACGCCCGGATCACCGAGATCTACGAGGGGACGAGCGAGATCCAGAAGATGGTCATCGCCGACTGGGTCGTCCACAGGGCCTGAGGTGACCACGCTCGAGGCGCCGCCCGCCGCCGCCGTCCCGGCCGTCGACTTCTCGCTGTCGGAGGAGCAGCAGCTCCTGCGCGACGAGGTGCGCCGCTTCGCCGAGGAGCGCATCCTCCCCGGCGAGGCCGAGCGCGCCGCGGCGCACCGCTTCCCCGAGGAGATCGTCGCCGAGATGGCCGAGCTCGGCCTGCTCGGGATGCTCGTCGACGAGGAGCACGGCGGCTCGGGGGTCGACCCGCTGACCTACTGCCTGGCGGTCGAGGAGCTCTCGCGCGCCTCGGCGTCGGTCGGGGTGACGATGAGCGTGTCGAACTCGGTCTGCGCCTGGCCGGTCTCGCGCTTCGGCTCCGAGCAGATCAAGCGCCGGGTGCTGCCCGAGCTCGCGGCCGGCGCCCTGGGCGCCTTCGGCCTCACCGAGCCGGGGGCGGGGAGCGACGTGGCCGGGATGCGCACCGCCGCCCGGCGCGACGGCGACTCCTGGGTGCTCGACGGCGAGAAGGCGTGGATCACCAACGCCGGGTTCGCGAGGTGGTACGTCGTCGTCGCGCGGACCGGTCCCGATCCCGGCAAGCGCGGTCTCTCCGCCTTCGTGGTGCCGGCCGACGCCCCCGGCTTCGCGGTCGGCCGGCCCGAGGAGAAGATGGGCCTCACCTCCTCGCGCACGGCGCCGATCCACTTCACCGGCTGCCGGGTCCCGGCCGGGAACCTCCTCGGCGAGGTGGGGCAGGGGTTCAAGTTCGCCCTAGCCGTGCTCGACCACTCGCGGCTCGGCATCGCGGCACAGGCGGTCGGCATCCACCAGCGGGCGCTCGAGGTGTCGACCGCCTACGCGAAGGAGCGCGAGCAGTTCGGCCGCCCGATCGCCGAGCTCCAGGCGATCCGCTTCAAGCTCGCCACCATGGCCACCGAGCTCGCCGCCGCCCGCACGCTCACCTGGCACGCCGCCTCGATCTCCGAGCGCTGCCCGCGCCGCCCCGAAGCCCCGCGCCTCGCCTCCCAGGCCAAGCTCTACGCCAGCGAGGCCGCGAACCGCGCCTGCTGGGAGGGGGTGCAGATCCACGGCGGCAACGGCTTCCACGCCGACTACGAGATCTCCCGCCTCTTCCGCGACGTCCGCGTCACCGCGATCTACGAGGGTACGAGCGAGATCCAGCGCACGGTGATCGCCCGGCACCTGATGCGCTGAGGGCGGGGCGGCTCGGCCGGCCGACCGGCAGCGGGCAGGGCAGGCGGGAGGAAGACGACCCGGTCTCTGCGTAGAATCCCCGCGTCCATGGACCGAGCTCCCGAGCTTCCCGAACCCGGCGAGACGCCCTTGCCTCGGCCGGAGGAGAACGATACGACGCCGCCCCCGGCGGCGCCGCGGCCTACGGTGCCGCTCGACGAGGACCTGCGGCCGGACCCGCAGCTGCTCACCTCCTACGCGCTCGCCTCGCTGCTGCTCGGGCCGTTCTTCGTCTTCGCGCTGGTCCCCCTCTGGTTCCGCTACCAGACGCTGCGCTACCGGTTCGACGCCGAGGGGGTGTCGATGCGCTGGGGGATCCTCTTCCGGCGCGAGGTCCACCTGACCTACGCGCGGATCCAGGACATCCACCTGACCTCGAACGTGGTCGAGCGCTGGCTCGGGCTGGCCAGGGTGCAGGTGCAGACGGCGAGCGGCAGCTCGAAGGCCGAGATGACGATCGAGGGGCGCCGGGACTTCGAGGCGGTCCGCGACTTCCTCTACCGGCGGATGCGCGGGATGCAGGACGACGGCGCGGAGGGTGCGGCGGCGGCCGGTGGTGCGGGCGTTTCCGCGACGGAGGAGGCGGGGTCGCCGAGCGCCGCCGGCGACGACCTGGCCACCGTGCTCCTCGCCGTCGCCGGCGAGCTGCGCGAGATCCGGCGCGCGCTCGACGCGACGCGCGGCGCCGCTCCCGCTCCGGAGGAGCGCTCCTGATCGCCGCCCTCCAGAGCCGGCTCCTTCGCCTGCTCCGCGTCCCGCCGCCGCCGGCGCCGCCGCAGGGCGGCGCGGTACGCGTGTTCCGCGCCGCCCGCAACTACTACCGCTACCGGCTGGTCGTCTGGGCGGCCAAGCAGCTCGGCGCGCTGTGGGGCCTGGTGATCGGTATCCAGAGCCTCTCCTACGTCCCGGAGTTCCCCGGCCGGTGGATGCTGGAGGCCGCGGAGGTCGTCGGCGTGGCGTCCTACGTCGCCCTGATCCCGGTGACGCTCCTCGCCGTCGGCCTCGACTACCGGATGCGCTGGTACATCGTCACCGACCGCAGCCTGCGCATCCGCGAGGGGATCTTCCGGGTGCACGAGAAGACGATGAGCTTCGCCAACGTCCAGAACCTCGGGGTTCGGCAGGGGCCGCTCCAGCGGCTGCTCGGGCTGGCCGACGTCGAGGTGCGCACCGCCGGCGGCGGCGAGAGGGGGACGGGCAAGGACGCGGACGAGCGCAAGAAGAGCCTGCACGTCGGCTACTTCGAGGGGGTCGACCGGGCCGACGAGATCAAGGCCCTGATCCTAGAGCGCCTCCGCCGCCTGCGGGACTCGGGCCTGGGCGACCCGGAGGAGGCCGCCGCCCGCCGGCGCGCGGATGCGCAAGCCGAGCTCTTCTCTCCGTCCGGACCGGCCTCCGCGGCCACGCTCGCCGCCGCCCGCACCCTCCTAGCCGAGGCGCGAGCCCTGAGAGCTCACTCGTTTCAGGATCGACCGCCTGAGCAAGGCACCTGAGCGCGTAGCGCACGTGAGATCGGGCGACCCGGACCGACGCCCGACCGAGGCGCACTCCTGTGCGCCGCAGGAAGGAAGGAGGGAGGACCGCCCGAGATCGCGTGCGCTACGCGCTCAGGCGGTCAGACGGCCGGGAGCTCCCAGGTCAGCAGCTCGCTCCCCGCCCGCTGACGGCCCGCCGCCGGGAGCTCGGCGAGCACCTCGCCGGCCGCCGGCAGCGTGAGGCGGGCCGCGCCGGCCGCGGTGCGCTCGTAGCCGACCGGGCCGCCGCCCAACGGGTCCTCGGCGGGAAGCGGGGCGACCTCGGCGGCGGCCGCCGGGTACTCGCCCTCCTCGATCGCGGCGAGGCGCAGGCCGAGCGCGGCGCGGGCGAGCTGCCGCTGCGCCGCGATGGTCTTGACCCGGCGGGCGAACTGGGCGAGGTCGGCGACGACCTCCTCGTAGGGACCGGCGAGCAGCGCGTCGGCGCGCGCTCGATCGACGCGCTCGGCGAGCTGCGGGTAGGGCAGGTCGGCCGCGGTGGCGAGGGCGAGGTGGGGCCGCAGCGACTCGGCGGCGAGCCAGTCGCCCGCCACCGGATCGACCAGCCGCCAGAGCACGCCCATGCCGCGGCGCCGCTCGGGACCGTCGAGGTGCGCGAGCAGGACGGCGGACTCGCCGCCCACCGCCCGCCGCAGGTCGCGGGCCGGGTCGCGGCGGAGGAGCGAGTCGCGCACGGCGGCCAGGGCGGCGGCGTCGGCCGTCCCGCCGGCGACGAGCGCCCGCGCGGCCTCGAGCTGGCGCATCTCGAAGCTGGCGGCGAGGAGCGAGGTGATCAGGGTCGGCTCGTTCCACAGGGCGTCGGCGAGCCGGCCGAGCGCGGCGATCGAGCCGGCGGCGGCCCCGGCGTCGCCGTCGCGCGCCGCGACGTGGGCGTGGAGCTGGAGGAGCTGGGCGGCCCGCCCGAGGGCGGTCCACGGCGGCATCGTCAGGGCGGGCCCGGCGGCGTAGTCGAGCTCGAAGCTCGCCCCCTGCCTGCTGGCGGCCGCCCGCAGCCGGGCGAGGTCCGGGGCGTGGGCGACGAGGAACGCCCTGACCTCGGCGTCGCGCGCCGTCCACTCGGCGGGAGAGGCGAGGAGGAGCCGGTGCTCGCCTGGGGTGAGCCGGAGTGCGAGCGCGGCCTCGAGGAACGCGGTCGCCGCGTTGTCGATCTCGGTGACCGGTGCGGGGCGGTAGGCGGAAGGATCGGCGGAGCCGAACCGCGCCGCGACCTGAGCCCGGGTCTCGTCGAGCCGGCGGGCGCCCTCGGTGCGCACGGCGAGGAGCGCCGCGGCGGCGACTGCGAGGCACCCGAGGGCGATCGCGGCGACCCGCCGCATCCGCAGTCCCCCGGTCCCCAAGACGTCGTAGTCCATCGCCTTCCCTCCGCAGCCTCGACGCCCGCCCCGGCCGGCGGCGCGCGCCTCTTTATGCTGTATACGCATGAAACCGGGAGAGCGTCACCGAGGCGCTCGACGAGCCGCCGCCGGTGCCGGCGGCCGTGCGCGGCGGACGGCACGGCGTTTGCTCCCACCCTCCGGCGGGAGCGGAACGAGATGACCAGGCGCACAGGGAGGGAGGCGGCGCGGCCCGCAGAGGCCCGGCCGGACCGACCTGCGGACGCCCCGTTCCTCGCCGTGTCGATCGCCTGCCTGCTCACCGCGGTCCTGGCCGCGACGGTCGTGGTGGGTCCGCCGTCCTCGACGCCGGACCGGGAGATCGGCGCTCCCGCCCCCGCGGCGGCGCCGGCCCCGCCCGCCCCGCCCGTACCCGCGACCTCCGAGCCCGGGCCCGCCTTCGCCGTCGAGCGACGCTCGCTGGGCGGTCTGACCGCGATCGACGGCCGGCTGGCGTGGAACGGGATCCGCGCCGGGATGGAGCGGCCCGCCGTCGCCGCCCGCCTCGGCGGCACGCTGCCTCCCGCGGAGCCCCACCCCGCCGGCTGGTGCGGCGAGCACGAGAGCCGTGTCGTCGTGCCGGAGGGCGAGCTGCTCCTCGCCTTCGACGGACCCGGCGAGCGGGCTCGCCTGGCCTCGATCACCGTCGTCGTCCCCGAGGCCGAGGCAGCGGCGGAGGATCTCGCCCCGCCGGCCGCCCTCTTCGAGACCGCCGCCGGCGAGCGGATCGCGGTCGAGCCCGGCGTGGGCGTCACCTTCGGCGACGTCTGCCTCGGGTGAACGTCGGGCGCCGGCCCAGGCCCGTCGCGGCCCCCGCCCGCGGGGCGGTGCGCGGCGGAAGGGCGGCGCTCGCCGTCGTCGTGGTCCTGTCGCTGGCCGCCCTCGCCGTCCTCGTCGGCGGCTGTGCTGGCGGTCCGCGGCCCGCCGGGGAGGGCCGCGAGAGCGCCCGCCTCCCCCCGCGCACGGCGGACGCTCTCCGCCAGGTCCACCTGCGCGCCGGCCAGCTCGCCTGGGGCAACGTGATCGTAGGCTCGACCCTCGGCGAGGTGGAGCGGGAGGCGGGAGAGCGGGTGCCGCCCCCCGAAGGCCCCGGCGAGCTGTGCGACAGCTACCGGGCCGAGGTCGAGGTGCGCGGACAGCCGCTCGACCTCGAGCTCACGGGACCGGCGGAGAGCTCACGGGTGCGGGCGATCGGCGTCGAGCTACCCGCGCCGATCGACGTGCACGCGGTCGCCGCCGCCCTGAAGCAGCGCCTGCCGGGCCTCCAGTGGGTGCCCAGCCGTCACGAGCGCGAGCTCGCCGAGCACGAGGTGGAGCGTCCGATGTACCGGCTCGCCCCCGAGCAGATCGTCTGGATCGACCCCCGCTTCGGGATCTGGATCGGCGACCCCTGCGTCGACTGAGAACGCCGAACGTGACCGCCCCGGGACGCCGCGTCCGGCTCGTGGGCCCGTCCTCCCGAGCGCGAGCGAAGGATCTCGAGAGGCGCCGACCTGCCGCGCCGCGGCCCGCCCCGTCGGCCCGCCCCGTCGGCCCGGCCGTCGGCCTCAGCCCGTCGCCGACAGCCGCTTGACCGCCTCGACGAACGCCTTCGCGTGGTCGGGCGGGGTCTCCTTGGAGATCCCGTGGCCGAGGTTGGCGACGTGGCCGCCGCCGCGCCCCTCCTCGATCATCCGCGCCGTCCGGCGCTCGATCTCGTCGACCGGGCCGAGGAGCGCGCCCGGGTCGAGGTTCCCCTGGAGCACCTTGCCGCGTCCCGCCGGCACCGCCTCGACCCGCCGCCGCACCTCGGACAGCGGCAGCCGCCAGTCGACGGACAGCACCTCGACCGGCAGCTCGGCCGCGGCCTCGAGCAGGTGCGCGCCGCCCTGCACGAAGTAGATCAGCGGCACCCCCGGCGCGCGCTCGCGCACCCCGGCGATCGCCTTGTGCAGCGGCGGCGCGGCGAGCTCGCGCCAGCGCTCGGCCGACAGCAGCCCGCCCCACGAGTCGAAGAGCTGCAGCGCCTGGGCGCCGGCCTCGACCTGCCCGGCGAGGTAGTCGACGGTCACCTCGGCGATCCGGTCGAGCAGCTCGGCGAGCCCCTCGGGGTCGCGGTAGCTCCACGCCGCGAGGTGCGGGAACTGCTTCGAGCCCCGGCCCTCGACGACGTACGCGGCGAGCGTCCACGGCGTGCCGGCGAAGCCGATCGCCGGCACCCGCCCGTCGAGCCGCCGGCGCACCTCGCGCATCGCGTCGAAGACGTAGCCGAGGGTGGCCGGGACGTCCGGGCGGCTCAGGCGGTCGAGGTCCTGGCGCCGGCGCACCGGCTCGGGGAAGGTCGGCCCGTCGCCCTCGGCGAAGACGAGCGGTGCGCCCATCGCCTCGAGCGGCAGGAGGATGTCGGCGAAGAGGATCGCCGCGTCGACGCCGAGGCGGTCGACCGGCTGGACGGTGACCTCGGCCGCCAGCGCGGGCGTCTTGCACAGGGTCAGGAAGTCGACCTTCGAGCGGATCGCCCGGTACTCCGGCAGGTAACGGCCGGCCTGGCGCATGATCCACACCGGCAGGCGCTCGACCGGCTCGCCGCGGCAGGCGCGGAGGAAGAGGTGGTCGCTCATCGCGGCGCAGGATAGCGCAGCGGGTCGTGCCCGCCGGGCGGGCTGCCGGGCTCGAATCGCCTTTACCGCCCGCGGGTTCCGCGCGGTCTCGGTGCCGGGCGCGCCCGGCCCGCTGCGTATACTGCCGGCCATGCGGCCGATCGAGCTCGACGGGACGTCGCTCACCCTCGACGACCTCGGCAGGGTGGCGATCGAGGGCGTGCCGTGCCGGCTCGGGCCGGCGGCCCGCGAGCGGGTGGCGGCGGGCCGGCGGGCGGTCGACGCGGTGCTGGCGACCGGCGAGGCGGTCTACGGGCTGAACACCGGCTTCGGCGACCTGGCGCGGGTGCGCATCCCGCCCGACCGGCTCGCCTCGCTCCAGGAGCGCCTGCTCCGCAGCCACGCGGCGGGGGTCGGCGAGCCGCTGCCCGACCCGGCGGTGCGGGCCATGCTCGCGCTGCGCGCGAACACCCTGGGCCGCGGCCACTCGGGCGTGCGCCCCGAGCTCGTCGACGGCCTTCTCGCCCTGCTCGAGCACGGGATCTTGCCGCTCGTCCCGTCGCAGGGCTCGGTCGGCGCCAGCGGCGACCTCGCGCCGCTCGCCCACCTCGCCCTGCCGCTCGTCGGCCGCGGCCGGGTGCGCCGCCGGGGCCGCGAGGAGGACGCCGCCGCGGCCCTCGCGGCGGCCGGCCTGGCGCCGCTCGAGCTGGCGCCGAAGGAGGGGCTGGCGCTGATCAACGGAACCCAGGCGATGACGGCGCTGCTCGCCCTCGCGGCGCTCGAGGCGCGGCGGCTGGTGCGCGCCGCGGACCTCGTCGGGGCGCTGTCGACCGACGCCCTGCGCGGCACCGACGCCGCGTTCGACGAGCGGCTCCACCGGCTGCGGCCCCACCCGGGCCAGCAGGCGAGCGCGGCGAACCTGTGGCGGCTGCTCCAGGGCTCGCCGATCCGCGAGTCCCACCGGGTGGGCGACCTGCGGGTGCAGGACCCCTACAGCCTGCGCTGCATGCCGCAGGTGCACGGTGCGGTGCGCGACGTCCTCGCCGACGTCGAGCGCAAGCTGGCGATCGAGATGAACGCGGTGACCGACAACCCGCTCGTCTTCCCCGACGGCGACGGCGGGGGAGAGCTCGTCTCCGGCGGCAACTTCCACGGCGAGCCGATGGCGATCGCCGCCGACGTCCTGGCGATCGGCCTCGCCGAGCTGGCCTCGATCAGCGAGCGGCGGACCGAGAAGCTGACCAACACCGCGTTCTCCGGGCTGCCGCCGTTCCTCGTCGAGGAGGCGGGCCTCAACTCCGGCTTCATGATCGCCCAGGTCGCCGCCGCCGCTCTGGTCGCCGACAACAAGATCCTCTGCCACCCGGCCTCGGTCGACTCGATCCCCACCTCGGCCGACACGGAGGACCACGTGTCGATGGGGATGGGGGCGGCGCTCAAGCTCGGCCGGGTCGTCGCCAACGCCCGCCGGGTGCTCGCCGTCGAGCTCGCCGCCGCGGCCCAGGGGATCGACCTCCTCCGGCCGCTGCGCTCCAGCGAGCCGCTCGAGGCGCTCCACGCCACCGTGCGGACGCGGATCGCTCGCTGGGACGAGGACCGCGAGATGGCCCCCGACCTCGCCGCCGCCGAGAAGCTGCTCGGACCGCCCCTCGACCCTCACCTCGCCGGGCTCGCCTGAGAGCTTGCTCTGATGCTCCGCCTCGTCGCCTACGCGCCCGACGGCGTCCGCCGCTTCCCGATCCACGGCAGCCCCCTGTCGCTCGGCTCGGACCCCTCGTGCGACGTCCACCTCCCCTACACCGGCGTCGCCAAGCGGCACGCCCTGCTCCACTGGGAGGACGACGAGCTGCGGATCGAGGACCTGGGCAGCCGGCGCGGCGTGCTGGTCGACGGGATCAAGATCCGCGAGTCGGCCTTCCGCGTGCTCGACGAGGTGCGGCTCGGTGCGGTCACCCTGCTCGTCGAGGACGTCGTCGCGGAGCGGCCCGCGGTCAGGGCGGGCGCCGAGGAGGGGACAGGAGGGGGCGACGCCGAACCGCTGGAGCCGTCGGCCGAGCGCACGATCGAGCACCTGGCGCGGGTCACCGAGTGGGTGCTGACCGACGTCGAGAGCCGGACCACCGCCGAGTCGATGGTCGGCGATCTGCTCGACGATTTCGGAGGGGGCCTGCTGGCGCTGCTCCAGGGCCCGCTCGCCGACGCCGGCGTCAAGCTCCTCGTCGCCAGCGACCCGGGCTGGCTCGCCGCCGCCGAGCCGGTCGTCGAGCAGGTCCGCCGCGCGATCGAGGACGGCACCGGCGGGGGGCTTTCCGCGCCGCCGCCCGGGCCGGGCAGCGGCGGCGCCTTCGAGGGCACCCTCGACGGCGAGTCGGCCTGGATCTGCTACCACTTCTACCTCGCCATCGACCGCCCCTACGTCCAGGTCGTCGCCCTGCCGCGCTACCGGCCCGGCGGCGCCTGGGACCCGCGCGAGGCGCTACGTGCCCTGGGCGACCTGATCATCCTCGGCCTGGTCCACCACGTCGGCTGGTACGAGCCGATCCTCCCCGGCCACCAGGGTCGCCAGGACCTCGTCCTCGACCCGGGCCTCGTCGTCGGCGAGTCGACGGTCATGCAGCGGGTCGTCCGCGAGCTCGCCGCGGCGGTCGACCCGCCGGTGCCGGTGCTGCTGCGCGGCGAGCCGGGGGTCGGCAAGGAGGCGATCGCCCGCTCGCTCCACCTGTCGAGCCCGCGCCGCAACCATCCGCTCGTCGTCGCCACCTGCGTCGGCGCCTCGCCGATGCACGTCGAGGCCGACCTCTTCGGCGCCGAGGTCCCCGGCCGCGACGCCCCGGTGCGCCGCGAGGGCAAGCTCGCCCTGGCCGACGGCGGCACCCTCTACCTCGACGAGGTCGACAAGCTGCCCCTCGAGCTCCAGGCCCGGCTCGTCCGCTTCCTGCGCTCCGGCGAGGTCGAGCCCGCCGGCAGCCGCAGCGTCGAGACCGCCGACGTGCGGATCGTCGCCGCCAGCCGCGAGCCGCTCGAGCCGCTCGCCCGCCGCGACCTCTTCCGGGTCGACCTCGCCTACCGGCTCTCCCGGGTGGCGGTCGACGTGCCCTCCCTGCGCGAGCGCCGCGAGGACCTGACCCTCCTGCTGCAGAGCGCGATCAACCGCTTCTGCCACGAGACCGGCAAGCGGATCGCAGGGATCACCGTCAAGGCGATGTCGGCGCTGCTCGCCTACGACTGGCCCGGCAACCTCGAAGAGCTCGAGAACGTCGTCCGCCAGCTCGTCCACCTCTGTCCCTCGGGCCGCCCGATCGACGTCGAGATGCTGCCCGAGAAGGTCCGCCTCGCCACCGTCCGCTCCGGCGCCCGGGTCGACGCCTCCTCCGACCTCGACCTCGAGCGCCTCGTCGCCACCACCGAGGAAGCCGCCATCCGCGAGGCCCTCAAGCGCACCCAGGGCAACAAGACCCAGGCCGCCCGCCTCCTCGGCCTGTCGAGAAACGGCCTGGCGATGAAGATGGAGCGGTACGGGGTCGAGGGGTGAGGCGGCAGGTCGGGACGTAGAATGAGCTCCATGACGACCGCCGAGGCAAAGGCGCGGACGGTACGGGCGCCCCGCGGTACCGAGATCTCCTGTCGGGGGTGGCAGCAGGAGGCGGCGTTGCGGATGTTGATGAACAACCTCGACCCGGAGGTGGCGGAGCGGCCGGAGGAGCTGGTGGTGTACGGCGGGTCGGGGAAGGCGGCGCGGAACTGGGAGTGCTTCGAGGCGCTGGTGGCGACGTTGCG
>Ga0299913_10000084_pt1 | contig 41894 bp, 45 predicted proteins | sample RVTome_9_FD_201360 | JGI IMG/M metagenome (GOLD analysis project Ga0299913, IMG submission 201360) | Soil microbial communities from uranium-contaminated site in the Upper Colorado River Basin, Wyoming, United States - RVT155D38 (version 2) ... | reverse complement strand
CTTTGGTCCTGGTGGTGCCGGCGGGCTGGGAGGACAGGACATCGGCTGAGCTTCCGCACGGCATCCAGGCCGACATCGTCGCGGGGGGCGAGGCTCGTCAGGATTCCGTGGGCAACGGCTTGCGGCACGTGACCACCGAGCGGGTGGTCGTTCACGATGCGGCTCGCCCACTGGCAACGTCCGCCCTCGTGCGTTCACTGCTGGCCGAGCTCGACCGGGCCGAGGCCGTGCTCGCGGCAGTCCCGGTGGACGAGACGTTGAAGCACGTGGAGGACGGAACCGTGATGAGGACGGTCGATCGCGCGGGGATGTGGCGATCCCAGACCCCCGCTGCTTTCCTGACCGAGGCGTTGAAGGACGCACATCGGCGCGCCGCTCAGGAGGGCTTCGTGGGCACGGACGAGAGCCAGTTGGTCGAGCGTTACGGGGGCCGGGTCAGGGTGGTCCCCGGTTCGCGTGCGAACCTGAAGGTCACTTTCCCCGAGGACTTCGCGCTGGCCGAGGCGATGCTGACGGCGGGCCTCGCATGAGGGTCGGGATCGGATACGACGTGCACGCGTTCGACGATGCGCGTCCACTGGTCCTTGGAGGAGTGGCGATCCCGGACGTGCCGGGTTTGGCGGGGCATTCGGATGCGGACGTGGTCGCGCACGCGATCGCCGATGCACTGCTCGGAGCGTGCGGCCTCGGCGACATCGGGGATCACTTCCCGGCGACCGACGCGTGGAAGGGCGTTTCGGGTCTCGCCCTCCTCGGCGAGGTCGTGACGAAGCTTCGGTCCGCGGGGTGGGAGCCGAGCAACGTCGATGTTTCGATCGTCGCGGAGCGCCCCCGGATGGGCCCCCATCGCGCTGCCATGTGCCGAAGCCTCGCGGGTGCCCTCGGAGTGGAGGAGGGCCAGGTATCGGTGAAGGCCACGACGACCGACGGGCTCGGTTTCACCGGGCGCGCGGAAGGGATCGCATGCCTCGCGATCGCCGCGGTCAAGCCGCTAGTGTGACGCAGATGTCCATACAGCTCTACGACTCACTCGAACGGAGGACGCGGCTCTTCGAGCCGCGCGACCCCGGACGCGTTGCGATGTATTGCTGCGGTCCTACGGTCTACAACTACATCCACATCGGGAACGCTCGAACGTTCGTCTGGTTCGACCAGATCAGGAGGTACTTCGAGTACCGAGGGTTCGACGTCGTCTTCGTGATGAACTACACGGACGTCGATGACAAGATCATCGACAGGGCGAAGATCGAGAAGCTCAAACCCGAAGAAGTGGCACAGAAGTACGCCATGGCTTTCGAGAAGGACATGGGGGCGCTCGGCTTCCGACCCGCCGACAAGACCCCGCGCGCCGTCGAACACATCCCCGCGATGGTGGATGCGATCCAGGGCCTCATCGACCGCGGCCTCGCGTATGTCGCCGACGGCAACGTGTGGTTCGCCGTGGAGAAGTTCCCGGACTACGGCAAGTTGTCGGGCCGGACGCTCGACGACATGCGCGCGGGGGAGAGGATCGAACCGCATCCCAGCAAAGCCCACCCCTTGGACTTCGGACTCTGGAAGGCGGCCAAGGAGGACGAACCGTCTTGGGAGTCGCCCTGGGGGCCGGGCCGTCCGGGCTGGCATATCGAGTGCTCGGTGATGTCGGAGCAGTACCTGGGACAGGCCTTCGACCTGCACGGCGGCGGGAGCGACCTGATCTTCCCGCACCACGAGAACGAGATCGCGCAGGCCGAGGGTTTGACCGGTTCGGCGCCGTTCGCGCGTCACTGGCTCCATGCCGGCATGGTGCAGATGGAGTCCGAGAAGATGTCGAAATCGCTCGGCAACGTCGTGCTGGCAAGCGAGGTCGTCGAGCGGTACCCGGCAGAGGTCGTTCGCTACTGGATGCTGCAGAGCTCGTACCGGAACCAGTCGGTGTTCTCCGGCGAGACCCTCGACGACGCGAAGGCGTCGTACGAACGGTGGTGGACGTTCTTCACGGCGGCCCTGCACGCCCTCGGAGACCGAGCCCCATCCGGTCCCCAGGTCCGTCGCGAGAGCGAGGACGACGAGACGTGGCCGGGCTACGTCCGGCGTTTCGTCGAGGCCATGGATGACGACTTCAACTCGGCCGAGGCTTTCGCGGTGATCCACGATCTCGTGCGCGAAGCCAACAAGAGGATCGAGGACGCTCAACGCGGCGACGAACAAGCGCGCGCCGATCTGGCCGAGCTCACGACCGTCTTCCTCGAGCTAACCGGCGTCTTCGGTTTCGATTTCGCCCGCGCGGGAGCCGATGAGGAGCTGACCAGGAGGGTCGAGGACCTCCTCCAGCAGAGGGAACGCGCGCGAGAACAGAGGGACTTCACCACCGCGGACGAGATCCGGGACACCCTGACTGAGATGGGCGTGGTGATCGATGACACTCCCTCCGGCCCTCGCTGGCATCTCGGCTCCCCCTGACGTGACCGAGGCGCCCATCCTCTCGGGTCGCAGGCCGGTCCTGGAGCTGTTGCGAGCGGGAGGCACCGTCGAGCGCGTCCTGATCGCTCAGGGCCTGAAGCCCTCCGAGGTGATCGGCGAGATCAGACGTCGTGCGGAGGAAGCCGCGATCCCGGTTCGAATGGTGCCGCGGAGCGAGCTCGACCGGCTCGCCGAGGGAGCGAACCACCAGGGCGTGCTCGCGGCCACCGGTCGCTATCGGTACGCGCCGTTGGACCGGCTCCTCGAGGCTCGCGGCTCCTTGCTGTTCCTCGACGGCATCACCGACCCCCACAACCTCGGCTCTCTGTTGCGCAGCGCCGATGGTGCGGGGTTCGGAGGCGTCGTGATCCCGGCGCACCGGGCCGCTCCCGTGACCCCGGCCGTCCGGAGGGTCGCGGCCGGGGCGGCCGAGGTGGTTCCCGTGTGTCGCGTCGAGAATCTGAACAGCGCGATAGAGGCCGCGAAGAGGGCAGGTCTGTGGGTCGTAGGGCTGGACGAGGACGCCGACGGCGACGTGTGGACCTCCGAGCTGTTGGAGCCGCCGGTGGTGCTGGTCCTGGGGGCCGAGGGCAAGGGGATCCGGCCCGGCGTGGTGGACCGACTGGACGGTTCTGTGTCGATCCCGCAGCGAGGGCGCATCGGTTCCCTCAACGTTGCGGTGGCAGGCGCGATCGCGATGTTCGAGGTAGCCAGGCGTCGAACGGCTCCGTCCGGTAGCCTCTAAGACCCTTGCCGGGGCAGGCAGGGATCCAGGGGGATGTATTGACGGACGATCTGCTGATGCAGACGAGCGACGAAGCGCTCATCGAAGCGGCGCGCGGGGGCGACGAGAAGGCCATCGAAGTCCTCCTCGAGAGGTACCGCCATTACGCGCGGGCCAAGGCGCGCTCTTACTTCCTCGCCGGCGCGGACAAGGAAGACGTCGTCCAGGAGGGGATGATCGGCCTCTACAAGGCGATCCGAGACTTCAACGCGGGCAAGAACATCGCCTTCCGGGCCTTCGCCGAGCTTTGCATCACTCGGCAGATCATCACTGCGATCAAGACGGCCACCCGCCAGAAGCACATCCCCTTGAATTCCTACGTATCGCTAAGCAAGCCGATCGTGGGCGATGGTGACGAAGAGCGTCCTCTCGAGGACGCTCTTCAGCTGAAAGGGTCGGTGGACCCCGCAGAGCTGGTCGTTTCGGCCGAGGAGATCGACGACATCAGGACGACGATGGGCCGGCTGCTATCCGATCTCGAGACCGAGGTCCTCCGCCTGTACATGGAGGGCAAGTCGTACCAGCAGATCGCCGACATGCTCGGCCGGCACGTGAAGTCGATAGACAACGCACTGCAGAGGATCAAGAGGAAGCTCGAGCAGCACCTGATGACCCGCGACGCACAACCCGCCTAACGCCCTTTTCTCTGCACATCCGCGCCCATTCCGACGCCTTCTCTCTGCACATCCAGGCTCTTTTTCCCGCGTGTCGGCCGCGCCGGCCGAGTCTTCGAGGGGTACGCTGGGCCCGGGTCTGAGGTGGTGCCGGGTTAGCTCAGTCGGTAGAGCAATCGCCTTGTAAGCGATAGGTCGTCGGTTCGAATCCGACACCCGGCTCTTATGGCAATGGAGCCACAGGTCATTCACGATCCTTCGGACGACTCCGCGTGGGAGACCGCGCTGGCGCAACTCGACGAGGTCGCCGAACTGATGGGTCTCGCTCCCGGCGTCCACGAGATCCTCCGAAACCCCAAACGAGCCTTGATCGTGAGCGTCCCGTTCCGGATGGACGATGGTTCGACCCGGGTCTATCAGGGCTACCGCGTGCACCACAACGTCACGCGCGGCCCTGCCAAGGGGGGGATCCGGTACCACCAGGACGTGACCCTCGATGAGGTCAAAGCGTTGGCGATGTGGATGACCTGGAAGTGCGCGATCGCGGGTATCCCGTTCGGGGGGGCCAAGGGAGGCGTGACGGTCGATCCCAAGCAGCATTCCCGAGCGGAGCTCGAACGCATGACGCGCCGCTACGCGAGCGAGATCCTGCCGTTCATCGGCCCCGAGAAGGACATCCCGGCCCCGGACATGAACACCAACGACGAAACCATGTCCTGGATCATGGACACGTACTCGATGAACACGGGTTACTCCGTGCCGGGCGTCGTGACCGGCAAGCCGGTCTCGATCGGTGGTAGCAAGGGCCGCGCCGGTGCCACCTCTCGAGGCGTGATGTACATGATCTTCTCCGCGCTGAAATCCCTCGGCATGAGCATCGATGAGGTGAGTGTCGCGATCCAGGGTTACGGGAAGGTCGGCGGTCACGCTGCTCAGCTGCTGCATGACGCCGGGTGCCGAGTGGTAGCGGTCAGCGACGCTCGGGGAGGCTTGTATCGGGAGAAGGGGCTCGATCCCGAGGCGATCAACCGGCAGGCGATGGAAGTGGGATCGGTGGCCGGGTACCCGGGGGCCGAAGAGATCACCAACGCCGACCTCCTCGAGCTCGAATGCGACGTCTTGGTACCCGCCGCGATCGAAGGCGTCATCACCGTGAAGAACGCCGATCGCGTGCGCGCGAAGGTCATCTGCGAGGCCGCCAACGGTCCGATCACCTTCGAGGCCGACAAGATCCTGAACGAGAACGGGGTGGTCGTCGTCCCCGACATCCTGGCGAACTCCGGTGGCGTGTCCGTCAGCTATTTCGAATGGGTCCAGGACATCCAGGCCTATTTCTGGGACGAGGAGGAGGTCAACGACCGGCTCCGCCTGATCATGGAGAGAGCGTTCGGCGAGGTGCATTCCCTATCGCGCGAGAAGGGCCTCTCCATGCGCCAAGCGGCGCACTGGATCGGGGTCGGTCGAGTGGCCGAAGCTCATCTGACCCGCGGCCTCTTCCCCTAGGCCACCAGCCTCTCGCCGACAAATCCACGCCCTGCGGAGACCCCGCCGCTACAGTCGAGGGCATGGAAGAGCTAACCCAGCGAGAGACCGACATCCTCGATTTCGAACGCTCCTGGTGGAAGCACGCCGGCGTCAAAGAACAGGCGATCAAGGAGAGGTTCGAGATGTCGGCGACGCGCTACTACCAGTTGTTGAACGACCTGCTCGAGAAGCCTGCCGCGGCCGCGTATGACCCGATCCTCGTCAAGCGTCTCAAGCGACTGAGGGTCTATCGTCAGCGCCAACGCGTGGCGCGCCTCTTGGGGGCCGAGTACCAGCCCAACAATCGGTAGACGTCCCGTGCGACCGTTCCCGGAGACGGAACGGTGTGGTCGGCGAACGCGAGGCTAGATGGGACGCCACTCAAAACCCGAGCAAGGACCCTTCTATCGATCCGTGCTCGGGTGGGTCGTCCCCTGGGTTCTGATCGCGGCCGTCATAGGGGGGGCCGTCTGGTTCGCGGTGGGAGTCCTGGGCGGCGATGAGGTCCGACCCGCATCGGACAACGGCCGGCCCTCGGCGACGGCCACCGATCCCGAACCGGAGCCCAGCGACACGGAGATAGTGGTGGCCTCGCCGGAACCAACCGAGGAGCCCTCGCCCGAGCCCACCGACGAGGACGAACCCCAGCCGTTGATCACGGAGGGCATCACGATCCAGGTCCTCAACGGGTCCCAAGACCCGGCCGCGGACGACGCGATGGCCGATCGCCTTGAAGGTCTCGGCTTCGAGATAGTCGCGGTGGAAGCATCTTCGGCGACCTACGAGCGCACCACGGTGTTCTGGTCCTATCCCGAGGCGAGAGACGCGGCCGAACGTCTCGCGGATCGTTTCGGTTGGGTAGCCGACGAGAAGCCGGGCAACCTGTCCGACACGGTCGCGCTGCACGTGGTCGTGGGTCGGGACGAGACAGGCTGATCCCCGTCAGGACGTTCTTTCCAACATCAGGTCTAACCGGAACTCCAGCCGGCCTCTGATCGGCGCCCGCTCTTCGCCGGCGACGACCCGAACCTCGAAGCTGCCCTCCGTAGTGGACGAGGCCGCCCTCAGGAACCCGCCGTCGATGTCGAGCAGCGCATCGGACGTGGTCGTCGCCGAACCGGTCAGGTCCGCTTCGCCCTGTGGCAGCGTCGTCGTCCAGACCAACGGCCCCTCTCCCGAGTAGCCGATCTCGGCTATCGGTCCCTCCTCGTCACGATCGAGGCTCTCGAGGACGCCGTTGATCGATACCTGTTGGAAGACGTTGCCCACCTCGACCTCGAGCTCCGAGGTCCACTCGCCGTTCAGCGTCACTGCATCGACCGGAAGTGGCGGGCGATACGTGCCGATGAATGCGAGCTCATCAGGATCCAAGGCCGTCGCGGCGATACCGTCGATCTCGAGCACGTCGATGACCTCGCCGTTCCGGTCGATGTGCAACGAGAAGGCGCGTGCCTGGTTGCCGGGGGACGGCAACCCGCTCTCCTGGACGCTGACGGGCGTCATCACCACGTCAACTGCGACCGCCTCGCCTTCGGTCTCTCGCACCTGTTCGACGACGTCGAAGGCCACGCGGTAGGAACCGGAGCCCGGCCCCCCGAGGTCCCAGGTCGCCTGCGCGTGAGCCTGCATCCGGTAGGTGATCCGTCCGTTCTCGGGATACTTATAGGACAGATCGAGTTCGTGGGGCCTGCATGCCCCCAAGGCCGCATTCACCGCGAGCAGCACGAGCACGATGCGTTTCACCGGAGCCAGTCTAGGAGGACGCACGTTTACCCTCTCGATCGTGCGAACCGATCCCGAGGTGCTCATCAGCTCTCGCGACAGCGCAGGCATCTTCGTCGACTTCGACGGGACCTTGTCCCATGTCGTGGACGTCCCCTCCCGAGCGCGGCCCGCAGCGGGCGCGACCGAAGTGCTCGACTCGTTGGCGGAGACCTTCGCGTTGGTCGCGATCGTTTCCGGGCGCGGCACGCGCGAGTTGATGGAGTGGCTCGGCCCCAAGCTCGAGATCTGGGGGGTGCACGGGGCAGAGCGGGCGCAAGCCGGCGAGGTGCACCTCGTGGAGGAGCTTCGCCCTTACGTACCCGTTCTCGAACGGGCAAGGGCGGAGGCGGAGGATGCCTTGAGTGACGACGTCTTCGACGGATGCCTGGTCGAAGACAAAGGCGTGGTGATCGCCTTACATCACAGGATGGCGACGAACCCGCAGGCCCCGGACCGTTTACGCGGCCTCGCCGACCTGCTCGCCCGGGAGCACGGGCTCGTGCGGACCGACGCGCGGATGGCGTTCGAGCTACGGCCACCCGTCGATATCTCGAAAGGCTCGGTCGTACTCAAGCGCGTCCGCGAGTTGAACCTATCGGCGGCGGCCTTTCTGGGGGACGATCTCGTCGACCTCGCCGCGTTCGATGCCTTGGACGAGCTCGAGAGCGAGGGACGTGACGTCTTCCGCGTTGCCATCGCTTCAGACGAGGCCCCGGGCGAGCTTCTCGAGCGCGCCGACCTGGTTATCGACGGGGTGGAGGGTGCGGTGGGCTGGCTCAGCGACCTCGCTCGACGTGCGGCGGCGGGGTGAGCGGCACTCCTCCTTCGTGCAGCGCGCCGAGATCCTCGAGCTGAGGCTCTATCCAGTCGGCCGGCGTTCGCGAGGAGACGGTTTCGTGAAGGGCTCGTGCGCGCTCGGATCGTTCGTCGGACGGCATCGTCAGGGCCGAGTGGATCGCATCGGCCGTGCCGGGGACGTCCATCGGATCGATCGCGTGGGCGAGCTCGCCCAGCTCTTGGAACGCACCCGCACCCGTTGACAGCACGAGCGTGCCGTCGTTGTCGTTCAGCAACGGACCTTCCTTCGCCACCAGGTTCATCCCGTCCATCAGCGGGTTGACGAGCAACACGTCGTAGATGCGGTAAGCGGCGAGGGTGCGGTCGAAGTTGTCCTCGGTGAACAGCATGACCGTCCCCGGATGGAGCTTCTCGATCCTGGCGGCCGCCTTCTCCACCGCATCGGAGTAGCGCTGGTACTCCTCCATCGACTGGCGCGAGGGGTAGATGCAGGCGATGAAGCATGTCGAGGACGCGAGCTCGGGATGCCGCTCCAGCATCGCCCCGAATGCCTCGAACCCCCGCACGATGTTCTTCGACGGTTCCATCCTGTCCGCGCGCGCGATCACGCGGCGGTCGCCCACGGCATCGCGCAGGCGTTCCTCCCAACCTTGGACCGCGGGTGACTTCGCTCGCTCGATCAACTCTGTGGGGTCCACCGGGATCGGGTACGACCGAACCCACGAGCGATGGCCTTCGTGTTCGACCCAGCCTTCGCGTGGATCGACCTGCGCCCCCAGCTCGCGACAGCACGCCAGGAAGCCGCGACACCACGCGTCGACGTGGAAACCGACCAGATCCGCTCCGAGCATCCCGTCGATCACCCGGTCGGCCACCGGTTTGGGAATGTGGCTCATCCCGTCGGGACCGCAGAACGACGAGTGTGTGAAGTGCAAGCTCGTCTGGTTCGGATGCCGTCTCCGGAGATGTCTGGGGGCGGTCGCAAGATGGTAGTCCTGGAACAGGACGACGGCGTCCTCCTCGGTCGCGTCGGCCGCGACCGTCGCGAACATCTCGTTCGTTGGGTCGTAGGCGTCGCCGAAAGCCCCGGTCGGAGGGAACTCGGGTAACCCGATCTCATCCCAGAGGCAGTGGTTCGCGAACCACAGCATGCGGTTCGAGACCTCGTCGTAGTAGCGCGTGTAGGTCTCGGCATCGATGTCGATCATCCTCACGGGATAACCGAGGAGCTCGGTGAGCTCGTCTGGCTTACCCGATCGAAGCGCAGCTCTGTCGTCGTCGTTGGTGGCGGCGCAGATCCAGAGGGCCCGGTCTCCGAGTCGCCTGCACACGGGATCGACGGCGCCCGACAGGCCGCCGGCGCCGCGGGTGACCTCGAACCCATGATCCGAGCGAACGAACGAGACGGGGCCGCGGTTCGAGACCAACGTCACCCGCATGTCGTCGCGCATCGATACGTATCGTAGGTGGCGATGCGCGTGGTCATCGCTCCCGACAAGTTCAAGGGTTCCGCCTCGGCCGGAGACATGGCCGAGCGCATCGCGAGATCGCTTCTTCCGGTCACGTCCAATCTCGATCCCGTCCTACTCCCGGTGGCGGACGGAGGAGAGGGGAGTCTTGAGGCCCTGGCCTCCACGGACGCACGTTCGGAGACCCGATGCGTCGAGGACGCGTGGGGAGAGCCGACCGACGCGCAGACCCTGTGGATGGGAAACGAGGCTTGGATCGAGATGTCACAAACGGCCGGCAGCGGATCGCGGTCGGGGCCGACCGCTGCTCTCGCGGCCTCCAGTCGTGGGGCGGGGTTGCTGCTCGATCGTCTACGCGATGCGGAGAGGGTCTATGTCGCCATAGGGGGCACATTGAGCTCGGATGGTGGCGCCGGCCTGGCCTCGGTCCTGGGCTGGCGCTTCCTCGACGCGGACGGGAGCGAGGTTCCTCTCGGCGCTAGGGGTCTCCCTCACCTCGAGCGTGTGGTCGCGGAGTCATCACCGGCGTTCACATGCGTCGGAGCCTGTGACGTCATGGCGCCCTTGCTCGGGCCACGCGGCGCGGCGCACCGCTTCGCGCCGCAGAAGGGTGCGGATGCAGAGGGCGTCGCGCTGATCGAGGCCGGTCTCGAACGGTTCGCCGATGTGATCGAGCGAGACCTGGATCTAGACGTACGGGAGCTCGCCGGAGGCGGAGCGGGAGGAGGCACGGGAGCGGGTCTGGCGGCCTTCCTCAACGCCCAGCTCCAACGTGGCTTCGACCTCATCGCGGCCCGGATCGGTCTCGAGGACGCGATCGCGTCGGCCGACCTCGTCATCACCGGAGAAGGAACGTTCGACGAGCAGACGCTGGAGGGGAAGGCGCCGCTGGGAGTGCTTCAGCTTGCCCAGAGACACGGGATCCCGTGCGGGTTGCTTGCAGGGCGCATCGCTGCAGATCCGGTGAGTGCCGGGTACACCGCGCACGCGGTATTGGATGAGGGCATCGACGCGGCGGTGAGGAGACTGACCCTGGCTCTCTGACGAATGTCCGGGGGCTACGGGGGGATACTGAAGCCGATGTCGACGCAGTCACCGCAGCACTCGCCGCCGAACACGCCGCGGCTCCCGCCGAGCGAACGGATGCGGCGCGCAGGCGTGGTCGCGTGGTCGGTGATAGGGCTGTTGATCCTCGGGCTTGCGGCGGTCTGGGCCCTCTACAGGATCCGGATCATCTTCCCTCCTCTGGTGCTCGCCCTCCTGATCATCTATCTGCTCAACCCCGTGGTGAATCGGCTGGAGGAGCGCCGGGTCAACCGCACCTTGGGAACGATCCTTGCCTACGTCGTCGTCCTCGGCAGCGTGTTCCTGCTGATCGTGGCGGTGACCCCGTTGATCCAGCGACAGGTCAGCGCATTCAGTGAGGACTGGCCCCAGTTCAAGGGTCAGTTGATCGAATCGGTCGAGGAGGGCGCTGCCAGTTTCAACCGGCGTTTCAACGCGGATGTCGACGTTACTCAGGTCCTGTGTCTGTTGGGTGCCGACGAGGACGACGACACGCATCCACTTGCACCGACGGACGCGCGCTGCGATCAAGTGACCGAAGAATTCCGCGAGCGCATCGGCGCTCAAGCCGATCGCATCACCGAGGTCGGTTCGTCCGTCCTCGAAGTGCTGCTCATCCTGATCCTCGGCCCCCTCCTCGCGCTGTACCTCATCATCGATCTGCCACATCTGGGACGAGACATGCTGAATCTCGTTCCCGAGACACACCGCGACGAGTTCGCCGATCTCGGCTCCAAGATCGGTCGCACGGTGGGAGGTTTCTTCCGCGGCCAGCTCGTCGTGGCCCTGATCGTGGGGGTCATGTCGTCGATCGGTTTCCTACTGATCGACCTGCCGTTCTGGTTGGTCATCGGGGCGATAGCCGGTTTCACCAACCTGATCCCTCTCGTAGGGCCGTTCATCGGCGGCGGTCTCGGTTTCCTCGTCGGGACCTTGTCGGGCGGGTTCGGCTTGGGGCTGAAGGCTGCGATCGTCGCGTTGATCGTGCAGCAGATCGACAACCATGTCATCAGTCCTAACGTGATGCGAAGGACCGTGCAGCTCCATCCCGTCACGGTCATGCTGTCCCTGCTGGCGGGAGGGGCGGTGCTCGGCTTCTGGGGCGTGCTGCTCGCGGTACCGACGGTTGCGGTCTCGAAGCTGCTCCTCAGCCACCTATGGCAGACGCGGGTCCTAGGTGTCGAACCGTCTCCCTTCGCTCAGTCTCCCGGTGCCGATCCGCCTTCGGTGGTTCCCGAGCCGGAGCCGCAACCCAGTCGCACGGACTCAGCGGTCCAGGATTGATCCCATCGGCGGCCGTTGTTCGATCGCCACGTCCGTGACGTTCGGCTCGCGCCCCGCAAACTGAACGATCGAGGTGTCGAGGTCGTCGACCAGCTTCATCCGGCCGGATTCCTCGAGCTTGCGCAACGCGCCTTGGAGGACCTGAGACGCCATCCGCCCCAACGCCGGTAACGACTGATTGCGATGAACCCGAAGACCGAGGTCGGCTTGCGCTATGCGCTCGAGGCCGTAGAGGACGTACACGTCGATGAGGAGGCCGAGGTCCACCGCGTATCCGGTAAGGAAGGGCACCTCGCGCGCCAGGTTCCGTCGGATCGCGTACTCCCCCGATAGCGGTTGGATGAATCCGCTCAGCTCCGGCCACACGAGATTGATCAGTGGGCGAGCCACGAGCTCGGTGACTCGGGCGCCACCCTCGACGAGACCGGTTGGTGCAACGAGGGGCCTTTCGTAGAAGGCCTTGACCATGGTGATGTCGGGATGAACGAGCAGGGGGGCCACCAGGCTCGTCACGAAATGCGTATCGAAGTTGCGCGTGTCCGAGTCCACCCAGACGATCAGGTCGTGATCGCACACCGCGAGGCTGCGCCACATCACGTCGCCTTTGCCCGCGACCTCACCGAACTGGGGTAGAAGCGTGGAGGCGTGAACGACCCGGGCACCACGCGCCGCCGCGATGTCGGCCGTGGCATCGACCGACCCGGAGTCGACGACTATGAGTTCGTCCACCAACCCCTCCGCCACCAGGTTCTGGACGGAGGAGCAGATCGTGCCAATCGTCTCGGCCTCGTTCAGGGCCGGGAGGCAGACGCAGACCGAGCTGCCTAGGGCGGCCTTGGCCCGAAGTAGTTCCTCGAGGCCGGCCGTCCAGCGGGGGAAGGTATGCGTTCCGAGCCACCGGCGGAGAGCCGGTTTGGCTTCGTCCACTGCCCGCAGCCTATTCTTGGCCGTCACTCATGAAGTACGTCCTCTCACTCCGATGCAGGGAATGCGGCCGCGACTATCCCGTTGCGCCGCAACATGTCTGCGAGTTCTGCTTCGGCCCCCTCGAGGCGGCCTACGACTACGAGGCGATCGCCGCCGAGATCTCCCGTGCCACGATCGCGGCGGGACCAACAACGATGTGGCGCTACGCACCCCTCCTGCCGGCCCCGGCCGAGGGTGCGATCGATATCGGCGCCGGCTTCACCCGCTTGCGGGAGGCCCCCCGTCTCGCGGCCGAACTGGGGCTCCGCAGGTTGTGGCTCAAGTTGGACGGGGGTAACCCGACACACTCATTCAAGGATCGAGTCGTGTCGGTGGCACTCTCGGTGGCGCGTTCGTTCGGGTTCGAGATCGCGGCCTGCGCGTCCACCGGAAACCTTGCCAACGCGGTGGCCGCTCACGCGGCCGCGGCAGGCATGCGCAGCATCGTGTTCATTCCCAGCGACCTCGAGGAGGGCAAGATCGCGGGGACGGTCGTCTTCGGAGGAGAGGTGGTAGCGGTCGACGGCTCCTACGACGACGTGAATCGCTTGTGCGCGGAGCTGTCGGGCGAGAAGCCGTGGGCTTTCGTAAACGTCAACCTGCGCCCTTACTACGCGGAGGGTTCGAAGACCCTTGCGTTCGAAACCGTGGAACAGTTGGGATGGCGCGTCCCCGACGCGTTCGTGGTGCCCATCGCATCGGGATCACTGCTGACGAAGATCGGCAAGGGCCTGCGCGAACTGCATCACGTCGGACTGATGCCGGACGAGCCGGGCGTGACCATCCATGGAGCCCAGGCGGCGGGTTGTTCGCCCGTTGCCACGGCCTTCGAGAGCGGCACCGACGACGTACGGCCCGTCAAGCCCGACACCGTCGCGAAGTCGCTCGCGATCGGGAACCCTGCAGACGGGTACTACGCGATCAAGGAGGCCCGCGCGAGCGGGGGACGCATCACGTCTATCTCGGAGGAAGCGGTCGTCGACGGGATGCGACTCCTTGCGCGAACCGAGGGCGTCTTCACCGAGACGGCCGGAGGGGTGACCATCGGGACCTTGGAGAAGTTGGTGCGCGAAGGGGATATCGCGCCGGACCAAGAGACCGTCGCTCTCATCACGGGGATCGGCCTCAAGACGCTCGAAGCCCTCGGTTCGAGCGAACCGACCTATCGGATCAAGCCCAGGCTCGAAGACGCGATCGAAGTCCTGGGGAACTGAGGAGGTGGCGCAACGTTGTCCGTGAAGGTGAAGATCCCAACGCAGCTCAGGTCGCTGACCGGTGGCGCTTCGGAGGTTGCGGCGGAGGGATCCGACGTCAAAGGGGTCATCTCGCATCTCGAGCAGAACCACCCCGGTTTCAAGGAGCGGATCCTGGACGATTCCGGCGACCTCCGCCGTTTCGTGAACCTCTACGTCAACGACGAGGACGTCCGGTTCCTCGATGGTCTCTCGACGCCGATACCGGACGGCGCCCTGCTCTCGATAATCCCGGCTGTCGCGGGCGGGGCCCGAGGTCGCTAGATCGACTGCAGAGCGGCCTCCACCTCCGGTGGATGAGGTACCGATCGCCAGCGATCGATCACGTGACCGCTCGCGGTGATCAGGAAGACGGTGGGGATCGTCCGCACGTCGTAGCGCAGCGCGACGTCGGGCCGCGCCATCGCGTCAACCGTGCAGACCTCCGTCAGTCCGGGGGCCTTGGCTACGGCCCCCTCCACGACGCGCAGCGCCGTCTTGCACGGTCGGCAGGCGGGGCTCGTGAACACCACGAACGCGCAGCAACCTTCCATCAGCGCGAGTCCGAGCTCGTCGACGTCCAGGCGGTCGGCACCCGCTCCGGCCCGTCGTCGGTAGAGCTGCCAGCCGGCCAGCAACAGGAGACCCACCGCTCCGGCGAGGAGTAGGGCGAGCGGTCGGCCGCTCATCTAGCTCTGGTGGGCTCGAGCTCGCTGGAAGAAGAGGTAGATCTCGCAGCCGAGGCAGAAAGCGGTCGTGGCCGCGAGGGCAGAAAGAACCGCTACCACGAGGGCGGGGCCCCATCCCAGCGCCCACCAGGCGGTCGAGTCATGCTCGGCGGTCAACAGCACCACCGACGACACGACCAGCAGGGTTGCCCCTATCCGCTGGGCGAAGCGAGGGGGTGCCGCCGGCTCGGGCTCACCCCGAGGGACCGGAAGCGCCTTGAAGAGGTAGGCGAACAGGTTGAAACGGGGTCCGGCCACCGCGGCCGCAAGGAGCACGACGGCGACCGCGATCACGATCCAGCGGGCGTCGAGAAGGAAGGCTATGGCCAGCAGAACCGCCTGGAGGCCCTGGGAGAAGCGGGGCAGATTGGAATCGATCATCCGACAAGCCTAAGACCCGCTCTCAAGTGGCTCGCGGCGACTCCCGATGGTTACTTGACAGGAGGCTTCTAGCGCCCAGCGAGGCGGTACGAGGGGCAGGGGCATGGCGAAGATATTCATAGCGGACGACGAGGCCGATATCCGGCGTCTATTGACCTATGTTCTCGCCGACGAGGGTCACGAGGTCCGAGTCGCCCCCGACGGCCGCGAGGCGATCGAGACCATGATCATGGAGCCCCCAGAGGTCTTGATCCTCGACCTGATGATGCCCTTCATGGACGGGATGGCCGTGCTTCGTGAGATGCAGGACTATCAGACCCTGGACTCGACCAAGGTTCTCGTCCTCACGGCCAAGGGGTCGGAGTTCGACCGGCACCTGGCTTTCGACCTCGGAGCGGACTGCTACCTGACCAAGCCCTTCGAAGCCGACGCGGTAGCCGAGATGGTGGCTACGATGTTGGAGCTGTCGAAGGAAGAACTTAAGGTTAGGCGAGAGCAAGAGCGCGATACGGCGCACCTTCTGTCTCAGCTGGAGTCGATCTTCGAAGACGGAACGAAGGTGGCCGGGCAGATCGATCTGGACGAACGCAGCGGCGAGTAGCGGTTAAAGGGAGGCTGGGAGATGGCGCGGATCCTCATCGCGGAGGACAACGCGGAGATCAGGGCGCTCGTATCGAGCATCCTGGTGGAAGAGGGTCACAAGGTCTCCGTAGCCCAGAACGGGCAGCAGGGTCTCGACATGCTCATGGAAGACCCGCCCGACATCCTCGTGCTCGACATCATGATGCCGCAGATGGATGGCTACACCGTCTTGAAGGAGCTCAAGTCGTCCGGCGTCAAGGACCAGATGAAGATCCTCATCCTTACCGCCAAGACGTCCGAGTCCGACTGGGTGCGCGGCTACAAGCTGGGCGCCGACTCGTATCTCACGAAGCCGTTCGACACCGACGAGCTCATCAACGCGATCGAAGACCTCCTGTCCTCGACCAAGGAACAGCTCCGCGTCCGCCGCGAGCAAGAGCTGGACAAAGCCCAACTCCTGTCCCGCCTAGAGTCGATCTTCGACTCCGGCTGATCCTCCTTACGGAGCGAGCGCGGCTACCCCTTTCTCCTTCCGTGGCTGCGCGAGCCGTGATAGCGGGAGCGAGGACGGCGATCTTCCGAAGTGAACCCTTAAAGCTTGCGGGTGAACGGAGCGAAGAGCGCCGCCCGCAGCGGGAGCGGTCGCGACGGCCCGGCTCCCGAGAGAATGGTCGGTAACCTCGGGAGCGATGGGGCGTCCTAAGGAGCACCGGAGCAACGGTTCGGAGAGGGTTCCGTCGGAAGTCATCGCAGCCTGTAAGGCAGGCGACGAGACAGCCTGGCGCACCTTCGTCGATCTGACGCATCGGGACGTCTACACATTGTGTCTTCGGATCCTCAGCGATCCCGATGACGCTGCGGAGGCGACGCAGGACGCGTACCTCAAGGCATGGCGCGGACTGAAGAGCTTCAGGGGCGATGCACAGCTGGAGACGTGGCTCTATCGAGTAGCGAGCAACGCCGCCGTCAGCAGATATCGAAGCCGGCGCCGGCGCCAGTCGCACGAGACGGGGACCGCAGATGAACTGCTCGGTGAGATGGCTTCTCCAGGATCCGTCGAATCGACGGCAGCCTCGAAGCTCGAGGTCGCGGCCGTCGAGTCGGCCCTCAAGGAGCTGCCGGAGCACTACCGGGTGGCGGTCGTCCTACGCGACATCTATGGGCTGTCGATCGGGGAGATCGCGGATCAGATGAAGATCTCCGAGACGGCGGCGAAGGTGAGGGTCCACAGGGGGCGCAAGCGCCTGAAGGATCTGATGTACGGACAAGGAGAGCGCGATGAGGTGTGAGGAGATCCGGGAGACCCTTCCCGCGTTCGCCGACGGTTACGACGAGTCGCTCGCGGTCAGGCGCCACCTGTCCGGATGCCGCGACTGCCGTGACGAGTTGGAACGCTACGAGTCGCTTGCCGCGGGCATGAGGTCGCTGGCGCACGAAACGCTTCCGGCCTCGCCGGCGCTCGTCTCTGCTCTCTATGAGATCCCCTCCCAGCAGGCTCGCCTCGAGGTGGTTCGCTCGCATCTGGCCGAACATCGCAGGGCCTATGTCGGAGGCGTCGCGGCGCTTGCCGCTGCAGGGGTCAGCGCCTTGATATGGAGATCGCGCAAGGGCCGCCTCCTTCCCGCATGACCGAGCCTCCTGTGCTCACCAGGATCTACTCCGTGCCTCGCTGGCGGCCTAAACTGGCGCGGCTCCTAGGGCGGTAGCTCAGTCTGGTCAGAGCGCTGGTCTCCAAAACCAGTGGCCGGGGGTTCGAATCCCTCCCGCCCTGCAACCCCGCTCCGCGCGCCCTTCTTGCGCCCTATTTGCGTATCTCCCCTGTCCCCCTTTCTGCCGATAAATGAGCTATGGACGAGGGGAAAGCAGCGATGAAGACGCTGCAACGGCTGGCTGCGCTTCATCGCGCCATCGAGGAGGCGGCCGATCTGGCCCCGATCCTGCGCTCGATCCCGGAGACGGTCGTTGAGGTTGCGGGCTCTGGAACGGTCGGCTTGTGGTTGGAGCATGATCGTCAACTCCATCTCGTTGGATCGGCCGGCGATGCCGTGGAGCTGCTGCCTGCCGTGGAGATCGTGGGGGAGGGCGCGATCGGCACGATGTTCGCTTCCCACGCGGTCGCGCACCCGGATCGGTCCGCACCCGATGTCTGTTGGACGTCGGCGACGATGACGGTGAGAGGCAAGCCGGTAGGGACGATCGCGACGAGAGCCCTTCGACCATCGACCGACGACGAGCTCCGCACATTGCGGACCGTGGCGCGAGCGGTCGGCCGGCGGATCGAGGGAGAGCTTGAGGATCGTCTGAAGCCCGCCGGGTCGTCGGCGGTGATGGGTAGGGAGCCGTACCTCGGCCGCCTCGGCGAGGAGCTCGAGCGGTCCCTAAGTGGGAACTACCCCCTGAGTCTGGCCATAGTGCGGGTCCATGGCTACCTCGACGCCGCACTCCTTCGCCGGGTGAACGACCTGGTCAGGAGCGTTGATGAGTGCTTCTCGACCGACCTGGGTGAGTTCGCGATCGTCATGCCGCATACCCCCGCGGAGCACGCGGCCGTGGCGGCTCGGCGCGTCGGCGGAGTCATCCTCAAGGAGTCTGGATCCGGGGTCTCGGTCTCGGTGGGTGTGGCGGAGAGCGCGAGCGGCGACCCTCACCAACTGGACTCGGAGGCCCGCCAAGCGGTCGTCCTGCTGGGCCGCGCGGCGACTCCCAAGAGCGCGGCTTAGCCCGCGACCTAGGGGGACTGCTCCGCTCGGAGGACGCGTCCGTTAGCCCATTCGGGCCATAGCGGGCGAACCGCTCTTCTGTCACGATTGCGCCATGCTGGGACAGATACGCGTGCTACTCGCCGACGACCTACCCGAGATCCGTCAGCTGGTCCGGACGAACCTCGAGTTCGACGGCCGTTTCGAGATCGTGGGGGAGGCCGCCAACGGCCTGGAGGCCGTGGACCTCGTGACCGAGCACCGACCCGACGTCGTCGTGCTGGACCTGGCCATGCCGGAGATGGACGGGCTCGCCGCGATCTCCCGCATCAACCAGGTCGCACCCGGGACCAAGATCGTGGTGCTGTCTGCGTTCCCCGACGACTACAACTCGGGACTCGTGACATCTCTGGGAGCGCACGCCTTCATCGAGAAGGACCGGCCGATGGACGAGCTGATCGACGCGATCGTGGGCGTCGCCGGGGTTCCCGCGGTCTAGCACCGACAGGACGCATCGGCCCTCCGGAGAACCTTTCCGCCATGCGGCGGACCTCCTCGTTGATCGCGGTCGTTTCCATTTCCACCATCCTTGCGGCGACCCTGCCGGCGGGGGCATCTGGGCGCATGCGCGAGGTGTCTTCCGTGCGCGTGTCCAAGTCGGGACTCGGGCGGATCGAGGTCCGAGAGGGGGTTGCGGCGGTGCTGCAGCGCCGTGAGGGCATCGTTGCCCTGCTCGACGTTGCCGATCCCAAGAGGCCGAGGATCCTCGGGCGCTACGACGATGGTGCCGTCGACTCGCTCGACGGCGACCTGGCGTTCTCGGAGGACGGCCGCTTCGTGATCTATGCGCGCCAGACCGTTCAGTTCAGCAGGGACGGTGTGCACGTCATCGACGTGACCGATCCGAAGAACCCCGCCCTGCACTCGTACTCGCCGAGCGGGGGCGCCTACCGGGTGCTGACCCACTCCGATGCTTCGGGTGAGTACGTCGTGCTTCTCGACGCGGTCTACGGGCTCGTCGTGTATCGCCTCGTCGAAGGCGTGCTGATCCCGGTCTACAACGACGCATTGCCGGCCCTAAAGGTCGGAGGTCCCGCGAGCGCCGGGATGGAGATAGTGGGGCGCAGGCTCTACGTGACCACGGGCCAGACCGGCCTTCAGGTCTACGACTTCACCAACCCGACGAACCCCATGGTCTTGGGTGCGTGGGACGGTGAGGGCCTCGCCGAGGTCGAGGTGGTGAAGGTGGGGAAGAGGGTCATCGCCTATGCGGCGACCGAGTACTGGTTCGACTCCAACAACGAGAACGAGATCGTGGTCCTGGATGTGTCCGAGCCCGGACGGATCCGGAAGGTTGCGCGGTGGTTCTACTTCTTCGGGCTGGATGAGATGAACCGCCTCGAAGGGCTGACCTGGAGTGGAGGGGTCCTCTACGCGGCGCACTCCGAGTCAAGTCTGGTGGCCTTCCGTGACGGGCGGGTGGTGGGTCACCTCGAGCCGGGCCGCCACTGCGACCGAGAGGGCGAGGAACGGGGGTGTCTCTACAAGGCCGCGTCACCTCCGGCTTTCGACGTCGAGCGGCTCGGAGCCTTGCTCCTGGTCGCCAGCGACGATGGACAGCTGTATGTGGTCTCACGCTAGAGGCCATCCGGCCCCGTGCTACGCTTGGCGGCCGAATCCCCCCGTAGTTCGGACCTTTATCCGACGCGTCCGACTAGGGCACCGGAAAGGACGATCCCGCTCGTGAACAGGCAGTACAAGCGCATGATGAAGAAGGACGAGGAGCGCAAAGCCCGCGCTCCTCGCCAGCCCAAGGCCCCCGGCGCGCCCACCAAGAAGGAGCGCACCAGGCCGGGTCAGTTCTTCAAAGAGGTTCTCGCCGAGCTGCAGAAGGTGGCATGGCCCACGCGCCAGGAGGTCGTCGCCTACTCCACCGTCGTGATCGTCGCGTCGCTGGCGATGGCCGCGGTCGTCTTCGGGATGGACTACGTGTTCACGAAGGCGATCCTGAGCCTCTTCGGGGTGGACGTATGACCGAGCAGGACATCGAACAGCGCGAGCGCACCGACGCCGAAGCGGCCGAGGGAGGACCTGAGGCCGCCGACGTTGTGGCTCCCCAACCCGATCCCTCTACGACCGGTGACGCCGACGCCGTCGACTCATCGGACGAGGAGTCCAGCGACGACACGAGCGACGACACCAGCGACGACACCAGCGATGACGCGGCCGACGAGAGTGCGACCCCGGCGGAGGCCGTAACCGAGGCGCCCGAGGCACCCGAGCCGGCCGCGACCGAAGCAGAGGTGGAGGTCCCGGTCACCAAGGTCGAGGAGGCAGAGGCCGCGGTCGAGCAACAGGCCGACCCGGATCCGGCGCTCGCGTCCGCGGCTGCGGCGAGCGAGACGGCCGCGGAGGAAGCCCCTGCCGAGTCCGACGAGGACGAGGAGTACGTCCTGGACGACTCCGCGATCCCGCCGAGCGAACGTCCCGGCGACTGGTTCGTGGTCCACACCTACGCCGGATACGAGAACAAGGTGAAGGCCAACCTCCAGTCGCGCATCCAATCGATGAACGTCGAGGATCGCGTGTTCGAGGTCGTGATCCCCATGGAAGACGTCATGGAGATCAAGCAGGGGAAGAAGCAGATCGTTCAGAAGAAGGTCTTCCCCGGTTACCTGTTGGTTCGCATGTACCTCGATGACGACTCTTGGTACGTGGTGCGCAACACGCCGGGCGTCACCGGGTTCGTCGGGTCGGGCGCGAAGCCGACACCTCTGGCCGCCCGCGAGGTCGACAAGATCCTGCAGGTGAAGGAGGACCAGAAGAAGCTCAAGCCACGGCTCGAGTTCGAGGAGCAGGAGAGCGTGCGTGTCATCTCCGGTCCCTTCGCGAACTTCACCGGTCTCATCTCCGAGATCAACGTGGACCAGAGCAAACTCAAGGTGCTCGTCAACATCTTCGGTCGTGAGACCCCGGTCGAGCTCGGCTTCGACCAGGTCGCGAAGCTCTAGGCACGAAAGGAACACGGATGGCTAACGGAGGCGGCAAGCGCAAGAAGGTCGCCCAGATGATCAAGCTCCAGATCCCCGCGGGGCAGGCGACACCGGCGCCGCCGGTCGGTACCGCGTTAGGCCCCGCCGGTATCAACATCATGGATTTCTGCAAGCAGTACAACGCGCAGACCCAGGCTCAGACCGGGACGATCGTCCCCGTAGAGATCACCGTCTACGAGGACCGCTCGTTCGACTTCATCACGAAGTCGCCTCCGGCCGCCGTGCTGCTTCGCCAGAAAGCCGGTGTCGAGAAGGGCTCGAGCGAGCCGAACCGCACGAAGGTCGCGAACGTCACCAAGGACCAGGTCCGCGAGATCGCCGAGATCAAGATGGCGGACCTGAACGCGAACGACATGGACGCGGCGATGAAGATCGTCGAGGGAACCGCCCGTAGCATGGGCATCACTGTTAGCTAGTACCACCCTTAGTCAGCGGGAGGTGGGGCTCGACCCCACCGTCGACCGCAGAGGAGGAGTAGATATGCCGAAGCCCGGCAAGCGTTACCGCGAGGCCCTCGCGAGCCTCGACCGCGAGCACCTGTACTCGCCGCGCGAGGCCATCAAGATCCTCAAAGGCTTCCCGGCCCCCAAGTTCGACGAGACCGTCGAGCTGAACCTGCGCCTCGGCGTCGACCCGCGCAAGGCCGACCAGATGGTTCGCGGCTCCGTATCTCTCCCGAAGGGCACCGGCAAGACGATGCGCGTCGCAGTGTTCGCCAAGGGGGACAAGGCACGTGAGGCCACCGAGGCGGGCGCCGACATCGTCGGCGACGACGATCTGGCGGAGACGATCCAGGGCGGCACGATGGACTTCGATGCGGTCGTCGCGACCCCGGACATGATGCCCACGGTCGGAAAGCTCGGTCGGGTGCTCGGGCCCCGCGGCCTGATGCCGAACCCGAAGTCTGGAACCGTCACCGACGACGTAGCCAAAGCGATCGGAGACATCAAGGGGGGCCGCGTCGAGTACCGGACCGACAAGAACGGCAACCTCCACCTGATCATCGGGAAGAAGTCGTTCACCGAGGAGGACCTCATCACCAACTATGCCTCCGTCGTCGACGAGATCTACCGGTCCAAGCCGGCCGCCGCCAAGGGCCGTTACGTGAAGAGCGTCACCCTCTCGACCACGATGGGCCCCGGCATCCGCATCGACCCCCAGAAGTCCAAGGACACCGCCGAGGAGATCACCGAAGCCGCGGAAGCGGTCTCGTAGGACCGCTCTCGCTCCGGGCGGCGCCGTCCGCTCCGCTCACCCGCAAGCTTTAAGGGTTCGCTTCGGGAGCGGCGCCGTCCTCGCTCCGCTAGTAGTCGCTTCGAGACCATGTCGCGGCTTGGTAATGTGCCCGGCGGAAGCCCCAGACCGTCGGCGGGCGTTGCCCTTAATCGAACATGCCGGCGCAGGTGTCCACGACGCTGCTTGATGCCGCGGTCGCCTGGTCTGGGCGGCCGCTTTTTCTTGTCTTAAGGAGAAACATGGCTAAAGAGAGCAAGCAGCAGGTCGTCGAGGAGATCCGCGCCCGTTTCGAGGAATCCGATGCCGCACTCCTCACGGAGTACCGCGGGCTCACGGTCGGCGAGATCTCGGAGTTGCGCACCGCGCTGCGCGAGGCCAACACCGACTACAAGGTCCTGAAGAACACCCTGGCCCGCATCGCCGTGCGAGAGGTTGGTCTCGAGGAGCTCGCCGGCTCACTCGTGGGGCCGACCGCGATCGCCTTCATCAAGGGCGATGCCGTCGCCGCCGCCAAAGCCTTGGACGACGCGGCGAAGAAGTTCCCCGTACTGGTGGTCAAGGGCGGGGTCATCAGCGGGAAGCTGATCGACGCCGCCGGCGCCAAGGAGCTCGCGAGTCTCGAGCCCCGCGAGGTCCAGCTGGCCAAGATCGCGATGCTGTTCAACACTCCGGCGCAGCAGGCCGTGAACGTGTTCGCGGCCCTGCTGCGGGACTTCGGTTCGATGTTGGCGCAGGTCCTCGCCAAGAAGGAGAGCGGGGAGCTCCCGGCGGGCGATGCACCGGTCGCAGAAGCGCCGGCCGAGGAGGCTCCAGGCCCGGAGGTCGAGGCGCCCGCCGCGGCCGAAGCCGAGGAGGCACCCGCCGCGGCCGAAGCCGAGGAGGCACCCGCCGCTGAGGTCGAGGATCCGGCTCGCGGCGGAACCGAGGCGGCCGAGGTGGCCGCCGACACCGCAGATGCACCGTCCGCCGAGGAGGCGGTCGGGCCAGACGAGACACAGGCAGTTCCCACCGATGGAGCAGAGCCCGCCGAAGGCGGACAGGAGTAAGGAGGAAGGCACGTGGCGATTACCAAAGACGATGTCCTCGACGCAGTAGCCGGTTGGTCGGTGCTCGAGCTCGCCGATTTCGTGAAGGCGTTCGAAGAGAAGTTCGGCGTGACGGCGGCGGCCCCCGTGGCCGTGGCGGCTCCCGGCGGCGGCGGTGCGGCCGGTGGCGGCGCCGAGGCAGCCGAGGAGAAGGACGAGTTCGACGTGGTCCTCTCGGCCGCAGGCGACAAGAAGATCCAGGTCATCAAGGAGGTCCGCGGCCTCACGAGCCTCGGCCTGAAGGAGGCGAAGGACCTCGTCGACGGGGCACCCAAGCCGGTCCTGGAGAAGGTCACCAAGGAGCAGGCCGACGAGGCCAAGGCGAAACTAGAGGCGGCCGGAGCCACCGTCGAACTGAAGTAGTTAGGTCCAAGAAGCGGAGGCCGCCCCGCCGCGATCAGCGGCGGACGGCGCAGTTCTCCGATCCGAGCGAGCGAAGCGAGTCGAAGGCTCGTGCGGCCGGAGCCACCGTCGAACTGAAGTAGTCGGGTCCAAGAGCAAGGCCGGGGAAGGGCATCCTCACGGGTGCCCTTCTTTCGCGTTCAGGTCCGTGTCGGGGGTCGGCGCCGGGTGTAGACAGGGGTGACTCCCTGAACCCGACCTAGGAGGTCTCTCTAGTGGCTACACCCGTAACAGGTACCCCCGAAGGCCCCGTGGGCGGTGCCTCGAAGCCGCGCTGGACGCGCCTGGCGAGCCTCGCCCTGGTGCTCGTGGCGCTCGGCCCTCTCCTCATGTTTGCGGCGGGTCTCCTGTGGGGCCTCGACGTCAGCGAGGACGCCGTCTTCTTCCTGGGAGCGGCGGCCGTCGCCCTGATCGGAGCCCTCGTAGTAGCTCGCTTCGGTACCTGGGCCAAAGTGGTGGGGATCGTCACGGCGGTGCTCTCGGGCGGGGCGCTCTTCTGGACTGCCTTCGGTCTGGCGTCCCCGACCAGTTTCTTCGACTTCATGCCCGGTCTTCTAGTGCTCCCGGGCGCGATCACGGCCATCGTCGCCTGCATCGCCGCGCTCGTGGCGGGACGCCGGGGCCATGCCACGACGAGGCCCGAGCGGGGGGAGAGGACCGCGATCCGAGCGGTCCTGTCGATCGTGGTCATCGCCGCCCTCGCAACGGCCGTGCTCACCTTCACCGGCGGTTCCGACGCCGCGGGCTCCGGAGACGTCGAGGTCGTGGCGAGCGACTTCGAGTTCGAGCCGGGGACCTTCCAGGTGGCCGCCGGGGAGTCCATCCTCGTGCGCAACGACGACCCCTTCCTGCACACCTTCACGGTCGACGACCTCGATATCGACGAGTCCCTGAATCCGGGCAGCGAGGTGCTGATCGAGGTTCCGGAGGGCGGCGGCAGCTACACCTTCTATTGCCGGCCGCACACCTTCGAGCCCGACGATCCCTCCGAGGACGACATGGCGGGCGAGTTGACGGTCCAGTAGTACCCGAGGCACAGAGTTCTGGGGCGTCCGGACTCTCCGGGCGCCCCTTTTTCGTCCGGGCAGCGCTTGAAAGGTGGCCTATCGGGCAGTAACGTGCCCCAGAACCTCATAGACCCGCCGCTCCAGCCGGGGGGCGGTCAGGGCGTTGACTTAGGCGCGTCTGCCGCCTATACTGCTCGTTTGCTGTGCCCAAACCCCGTCCGTTCGATCGCTGTGTCGCGCGGCTAAGAACCGCCCACTGGTGAGCCGGAAGGGGAGAGCCGTAGAGGGATCAGGGGAAACCTCGTCGGCCGTCTCTTGCCTTCCCCTATAGGCGAAACAGGAGGCTCGCTTGTCGTCTAACGCCCTGCGCGAACGTCGTTCGTTCGCCAAGCTTCACGAAGCCCATCCCCTTCCCAACCTGATCAGTGTTCAGAAGGAATCTTTCGACTGGTTCCTGAACGAGGGCCTCGGAGAGACCCTCAACGACATCTCTCCGATCGAGGACTTCACCGGCAACCTTGCTCTGCAGTTCATCCAGCACCGCTTCGAGGAGCCCAAGTTCGACGAGGACGAGTGCAAGGAGAAGGACATGACCTTCTCCCGACCGCTGTTCGTCACCGCCGCCTTCATCAACAAGGAGACGGGCGAGATCAAGGAGCAAACGGTCTTCATGGGGGACTTCCCGATGATGACCGACAAGGGCACGTTCATCATCAACGGCACCGAGCGGGTGGTCGTCAGCCAGCTCGTCCGATCCCCGGGCGTCTATTTCGATCGCAGCATCGACAAGGCCTCGGACAAGGACATCTACACCTGCAAGATCATCCCGGCCCGCGGCGCTTGGCTCGAGTTCGAGACCGACAAGAAGGACATGGTCGGCGTGCGGATCGACCGCAAGCGCCGTCAGAACGTCACCGTTCTCCTTAAGGCCCTCGGTTACGGGAGCAACGACGACATCCTCGCTCTCTTCGACGGCGCGGAGTCGATCGCCCTCACGCTCGAGAAGGACCCGATCGAGACCGAAGAGGACGCGCTGATGGACATCTACCGGAAGCTGCGTCCCGGCGAGCCCCCCACGGCAGAGAGCGCGCGGCAGCTGCTCGAGAACCTCTTCTTCAACAGCAAGCGCTACGACCTCGCGCGTGTCGGCCGCTACAAGGTCAACAAGAAGCTCGGATTCCCCAACGACGAGGAGACGATCCGCGAACACGGCAGCGTGCTCCGTAAGGACGACATCCTCGCCACGATCCGCTACCTGGTCGAGCTCCACGCGAGCAACCCGGACTACGAGACCGACGACATCGATCACTTCGGCAACCGGCGCATCCGTCCGGTCGGCGAGTTGATCCAGAACCAGATCCGCGTGGGGCTGTCCCGCATGGAGCGTGTCGTGCGCGAGCGCATGACCACACAGGACGTCGAGGCGATCACGCCGCAGACCCTGATCAACATCCGGCCGGTGGTGGCGTCGATCAAGGAGTTCTACGGATCGAGCCAGCTGAGCCAGTTCATGGACCAGACCAACCCGTTGGCGGGTCTGACGCACAAGCGTCGCCTCTCGGCCTTGGGACCGGGCGGTCTGTCGCGCGAGCGTGCGGGCTTCGAGGTCCGTGACGTTCACCCCAGCCACTACGGCCGCATGTGTCCGATCGAGACCCCGGAGGGCCCGAACATCGGCCTGATCGGCTCGCTGGCCACCTATGCGCGGCTGAATCGCTACGGGTTCATCGAGACGCCATATCGCACGGTGAAGGACGGCAAGGTCTCCAACAAGATCGAATGGCTGACCGCCGACGACGAGAACCGTCGGATCATCGCCCAGGCCAACGCCGAGCTTGACGGCCAGGGCCGCTTCGTCGGCGATCGCATCCTCGTCAGGGGCAAGAGCAACGAGATCGAGGAGGTCGCCGCCGCTGAGGTCGAGTACATGGACGTCTCGCCGAAGCAGATCGTCTCGGTATCTGCGGCCTGCATCCCCTTCCTCGAGCATGACGACGCCAACCGCGCCCTGATGGGCGCGAACATGCAGCGTCAGGCCGTTCCTCTGCTCCGTCCGCAGGCGCCGATCGTGGGCACCGGACTCGAGGGCCGCGCCGCCATAGACGCGGGTGACGTGATCGTCGCCGATTTCAACGGCACGGTCGAGGAAGCCTCCGCCGAGCAGATCGTGCTGGCGCCCAGCGGCAGCGGTGCCGGAGAGCGCAAGGTCTACAAGCTCGACAAGTTCCGGCGCAGCAACCAGTCGACCTGCATCAACCAGCGCCCGGTCGTGAACGAGGGTCAGAAGGTCAAGAAGGGCGACATGCTCGCCGACGGCCCCTCGACCGACAAGGGCGAGCTGGCACTGGGCGCGAACCTCCTCGTAGCGTTCATGAGCTTCGAGGGCTACAACTTCGAGGACGCGATCATCCTCAGCGAGCGCCTCGTGAAAGAAGACATCCTCACGTCGATCCACATCGAGGAGTACGAGATCGACGCGCGCGACACCAAGCTGGGCGCCGAGGAGATCACCCGCGATATCCCTAACGTGAGCGAAGAGGTCCTTGCGGACCTCGACGAGCGCGGCATCATCCGGATCGGTGCCGAGGTCGGTCCCGGCGACGTCCTCGTCGGCAAGGTCACGCCGAAGGGCGAGACCGAGCTGACGCCTGAAGAGCGACTGCTCCGCGCGATCTTCGGCGAGAAGGCGCGCGAGGTGCGCGACACCTCACTCAAGATGCCGCACGGTGAAGAGGGCAAGGTCATCGGTGTGCGCGAGTTCTCGCGCGACAACGGCGACGAGCTCCCGCCCGGCGTGAACGAGCTGGTTCGTGTCTTCGTCGCTCAGAAGCGCAAGATCTCGGAAGGCGACAAGCTCGCCGGACGTCACGGCAACAAGGGCGTCATCTCCAAGATCCTTCCGGAGCAGGACATGCCGTTCCTCGCGGACGGCACGCCCGTCGACATCATCCTGAACCCGCTGGGCGTCCCTTCACGTATGAACCTCGGCCAGGTGCTCGAGACGCACCTCGGCTGGGTGGCGAAGATGCGTTGGGAGGACACCGACGGCGTGTCTGAGGCTGGTAAGTGGCGTGACGCCGAGCCAACCTTCGTCGAGACGCCGGTGTTCGACGGCGCCTCCGAGGTCGAGCTGATCCAGGCGATGAAGGCTGCCGCCGCGAAGAAGACCGAGTACCCGCTCGTGAACGAGGTGGGCAAGGCCCAGCTCTACGACGGCCGCTCGGGCGAGCCGTACGACGGGATGATCACCGTCGGCTACAAGTACATCCTGAAGCTGAGCCACCTGGTCGACGACAAGATCCACGCCCGTTCGACCGGTCCCTACTCGATGATCACCCAGCAGCCGCTCGGTGGTAAGGCGCAGTTCGGTGGCCAGCGTTTCGGAGAGATGGAGGTCTGGGCCCTCGAGGCCTACGGCGCCGCCTACTGCCTGCAGGAGCTCCTTACGATCAAGTCCGACGACGTGCTCGGCCGCGTGAAGGTCTACGAGGCCATCGTCAAGGGCGAGAACATCCCAGAGCCGGGCATCCCCGAAAGCTTCAAGGTCCTGATCAAAGAGATGCAGTCCCTCTGTCTGAACGTCGAGGTCCTCTCGGCCGAGGGCGAGGAGATCGAAATGAAAGAGATCGACGAGGACATCTTCCGCACGGCGGAGGAGCTCGGTATCGATCTGTCCCGCCGCGAGCCGTCTTCGGTTGAGGAGGTTTAAGACACTTTGCTAGACGTCAACTACTTCGACGAACTGCGGATCGGTCTCGCTACCGGGGACCAGATCCGGGCATGGTCGAACGGCGAGGTCAAGAAGCCGGAGACCATCAACTACCGCACCCTCAAGCCGGAGAAGGACGGGCTCTTCTGCGAGAAGATCTTCGGGCCGACCAAGGACTGGGAGTGCTACTGCGGCAAGTACAAGCGCGTTCGCTTCAAGGGCATCATCTGCGAGCGCTGCGGCGTGGAGGTCACGCGCGCCAAGGTGCGCCGCGAGCGCATGGGACACATCGAGCTCGCGGCCCCCGTGACACACATCTGGTACTTCAAGGGCGTTCCGTCGCGCCTCGGTTATCTGCTCGACATCGCGCCGAAGCAGCTCGAGAAGGTCATCTACTTCGCGGCCTCGATCGTTACAGAGGTCAACGAGGACAAGCGCCACAAGGACCTTCCGATGCTCGAGGAGGACCTCGGTAAAGAGGTCGCGCGCATCGAGACGGATCGCGACAAGCGCGTCGAGGAGATCCAGAAGGAGACCGAGGCCACGCTCGAGGAGATGGAGGCGAGAAGCGCCCGCTCCACCGAGAAGAAGGCCAAGATGAAGCAGTCGGACTCGCAGCAGAAGCAGGTGCGAGACCGGGCCGGCGAGCAGATCCAGCGACTGCGCGACACCTTCGACACCTTCCAGGTGCTCGAGCCGAAGTACATCGAGGAGCGCGAGGAGATCTGGCGCGACCTCAAGGACTACTACGGCGAGTACTTCAAAGGCGGCATGGGAGCCGAGGCCATCAAGGACCTCCTTTCCAGCCTCGACCTCAACAAGGAGGCCGAAGACCTGCGCGACGTCATCAAGAACGGCAAGGGCCAGAAGCGTCAGCGCGCGATCAAGCGCCTGAAGGTCGTCGCGCCGTTCGTGGACGAGACCAAGAAGAACAGCCCCATGGGCATGGTGCTCGACTGCGTCCCCGTCATCCCGCCGGACCTCCGTCCGATGGTGCAGCTCGACGGTGGCCGCTTCGCGACCTCGGACCTCAACGACCTCTACCGCCGTGTCATCAACCGGAACAACCGTCTGAAGAGGCTGTTGGACCTCGGGGCCCCCGAGATCATCGTCAACAACGAGAAGCGCATGCTCCAGGAGGCCGTCGACGCTCTGTTCGACAACGGCCGCCGCGGGCGTCCGGTCACCGGACCGGGCAACCGTCCGCTGAAGTCGTTGAGCGACATGCTCAAGGGAAAGCAGGGACGTTTCCGCCAGAACCTGCTCGGTAAGCGCGTCGACTATTCGGGTCGTTCGGTGATCGTCGCCGGACCGACCCTGAAGCTGCACCAGTGTGGTCTTCCGAAGCAGATGGCGCTCGAGCTCTTCAAGCCGTTCGTGATGAAGCGCTTGGTCGACCTCGGCCATGCGCAGAACATCAAGAGCGCGAAGCGGATGGTCGAGCGGTCGCGTCCGCACGTCTGGGACGTCCTCGAGGAGATCATCCACGAGCACCCGGTCCTGCTGAACCGCGCCCCGACGCTTCACCGTCTGGGTATCCAGGCCTTCGAGCCCAAGCTGGTCGAGGGCAAGGCGATCCAGATCCATCCGCTCGTGTGCGTGGCGTTCAACGCCGACTTCGACGGCGACCAGATGGCCGTGCACGTTCCGCTCTCCGCGGAGGCACAGGCTGAGGCTCGCCTGCTCATGCTCTCGGCGCACAACGTGCTGTCGCCGGCGCACGGTGACCCGATCGTGGCGCCGACGCAGGACATCATCCTCGGCGTCTACTACCTGACCACGTCGCACGATGGCGAGCCGGGCGAGGGCAAGGTCTTCTCGTCTGCGAACGAGGCCTTCATGGCCTACGACTCGAAAGCCGTCGGTCTACACGCCAAGGTGAAGGTGCGCGGCCTGAAGCGTTTCGAGGACGAGGACGAGGAGTCCTACAACGCGAACCCGAACCGCCTGATGGAGACCACCGCGGGCCGGGTGATCTTCAACGCGGCCCTGCCCGACGACTTCCCCTTCCAGAACTCCGTGTTCCGCAAGAAGGAGCTGTCGACGATTATCGATCGTTGTGCCCGGACCTACGACAAGAAGGACCTGGCCGAGACGCTCGACGCCCTGAAGGACGTGGGTTTCCACTACGCCACGAGGGCCGGCGTAACCGTCGGTCTCGAGGACGTCACGACGCCCGCCAAGAAGGGCGAGATCATCAAGGCCCACGAGAAGCAGGCTGCGGACATCGAGAAGCAGTACCGCCGCGGCATCATCACCGACGACGAGCGTCGTCAGGAGTTGATCGAGGTCTGGACCGAGGCGTCGGAGCAGGTGAAGGACGAGATGGAGAAGTCCTTCATGGCCGACGAGCTCAACCCGATCTGGATGATGGCCCACTCGGGAGCCCGAGGGAACATCATGCAGATCCGCCAGATCGCCGGTATGCGCGGCCTGGTCGCCAACCCGCGCGGCGAGATCATCCCCAACCCGATCCGCTCGAACTTCCGCGAGGGCCTCACCGTCCTCGAGTACTTCATCTCGACGCACGGTGCTCGTAAGGGACTGGCGGACACGGCTCTGAGAACCGCCGACTCCGGTTACCTGACCCGTCGTCTGGTCGACGTGAGCCAGGAGGTCATCGTCCGCCAGGAGGACTGCGGCACCGATCGCGGCATCTCGCTCGACATCGTCAAGGAGCGCGCGAACCTCAAGCAGAAGCTGCAGACCCGCTTCCTGCTCGAGGACGCGGTGGATTCCGACGGCAAGGTGATCGTCGACACGAACACGCCGATCACTCCGGAGCTGGCCGAGACGATCGGGAACTCCAGCGTCCCACAGGTCATGCTGCGCTCGGTCCTCACCTGCGAGGCCAAGTACGGCGTGTGCCAGAAGTGCTACGGCATCTCTCCGGCGACCAGCCGGATCGTCGAACTCGGCGAGGCCGTCGGCATCGTCGCGGCTCAGTCGATCGGCGAGCCCGGCACCCAGCTCACCATGCGTACGTTCCACACGGGCGGTGTCAGGTTCCGCGGCGGTTCCGACATCACCAGCGGTCTGCCGAGGGTCGTCGAGCTGTTCGAGGCTCGGACGCCGAAGGTCAAGTCCGAGATCGCCCGCGCCAGTGGGCGCATCGAGATCGAAGAGGACGAGCGCACCCGGCAGATCAAGTTGATCCCGGACGACGGCAGCGAGCCGATCCCCTACAAGATCGGCCGCTACGACGACGTGCTCGTGCGGACCGGCGACACCGTTCAGGCCGGCGACGCCCTAACCGAGGGCTCGCACGACCCGGACGAGATCCTCGACGTCATGGGGACCCGGGCGGTGCAGCTCTACCTCGTCAACGAGGTCCAGAAGGTGTACCGCAACCAGGGTGTGCCGATCCACGACAAGCACATCGAGCTGATCGTTCGTCAGATGCTGCGCAAGGTGAACGTCCAGGAGCCCGGCGATACCGAGTTCCTTCCCGGTCAGCTGGTCGACGCGCGCACCTTCGCCGAGGCGAACGAGAGGGTGGTCGCCGACGGAGGCGAGGCCGCAACGGCCCGCCCGATCCTCATGGGGATCACGAAGGCGTCGCTCGCCACGGAGTCGTGGTTGTCGGCGGCATCGTTCCAGGAGACGACCAGGGTCCTCACCGAGGCTGCGATCAACGGTAAGAGCGACCCGCTGCTGGGCCTGAAGGAGAACGTCATCATCGGAAAGCTGATCCCGGCTGGTACGGGGATGAGCCGCTACCGCTCGATCCGGGTCGAGACGACCGGCGACGCGGCGATGAGCGACGACGAGGCTCGGGCCATGTTCGGACTTCCCCCTCGCGAGGAGGAAGAGGACGTAGCGAGCTTCATGGGCCTCCAGGCCGTGCCCTCCGCCGAGGACGGCGAGGGCGAGGGCGACGGCGAGGTGGTCGTCCCCGAGCCCGAAGAGGTGGCCGCCGAGTAACCGTTTTCTGCTAACTCAGCTACACACCACGGTGTGTTTCTGACCTGAAAATGTGCCCCCGGCTCCGGCCGGGGGCCTTTTTCTTCCCGGCCGAGCGCTAGTTGTCGAAGGCGTCGTCGCCGCTCGGGTCTGGCGCCGGCTCTTCGCCGCTGCCGGTGCAGGACTCGACCGTTCCGACCACCCAGCCGCCGGGCAGCCGGTTCGCCCGGGCGATCACCACGATGTGGCTGTCGGCGTCCCGGTGGATGAAGTCCGCCCGATTGGGCCGCTGGAAGGCGAGGAGGAACTCGTCCTCGGCCGGTAGGTGGGCCTTGTCGAGCAGGTAGACCCTGAGCGCCTGCTCGGGATCGTTGCTCCCGGCCCCCTGGGCGTAGTCGATGTGGACGATCTGCGACATCTCGCCGGCGGGACACTGGAGCTCGAACCTTTTCAGGCGCAACTTGCCGGGGCTCGACGATCCGCTGGGAACCGTTTCGGGCGCGGGGAGCGGCTCCGTGGCGTCGCTCGCGCAGGCCCCGCCGAGCAGGACGGCGGCGAACAGCGTCACGAGAAGCCTTCTCATGCCCCTAGGATGCCGGAAGGAGAGGGCAAGGTGGCGCGTTTGACCGTATCCACCTGCACGTTTATCCTCTCCCGTCGCGCCCCTCCGGGGGCGTGTTCCACGAGATAGCAGCTTCACCACCCGAGTTCGGTGAGCTTCGCGAGGCCCGGTCGCCCCGGGAACCGGCGGGGTTGGGGTTACATCGCCGAACGCAAGACCTGACAAGCGCCTTGGTGGCGCGCTCATAGAGGTGAGGTGCGCCCGTGTGTCGCCCACTTCAGGGCGTTTCCGGGTGCGCGAGTTCAAAGGAGAACAGTTGCCGACGATCCAGCAGCTGGTGCGCCAAGGCCGCCAGAGCAAGAAGGAAAAGTCGAAGTCGCCCGCGCTGAAGGGCTCTCCCCAGCGTCGCGGCGTCTGCACGAGGGTCTATACGACCACTCCCAAGAAGCCGAACTCGGCGCTCCGCAAGGTCGCTCGCGTCCGCCTCACCTCGCAGATCGAAGTCACCGCCTACATCCCGGGGATCGGACACAACCTGCAGGAGCACTCGATCGTGCTCGTCCGCGGGGGCCGGGTTAAGGACCTCCCGGGTGTCCGCTACAAGATCGTGCGCGCGGCCCTCGACACCGCCGGTGTCAAGGACCGCGTCCAGTCGCGCAGCAAGTACGGCGCGAAGAAGCCCGGAGGTGCGGGCTAATGCCACGGCGCGGCCCCGCTTCTCGAAGGGAGCTCCTTCCCGATCCGATCTATCAGTCGCTGCTCGTGACCCAGATCCAGAACCGGATCATGACCCGCGGCAAGAAGACCCTCGCGGAAGGTGTCGTGTACGAGGCACTCCGCAAGGTGCAGGACAAGACCGGCAAGGACCCACTGCCGATCCTCAAGAAGGCGATCGACAACATCAAACCGTTGCTCGAGGTGCGCTCCCGCCGGGTCGGCGGTGCCACCTATCAAGTTCCGGTCGAAGTGGTCGCTCGTCGCGGCACCACGCTGGCGATCCGTTGGCTCGTCACCTTCTCGCGGAAGCGGCGCGAGCGCTCGATGGCAGACCGCCTCGCGGGCGAGATCCTCGACGCGAGCGGAGGCGCAGGCGCGGCAGTGAAGCGCCGCGAGGACATGCACAAGATGGCCGAGGCGAACAAGGCGTTCGCCCACTACCGCTGGTGACGAGTGAGGTGGCGAGCGCCGCTTGCGAGCGCTCGCAGACGAACGAGGAACGAAACCGCGAAGCGGTTTCCGTAAGGGACTAGGACAGAGATGGCTGACGCAGCAGAGAAGCAGGTACCGGAGAAAGGGCCCGACCTCCGCGCCGTGAAAGGCGGGGGGAGCGTGACCCTGCGCGAGTACCCGCTGAGTCATACCCGCAACATCGGGATCATGGCGCACATCGATGCAGGGAAGACGACAACGACCGAGCGGATCCTGTACTACACCGGCAAGACCTACAAGATCGGTGAGGTCCACGAGGGCGCGGCCGTCATGGACTGGATGGTCCAGGAGCAGGAGCGCGGCATCACCATCACGTCCGCGGCAACGACCTGCAACTGGAAGGGCTACTGGATCAACATCATCGACACGCCCGGCCACGTCGATTTCACCGTCGAGGTCGAAAGGTCCCTGCGAGTTCTGGACGGTGCCGTTGCGGTGTTCGATGCCGTGGCCGGTGTCGAGCCACAGTCCGAGACCGTGTGGCGACAGGCGGACCGTTACAACGTGCCGCGCATCTGTTTCGTCAACAAGATGGACCGCGTAGGCGCCGACTTCTTCCGTACGGTGCAGATGATCCACGACCGTCTTAACGGGACGCCCGTCGTGATCCAGCTCCCGATCGGCAAGGAGTCCGACTATCACGGCGTCGTCGATCTCGTGACGATGGTCGCTCACTACTGGCCGGACGACGGTCGCGGCGAGGAGTGGGACGACCGTCCGATCCCCGACGACATGAAGGAGCAGGCCGACCAGTACCGCCACGACCTCCTCGAGGTGCTCGCCGACCACGACGAGAAGATCATGGAGAGCTACATCGCGGAACAAGAGGTCTCGGTCGAGGAGCTCCGCAAAGCCTTGCGTCGGGCGACCATCGCCGGCGAAGTGACCCCCGTGCTCTGCGGTACCGCCTTCAAGAACAAGGCCGTCCAACCGTTGCTCGACGCGATCGTCTGGTATCTCCCCTCGCCGACCGACGTCCCTCCCATGGTGGCGACCCGGCCGACGAGCGGCGAGTCGGTCGAGCGCAAGCCCGACGACGCGGCCCCCTTCTCCGCACTCGCCTTCAAGATCATGAGCGACCCCTACGTGGGCCGGCTCACCTATCTGCGCGTCTACTCCGGCACCCTCAAGAGCGGCGAGCACGTCGCCAACGCGACGCGCGAGCGCAAGGAGCGCGTCGGTCGCATCCTTCAGATGCACGCGAACCACCGCGAGGACAAGGAAGCCGTCTTCGCGGGGGACATCGTGGCGGTGGTGGGACTCAAGCAGACGCTCACCGGCGACACCCTTTGCGACCCCAACGACCAGGTCCTGCTCGAGGAGATGACCTTCCCGACGCCGGTGATCGACGTCGCGATCGAGCCCAAGTCCAAGCAGGACTCGGACAAGCTCGGCAACGCGCTGCAGCGTCTGTCCGAGGAGGACCCGACCTTCCGCGTCAAGACCGACGACGAGACCGGTCAAACCATCATCTCGGGCATGGGCGAGCTTCACCTCGAGGTCCTCGTCGACCGGCTGATCCGCGAGTTCAAGGTCGGAGCCAACGTCGGCAAGCCCCAGGTCGCCTACCGCGAGACGATCACGCAGCCGATCCACAAGTCCGAGGTCCGCTACGTCAAGCAGACCGGAGGTAAGGGTCAGTACGGCCACGTCGTCCTGGACGTCGAACCAACGGGCCCCGGCGGCGGTTACGAGTTCATCAACAAGATCACCGGCGGGAAGATCCCGACCGAATACATCCCGGCCGTGGATCAGGGTGTGCAGGAGGCCATGGCCTCCGGTGTGTTGGCCGGTTATCCGGTGGTCGACCTACGCGTGACGTTGATCGACGGCTCGTACCACGACGTCGACTCCAGCGAGATGGCCTTCAAGATCACCGGTTCGATGGCCATCAAGGAAGCGGCCCGCAAGGCGCAGCCGGCGCTCCTCGAGCCCATCTTCGACGTCGAGGTCGTGACGCCCGAGGAGTACATGGGCGACGTGATCGGAGACCTCTCGGGGCGGCGCGGCAAGATCGAGTCGATGGATCAACGCGGGTCGGACCGCATCGTGAAGGCGCAGGTCCCTCTCGCCGAGATGTTCGGTTACGCCACCGAGCTCCGCTCGCGCACGCAGGGCCGCGCGACGTACACCATGCAGTTCGATTCGTACCAGCAGGTCCCGCAGTCAATCTCGGAAGAGATCATCCGCAGGGTTCGAGGCGAGTAGCCACAAAGGCAGGAGGAGAGGATGGCTAAGCAGAAGTTCGAGCGCACCAAGCCACACGTAAACATCGGCACGATGGGTCACATCGACCACGGTAAGACGACCCTTACCGCGGCGATCACCAAGACGCTCGCCGACCGCAACCCGAACGTGCAGTTCACGGCCTTCGACCAGATCGACAAGGCGCCGGAAGAGAAGGAGCGGGGCATCACCATCGCCATCGCTCACGTCGAGTACGAGACGGACAACCGTCACTACGCGCACGTCGACATGCCGGGTCACGCCGACTACATCAAGAACATGATCACGGGAGCCGCCCAGGTGGACGGGGCGATCCTCGTGGTATCGGCGGCGGACGGCCCGATGCCCCAGACGCGCGAGCACGTGCTGCTCGCTCGTCAGGTCAACGTGCCCTACATCGTCGTCGCCCTGAACAAGGTCGACATGGTGGACGACCCCGAGCTCCTCGACCTCGTCGAGCTCGAGGTCCGCGAGCTCCTCAGCGAGTACGAGTTCCCCGGCGACGACACGCCGGTCGTGCGCGTCTCGGCTTTGAAGGCGCTCGACGGCGACGCCGAGGCCCAGGAGGGTGTGCTCGAGCTGATGAAGGCCGTCGACGAGTACATCCCCGAGCCCGAGCGCGACACGGACAAACCCTTCTTGATGCCGATCGAGGACGTCTTCACCATCACCGGTCGTGGGACCGTGGTGACCGGGCGTGTCGAGCAGGGCATCCTGAAGACCGGCGAGGAGATCGAGATCGTCGGTATCCGCCCGACCACGAAGACCGTCGTCACGGGTATCGAGATGTTCCGCAAGATGCTCGACGAGGCGCAGGCCGGAGACAACGCCGGCATCCTGCTCCGCGGCACCAAGAAGGACGACGTCGAGCGCGGTCAGGTCCTGTGCAAGCCCGGCTCGATCACGCCGCACACGAAGTTCACGGCGCAGGTGTACATCCTCGGCAAGGACGAGGGTGGCCGCCACACGCCTTTCTTCAACAACTACCGTCCGCAGTTCTACTTCCGCACCACGGACGTGACCGGCTCCATCCAGTTGCCGCAGGGCACCGAGATGGTCATGCCGGGCGACAACACCGAGATGACCGTCGAGCTGATCCAGCCCGTGGCCATGGACGAAGGTCTGCGCTTCGCCATCCGTGAGGGTGGCCGCACCGTCGGCGCCGGCCGTGTCGTGAAGATCCTCGAGTAGCGCAACACCACGGAACAAGGGAGTCCTAGTGGCGAACGGCATGAAGATCAGGATCAGGCTGAAGGCGTACGACCATGAGGTCATCGACCAGTCGGCGAAGAAGATCGTCGAGACGGTGACCCGTACCGGCGCGAGCGTCAACGGCCCGATCCCCCTGCCCACGGAGCGTTCCGTGTACACGGTCATCCGTTCGCCGCACAAGGACAAAGACTCGCGCGAGCACTTCGAGATGCGAACGCACAAGAGGTTGCTCGACATCGTCAATCCCACCCCGAAGACGGTCGACTCGCTCCAGCGTCTCGACCTCCCGGCGGGCGTGGACATCGAGCTGAAGCTCTAAGGAAAGAGGGAACCGCCAGTGGCAACAGAGGTCAAAGGGATCCTCGGTCGCAAGATCGGGATGACCCAGGTGTTCGACGACGCGGGGCACGCGGTGCCCGTGACCGTCATCGAAGCCGGGCCCTGTCGCGTCGCCCAGATCAAGAGGCCGGAGACCGACGGTTACTCGGCCGTCCAGCTCGCGTTCGGGATCGCGAAGCGCGTCAACAAACCGATGGCGGGTCACTTGGCCAAGGGGGACATCGAAGGGGCGAAACACCTCGTCGAGTTACGCCTCGAGGACATGGCCGGCTACGAGCTGGGCGGCGAGATCAAGGCAGACATCTTCGAGGCCGGCGAAGCGGTCGACGTGATCGGTGTGACGAAGGGGAAGGGGTTCGCGGGAGGCATGAAGCGTCACAACTTCAAAGGCCTGTCCGCGTCGCACGGGACGATGCGCAAGCACCGTTCTCCTGGTGCCATCGGCGCCTGCGCGACCCCCGCTCGCGTCTTCAAGGGAACCCGCATGGCAGGTCAGATGGGCCACCGTCGCGTGACCACCCTGAATCTGAAGGTGATCAAAGCCGACCCCGAGCGCAACCTATTGCTGCTGCGCGGCGCCGTTCCCGGCCCCCGCGGCGGTCTGGTCATGATCCGCAGTGCGGTGCGGCTCCGCCAGCGCGGCCAGAGGAAGGCGTCATGAAGGCGAAGGTCATCGACGGAGCAGGGAAGGTCACGGGCAACCGGGACCTCCCCGAGGAGCTCTTCGGCGGCGAGGTGAACGTGCCCCTGATGCATCAGGTCGTTACCGCGCAGCTCGGCGAGGCGCGTTCGGGCACCGCTTCGACCAAGACGCGCAGCGAGGTTCGCGGTGGCGGCAAGAAGCCATGGCGCCAGAAGGGGACGGGCCGCGCCCGGCACGGCTCGATCCGCAGCCCGATCTGGGTAGGTGGCGGAGTGGTCTTCGGGCCGAAGCCACGCTCGTACTCGGTGAAGGTGAACAAGAAGATGCGCGCGGCCGCCCTGCGGAGCGCTTTGGCCGACAAGGCGCAGGGTGAGGCGGTCTGGGTGCTCGACGGCTTCTCCGAGACCAAGACGAAGGCAGCCGCCGCGTGCCTGAAGGCCGCGGGGGTCGAAGGCAAGGTCCTGGTCGTCCTGGATCCGCGTGACGAGAACTCCAGGACGGTCGACCAGGCGTTCCGCAACCTCGGGAACGCGGCGTTCACGCTCGTCGGCTCGCTCGGCACCTACGACGTACTGGCCGCCGACGCCCTCGTGTTCACGAAGAGCGCGCTCGACTCCTACACCGAACCTCGCACGCAGAAGCAGGAGGCGACCGCATGACCAGCACCAAGTCCGACCCTCGCGATGTGATCCTCGCACCGGTGGTGAGTGAGAAGTCCTACTCGCTGCTGGATCAGAACGCGTACACGTTCGTGGTGCATCGGGACGCGAACAAGACCGAGATCCGTCAGGCGATCGAGACGATCTGGGACGTGAAGGTCGTCAGCGTCAACACGATCAACCGTCGTGGCAAAGAGAAGCGCTTCCGTTTCACGAAGGGCCGTCGCCCGGACAGCAAGCGGGCCATCGTGAAGCTGGCAGAGGGCAACAAGATCGAGATCTTCGAGCAGCAGGCATAAGGGATAGATATGGCTATCAGGAAGACCAAACCGACATCTCCGGGACGGCGTTTTCAGTCGTATTCGGACTACAAGGAGCTCACGCGCAACGAGCCCGAGAAGGGTCTCGTTGAGCCGAAGCCCAAGAAGGCGGGTCGCAACAACTACGGCCGCGTGACCACGCGTCATCAGGGCGGTGGCAACAAGAACCGTTACCGGGTGATCGACTTCCGCCGCAACAAGGACGGCGTTCCGGCGAAGGTGGCCCATGTCGAATACGACCCGAACCGCAACGCCCGCATCGCGCTCCTGCACTACGCCGACGGCGAGAAGCGCTACATCCTGCTGCCCAACCGGGTGAAGGTGGGCGACAAGCTGGCGTCGGGCCCGGGGGCCGAGATCCGCCCCGGGAACGCCCTGCCGTTGCGGAACATCCCCGTCGGTACGGTCGTTCACAACGTCGAGCTCAAGCCCGGGGCGGGCGGCAAGATGGCTCGTTCCGCCGGTTCCTCGGTGCAGCTCGTGGCCAAGGAAGGCGACAGGGCGACGCTCCGGCTCCCCTCCGGCGAGATGCGGATGGTTCCGCTCTCCTGCCGCGCGACCGTGGGAGAGGTAGGCAATGCCGAGGCCGAGCTGATCTCGGTCGGCAAGGCGGGCCGCGCTCGCTGGAAGAACAAGCGACCTTCGGTTCGTGGCGTCGCCATGAACCCGGTCGACCATCCGCTCGGCGGTGGCGAGGGGAAGTCGTCCGGTGGACGCCATCCCGTCAGCCCCTGGGGCAAGCCCGAGGGTCGCACCCGCAAGAAGAAGCCGTCGGATCAGTTGATCGTCCGGCGTCGCAGGAAGAAGAGAGGTCGGTAGCTAGATGCCGCGTAGTTTGAAGAAGGGTCCGTTCGTGGACGACCACCTGCTGGTCAAGGTCGTCGAGATGAACAAACGCAACGAGAAGCGCGTCATCAAGACGTGGTCTCGCCGCTCGACGGTCATCCCCGAGATGGTGGGTCACACGATCGCGGTCCACGACGGGCGCAAGCACGTTCCGGTGTACGTCACCGAGGCGATGGTCGGCCACAAGCTCGGCGAGTTCGCTCCGACGCGGGCGTTCCGGACGCACGGCGGCGCAGCCGAGAGAACCACGAGGGCTCGATAGACATGGCCTATAAGACGAACCCCGAGGCGCAGGAGTCCCTCGCGGCGGCCAGGTTCATCCGGATGTCGCCGTCGAAGGCGCGCCAGGTCGTGGACCTCATCAGGGGGCGGCACGTCGAAGACGCTCGGCGCGTCCTGAAGTTCACGCTGCGGGGAGCGGCCCCCGTGGTGGGCAAGGTCCTCGAGTCGGCGATCGCCAACGCGGAGCACAACCGCGGCCTGCCGGGCGACGAGCTCGTCGTCACCCGAGCCTGGGTGGACGAGGGTCCGACCCTCCGTCGTTACCGGCCGAGGGCCCAGGGCCGCGCGACGCGGATCCGGAAGCGCACCTGTCACATCGCCGTGGTGGTGGGACGTCCCGAGGATCAGATCTTGACCGAGCGACCGGCGACGAAGCAGACGACCCGCCGCCTACGCAAGGACACGGCCGGGAAGCCCCCGACGCGCAAGTCGGCGACCGAGGAGAGCGTGGCCACCGACGCGTCCCCCGAGATGACCAGCAAAACCGCGAAGAAGAAGACAAGCGCGAAGAAGACGACGGCCAAGAAGACGACGGCCAAGAAGACGACGGCCAAGAAGACGACGGCCAAGAAGACGACCGCAAAGAAGACCACGAAGAAGAAGACCGAGGGGGACAAGTGAACCTCCAGGCAACGTTCGCGCTCCGCCGGCGGCTGCGAAGCAGCGCCATGCTGCGTTCTCGCTCGCGCACGCACCTTCCAGGTGCGCACGCTCCCTGCGGCCTTGCCTGGCGCGCTTCTCGCTCGCCAGCCGAAGGCTCACGTCACCAGGAGGTTCACCAGTAATGGGACAGAAGGTTCACCCTTACGGCTTCCGCCTCGGGATCCACACCGATTGGAAGTCGCGTTGGTTCTCGGAGAAGCAGTACA
>Ga0299913_10000082_pt1 | contig 42422 bp, 37 predicted proteins | sample RVTome_9_FD_201360 | JGI IMG/M metagenome (GOLD analysis project Ga0299913, IMG submission 201360) | Soil microbial communities from uranium-contaminated site in the Upper Colorado River Basin, Wyoming, United States - RVT155D38 (version 2) ... | reverse complement strand
GCTGCTCGCCCAGCAGCACGGCGAGACGTTCGGCGAGCGCTTCAGCGGCTTCCCCGTCAAGGTCGCGGTGCTGTCGCGCTTCGCCTCGGCCCGCGAGCAGAAGGCGATCCTCGACGGTCTGGCCGGCGGCACCGTCGATCTCGTGATCGGCACCCACCGCCTGCTGGGCACCGATGTGCAGTTCAAGGACCTCGGCCTGGTGGTGGTCGACGAGGAGCAGCGCTTCGGGGTCACGCACAAGGAGAAGCTGAAGGCGCTGCGCACCTCCATCGACGTGCTGACCATGAGCGCCACGCCGATCCCGCGCACCATGGAGATGGCGATCACCGGCATCCGTGACCTGTCCACCATCGACACTCCGCCCGAGGAGCGCCGCCCGATCGTCACGCAGGTCGTCGCGTGGGACGAGTCGCTCGCGGCGCTCGCGGTGCGCCGCGAGATGCTGCGCGAGGGTCAGGTGTTCTGGGTGCACAACCGCGTGCAGTCCATCGCTGCGGCGGCCGAGCGGGTGCGCGAGCTCGTGCCCGGCGCGCGCGTCGGTGTGGCGCACGGGCAGATGGACGAGGCGCAGCTCGAACAGGTGATGCTCGACTTCTGGCACAAGGAGTTCGACGTCCTGGTGTGCACCACCATCATCGAAAGCGGCCTGGACGTGCCGAACGCGAACACGCTGATCATCGAGCGTGCGGACCTGCTCGGCCTGGCGCAGCTGTATCAGCTCCGTGGCCGCGTCGGCAGGTCGAGCGAGCGCGGTTACGCCTACCTGTTCTTCCCCGAGGGCGCGAAGCTGACCGACGAGGCGTACAAGCGCCTGGAGACGCTGTCGACCTACACGGGCCTGGGTGCGGGCATGTCGATCGCCCTGCGCGACCTCGAGATCCGCGGCGCGGGCAACCTGTTCGGCCCGGACCAGTCCGGCCAGGTCGCGACGGTCGGCTTCGAGGAGTACGCGCGGCTGATGCGCGAGGCGATCGACGACTTCAAGATGGGCCGCCGCGCCGCCGTGCACGAGCCCGAGCCCGAGATGACGATCGACCTGCCGGTCGATGCCCACCTGCCGCACGACTGGATCACCGACGAGGCGCTGCGGCTGGAGGCGTACCGCAAGATCGCCGGCGTGCGCGACGCCGCCGGGGTCAAGGCGGTGCGCGACGAGCTCGTCGACCGCTACGGCGCGCTGCCGCCGCAGGCCGACCGCCTGCTGTCGCTCGCCGCGCTGAAGGCGGCGCTGCGCCGCTGGGGCGTGCGCGAGCTGACGACGACGCCGCGCCGCACCGTGCGCGTCTCGCCGGTGCAGCTCGCCGAGTACCAGGAGGTGCGCCTGGCCCGCATCGGCAAGGACGCGCTGTTCAACGCGTCCGCGCAGGCGCTGGAGCTGCCCATGCCCGCCGACGGCGACCTGATCGGCTACGTCGCGCGCCGCCTCAAGGAGATCTTCGCACCCGCCTCGGCCTCGCCCCCCAAGTCGCCGCCCGCCCCCGCCCAGGGTCCGGCCCAGGGTCCGGCCCGCCGCCTGCCCGGCTAGACTCGGCCGCATTCCCGCCACCACCTCAGGACGGTAGAACGACGTGCGCATCCCCACCTTGGTCCGCCTCGGGCTCGCGACGATCCTCGCGCTGACGCTCGCCGCCTGCGGCAGCGCGATAGGCGACCCCGGCGCGGCGGCGACCGTCAACGGCACGGACATCGCGCTCGATGAGATCGCGCGCCGATTCGAGTCGGTCAAGCGCGACCCGCAGCTCGCCACCGAGCTCGCCCAGGACCGCGACGGCAGCTTCAAGGCGCGGGTGCAGGCGCGCATCCTGACGCAGATGATCCAGGCCGAGCTGCTCGGCCAGGCGGCGGAGGACCTCGGCGTGACGATCACCGACGCCGACATCGCCGCCGAGCGCGCGCGCATCGTCGAGCAGGTCGGCGGCCAGGGGCAGTTCGCCAAGATCGTCGAGGAGAACAACCTCACCGAAGCCGACGTCACGGGGCAGCTGCGCGACCTCATCGTCGAGCAGCGGGTCGCCGCGCTGGTCGCCGAGCAGGTGTCGGTCACCGACGCGGACGTCCGCGCCTACTACGAGGAAAACAAGGACACACGCTACGAGCGCATGCGCGCGAGTCACATCCTGGTCGAGACCGAGGACGAGGCGCAGGCGGTGCTGGCGCGGGTGCGCGGCGGCGAGGACTTCGCCGCCGTGGCGCGGACGCTGTCCAAGGACACCGGCAGCGCGCCGCAGGGCGGCGACCTGGGGGAGTTCACCCGGGGGCGCCTGGTGCCCGAGTTCGAGCAGGCCGCGTTCGCCGCCGAGGTCGGCGAGATCGTCGGGCCGGTGCAGACCGAGTTCGGCTGGCACGTCATCAAGGTGACGGCGCACACCGCGCCCACCCTCGACGAGGTGGCAGACGAGGTGCGGGCCGAGCTGACCGAGCAGCGCCGCACCGAGGCGCAGACCGCGTTCCGGCGCGAACACTTCGCCGACGCCGACGTGCGCGTGAACCCGCGCCTGGGAAGCTGGAACGCCGAGATCGGCGAGGTCGAGGCCGGCGACCCGCTCGGTCCGACGCAGGCGATCGAACCTGCGCTGTCGGGGGCCGCGGCGGCGGACGGCCACACCGATCACGAGCACTGATCCGTGCCGCGCCTCGTCCTGATCGACACCGCGGACCAGCTCCCGGGGCTGCTGCCCCTGCATGCTTGGTCGGCCCTGATGTCGAGCGAGCTCGTGCTGGTCGCCGACGAGGACCATCCGTTCGTCCCCCACCTCGACATGGCGGAGCTGCGCTTCGAGGTGCTGCCGCCGCTGGGCGAGGAGTCGGTGTCGCTCGCCGGCATCGACCTGATGGGCGGCGGGGATCCGCGGCTGGTGCGGCGGGCGCGCCACGTCGTGCAGCGCGTGCAGGAGACCGACGAGGTGTCCTACCTGTTCGGCCCGCGCGACGACGAGTCGTTCACGCAGGTGCTCGGCATGGAGGCCGCGCGCGCGGGCATCGAGGTTGAGGTCGTGTACTTCATGGCGGCGCCCAAGGGGCTGCGCCTGCTGGAACTGGTCGGGGTCGAGCAGCGGCTGCGCGGGCCGGACGGCTGCCCGTGGGACCGGGAGCAGGATCACCGCACGCTTGCGGAGTACGCGGTCGAAGAGGTGTTCGAGCTGATCGAGGCCATCGAGTCGGGCGACTCCGCCCACATCCGCGAGGAGCTCGGCGACGTGCTGTTGCAGGTCGTGTTCCATGCGCAGATCGCCGAGGACGAGGGGCGCTTCACGATCGACGACGTCGCCGGCGGCATCGCGGACAAGCTGGTGCGCCGCCACCCGCACGTGTTCGGCGACGTGCAGGTCGCCGACGCCGCCGAGGTCATGGCGAACTGGGACGAGCTGAAGGCCGCCGAGAAGCCCGAGCGTGAGGGCGTGTTCGACGGCATCCCCGCTGGGCAGCCGGCGCTGGGCTACGTGCGCAAGCTCCAGTCGCGCGCCGCCAAGACGGGCTTCGACTGGGAGGCCGACGGCGAGGCGGCCGATCGCATCCGCCTGGAGCTGGAGGAGTTCCTGGCTGCCGACTCCGACGCGCAGCGCGAGGGCGAGATCGGCGACCTGTTGATGTCGGTCGTGGGGCTGGCGCGGCGGCACGATGTGGATCCGGAATTGGCGCTGCGTGGTGCGGCCCGGCGCTTCCGCACGCGCTTCGAGGCGATGGCGGCGTCGGCCGCCCGGCCGCTGCCCGAGCTGTCGCGCGAGGAGTGGCTGGAGCTGTGGAACCAGGCGAAGGCCGCGGAGTCCTGACGGCCCGGTTGTTGGGCATGTGAATTGCTGTTGCGTACAGTGGCGAGACGGTTGTGGAAAGGGATGATCCGGACGTGGAGATCGAGGCACTGTTCGCGCGCGAGCTTCTGGATTCGCGCGGCAACCCCACGGTCGAGGTCGACTGTCTGCTGACCGACGGCTCGGTCGGCCGCGCGGCCGTGCCCAGCGGCGCCTCCACCGGTCAGTTCGAAGCGGTGGAGCTGCGCGACGGCGGCGAGCGTTATCGCGGCAAGGGCGTGCGCACCGCCGTCGCGAACATCCTCGAGATCATCGCCCCGGCCGTGCGCGGCATGGACGCGGGCGACCAGCGGCTGGTGGACCAGACGGTGCTCGCGCTCGACGGCACCGACACCAAGGCGAAGCTCGGCGCGAACGCGACGCTGGGCGTGTCGCTGGCGGTGGCCAAGGCCGCGGCCAACGCGCACCACCTGCCGCTGTACGCCTACCTCGGCGGGCCGAACGCGCACACGCTGCCCGTGCCGATGATGAACATCCTCAACGGCGGTGCGCACGCGGACTCCAACGTGGACTTCCAGGAGTTCATGATCGCTCCGGTCGGCGCGCCGACGTTCGCCGAGGCGCTGCGCTGGGGTGCGGAGACCTACCACGCGCTCAAGGAGGTCCTGCACGACGAGGGCCTGGGCACGGGACTGGGGGACGAGGGTGGCTTCGCGCCCAACCTCAGTTCGAACCAGGCCGCGCTGGACCTGTGCGTGCGGGCCATCGAGCGCGCCGGCTACGCGCCGGGTGAGGACATCGCGCTGGCGATGGACCCCGCCACGACCGAGCTGTTCCGCGATGGCGCGTATCACCTCGAGGGCGAGGGCCGGACCCTGAGCGCCGCCGAGATGGTCGACCTGTGGGACGGACTGGTCGCGCGCTACCCGATCGTGTCGATCGAGGACGCGATGGCCGAGGAGGACTGGGACGGCTGGGTCGCGCTGACGCAGCGGACCGGCGAGCGCGTGCAGCTCGTCGGCGACGACCTGTTCGTGACCAATGTCGAGCGTGTGCGCGAGGGCATCCGCCTCGGTGCGGCGAACAGCGTGCTGGTGAAGGTCAACCAGATCGGCACGCTGACCGAGACGCTCGACACGATGGAGACCGCGCAGCGCGCGGGGTTCACCTGCATGGTCAGCCACCGTTCCGGCGAGACCGAGGACACCACCATCGCCGACCTCGCCGTCGCGACGAACGCGGGGCAGATCAAGACGGGCGCGCCCGCGCGCTCGGACCGTGTCGCCAAGTACAACCAGCTCTTGCGCATCGAGGAGATCCTGGGCGACGCCGCCCGCTACGCCGGCCGCCAGGCCTTTCCGCGGACCTACCTGGGCTGAGCTGACCCATGCCCGCCGCCAAGCCGCCCGCACGGACCCCTGCGCGCAAGCCTGCGCCCACGTCCGCGGCGCGCAAGCCTGCGGTGAAGAAGCCGGTTGCGAAGAAGCCTGTGGCGCGCAAGGCGGTCGCGGCGCGCAAGCCCGCGGCAAAGACCGGTCCGGCGGCCAAGAAGGCGGTGCGGCGCGTTGCCTCGTCCCCGCAGGCGCGCAAGGCCGTGAAGCGGGCGACCAAGGGCGACCGCCCGTACGTGTTCGGGCTGGTCGTGCTGGGGTTCGTGCTGCTCAGCATGGCGTGGTCGCCGGTGCGCGGGTTGACCGCGGGCAGCGAGCGCATCGAGCAGCTGACGGCCAGTCGTAACGAGCTGCGCAAGGAAGTCGACCGGCTGGAGGACCGCCAGGATCGGCTGATGGATCCGCAGGAGCTGGAGCTGATCGCGCGCGAGGAGTACGGCCTCGTGAAACCCGGCGAGATCCCCTACGTGGTCGTCACCTCCGAGGCCGACCCCCAGCTGCGCGACCAGCGCGAGCGTCCCCCGGCGCCCAAGCCCTGGTACGACCGCCTGTGGTCCGCCGTATCGCAACTCTGGGAGTAGTCGGGCAGTGGGCGGCCATATCGCGGTTGGGTGCGGCGCCGGGTAGCGTCGGGTCATGCCTGCCCCCGCCACAGTGGACGACGTGTACGACGCGCAGTTCGCGCTGCCGTATGCCGACGAGGCGGACTTGGCGGTGATCACCGAGCTGCTGGGACGTCCGACGAAGGCACGCGCGGCGGTGGCCGCCCGTTGCCCCAACGGGCTGCCGACGGTGCTGCGCTGCGACCCGCGCGACATCGAGGGCAAGCCCTTCCCCACGCTGTTCTGGCTGTGCGCGCCCGTTGCCGCGAGCAAGATCGGCGGGCTCGAATCGACCGGCATCATGTGGGATCTGACCGAGCGCCTGAAGACGGACGTCGCGCTGCGCGCCGCCTACGGTGCGTCGACCGAGCGCTTCCTCGCGCTGCGCGACCGCCTCCCCGGCGGACCGCTTGAGGGCGACCCGACCCAGGGCGGCATGCCCGACCGGGTGAAGTGCCTGCACGCGCTGTACGCGCACTGGCTGGCCACGGGCGACAACCCGATCGGCGCGTGGGTCGCGGTGCAGCTCTCGCCCATGCCCTGCCATCCGCAGTGCGAGACGGCGTCGTGAAGCGCGTCGCGGCGGTCGACGTCGGCACGAACTCGGTGCGCCTGCTGGTGGCCGAGTCCGCCGCGGACGGTGGGTTGATGCAGCTCGAGCGGCTGATGACGATCACGCGGCTGGGCCAGGGCGTCGACGCGGCCGGGCGGCTGCACGACGACGCGCTGCGCCGCACGCTGGACTGCATCGCGGCCTACGCGGCACGCTGGCGTGAACTCGGCGTCACGCGCGTGCGCCTCGCCGCGACCAGCGCGGTGCGCGACGCCGCCAACCGCGACGCGTTCTTCGACGGCGTGCGGGCAATCGCCGGTGTGGATGCAGAGGTGCTGTCGGGGGAGGAGGAGGCGCGCACTGCCTTTACTGGCGCGGTGTCGTCGGTGAAGGGCGAGCCGCCGTTCCTGGTGCTCGACATCGGTGGCGGGTCGACCGAGTTCATCCTCGGCACCGACCGGCCGCAGGCCGAGACCAGCCGGCAGATGGGCTGCGTCCGGCTGACCGAGCGTTGCGTGCGCCACGACCCGCCGACCGACGACGACCTCGCGGCGGTCGATGCGGCCGTCGCGGCGGAGCTCGACGCGGTGGCGGCGTTGTTCGACCCCTCGGCCGCGCGGACGCTGGTCGGCGTCGCGGGGACGGCGACGACGATCGGTGCACTGCACCTGGGTCTTGCGGCCTACGAGCCCGAGCGCATCCACGGCACGCGCGTGCCCCTCGCGGCGGTGCGGTCGATCACGGCACGGCTGGCCGCCTTGACGTCGCCGCAGCGCGCGGCGCTCGGCCCGATGGCCGCGGGCCGCGAGGACGTCATCGTCGCGGGCGCGCACATCTTGCTGCGCGTCATGGAGCGCTTCGATTTCGCCGAGGTCTTGGTCAGCGAGGCGGACATCCTCGACGGCCTCGCCCGGTCCCTCCTCGCCTGACGCCCGTCTGCCGGCCACTGTGTGCAGTTGCGCTACCCGAGTAGCGCAACTGCTCACTGTGGCAAAAAAGGGCGAGGCTATGGGGCGTCGGTCGCGAGGGAGGTGGCGACGCCGAGGGCCAGGGCCATGATCGTGATCTGGGGGTTCACGGTCGGCGAGCTCGGCAGGATCGAGCCGTCCGCGACCCATACGCCGTCCACGCCGCGCAGGCGGCCGTCCGGATCCACCGGGTAGCGCTGCGCGTCGGCGCCCATCGCCAGGGTCCCGGTGGGGTGGAACGCGGCGAGATGCAGGCGGCGGGCGGGCACGTCCCAGATGGTGTCGTGGGCCTGTTGGACTGAGCGCAGCGGCGGAATGCCGGGGATGCCCGTGAGTACTTCCTCTGCTCCGGCCGCGAGCATCAGCTCGCTCATGACCGTGACCGCCTTGCGCAGCCGGCCGGCGTCGCGCTCGCCGAGGTCGTAGCGGATCAGCGCCCGTCCGCCGCGGCGGCCGACGACACGGCCGTTGCCCTCGTCGGCGACCAGCGCGCCGACCGAGGCGAGGTGGTGCGCCTGGGTGAGCTCGCGCAACAACTCCTCGCCGTGCCCGGGCAGCGCGATGGACCCCATGCCCGGTGGCGACGACGTCGCCTCGATCAGGATGCCGGCGCTGTCGTGGAACTGCTCGACGCCGGCGCTCTGCAGCACCCCATGCCACGCGACGACCGGCTCGGCGAAGCGCGCGGCGATGCCGATGGCGGGGTGGATCGCGAGGTTGCGCCCGACCTCGGGGTGATCGCCGAGGCCGCTGCGCCACAGCAGGTGCGGGGACTCGGTGGTGCCACAGGCCACCACCACGCGGTCGGCGTGGACCGTGAAACGCGTCCCGTCGGGGCGGCGCGCGAGCACGCCGCGCGCGCGCCCGCCCTCGACGACGACGCGTAGCACCTTCACGTCGCTGACGATGCGCGCGCCCGCGTCGCACGCCTGCGGCAGCGCGTTGAGGTGCACGCCGTACTTCGCGTTGCGTGGACAGCCGATCGCGCACTGGCAGCAGCCGCCGCAGCCGGGCGCGTTGCGCCGCAGCGGCGCGGCCTGCCAGCCGAGGCGCTCGGCGCCCAGCAGCGTGATCATGCCGTTGCGCCCGAGCACGTCCAGCGGCGCGGGCGCGACCTGGAAGGTGTGCTCGGCCTCGTCCAGCCGCGCCTCGTAGTCGTCCAGGTTGAGGCCCTTGGCGCGCCAGGCCGCCTGCACTTTGTCGGGCGTCCGGTAGCAGGTGCCCGAGTTCACGACCGTGGTGCCGCCGACGGCGCGGCCGAGCGGCAGCACGATCGGCGGGCGCCCCAGTGCCATGGTGGTCCCGGCGTCGCGGTACAGCCCTGCGAAGCGTTCCAGTGGGTCGCCGTCGCGGAACTCGTCCACGCCCCAGCGCCGTCCCTCCTCCATGATCACCACCGACAGGCCCGCGCGCGCGAGCGTGCGCGCCGCCATCGCGCCCCCGGCGCCCGAGCCGACCACGACCACGTCGGCCGTGGCGTCGGACGGCCACTCCCACGACGGGGTGAGGTCCATCTCCGGCTCGGGGTTCGCGAGTTCGGTGCCGTGAGAGCCCGCGAGGATCTCGTCGCGGTACGCGTGCGTGCCCGCGACCAGCAGCACTGCCGCCTTCAGCGCGAGCACCGCTTGCTCGACGTCGATCGAGCGGTGCGTCACGCGGTCCAGCAGCGCAGATCGCTCGGCGGGGGGCAGATCGGCGAGGCGACGCCGCGTCGAGGCCAGCGCGACGGCGTCCAGCGCCGCCGCGCCCGCGAGCATTCCTCTGCGTGTGCGCGCCGGGGCTTGGTCGAGGAAGGCGAGCACCTGGCGCGACAGTTCGGCCGAGTCCGGCCCGCCGTGCTCAGGAGGCAGCAGCGCGGCGCACAGGCCCCGCAGCGCGCTGGACATCCGCTCCTCGATTCACCCGGTGCACGACTGACGTCCGGTGCAGCATACTGACGGCACACCGCCGGTTCCGCCGCGACAGGAGCGCTCGCATGGCCTTTCTGATGGACGCACCGATGCTCGTCGCGTCGGGCATGGCGATCTCGAAGATCGCGCCCAGCGAGGACGTGGCGCACAAGCTCGAACTGGCGACCGCGGTGACGTTCATCGCCGGAGCGACGGCGTTCTACCTGAAGGCGCCGGGCTTCGACCAGGTCGCCAAGAAGGTGTTCCGCTCGGAGGACGGCCGAGAGTTCATGGTCAACTCGATGGTGTTCAACTTCGACCACCGCAAGCTGACCGGCCGGCGCCACCTCATCGCCGTGGGCCTGCTGGCCAGTTACCCACTGTGGCTCAAGCTCGGCCGCCGCCTCGGCGCGAAGACGTAGTAGTCGATCATTATCAGATGTGATATCCTCGCCCGCATGGCGCAGGAACCTTCTCCTCCAGTTGGCCCCCCGCTCGGCGAGGCAGGCGTAGAGCTGCTCGCGGTTCTGGAGTCCGCTGCGCGCCTTCAGGAACTCGTCGCCGACGCGGTGCTGGTCGGCGGTTCCGCGGCTGCGCTGTACGCGGGACACCTCGATTCCTACGACCACGATCATGTCCTCGCGGACCTCCGCGAGCGCTTCGACCTGGTGCTGGAGGCGCTGGAGTCGGAGGGCGACTGGGTGACCGAGCGCGTCCAGGCCGGCAAGCTCATCCTCGGCCGTCTGGGCGACATCGAAGCCGGCGTTCGCCAGATGGCCCGGACTCGCCCGCTGGAGACCGTGCAGGTGTCCCTTGTGTCGGGCCGCTCCCTCTGTGCGCCGACCGCCGAGGAGACGCTGCGCATCAAGGGCTTCCTGATCGTCCGTCGCAACCAGACCAGGGACTACCTCGACGTGGTCGCCCTGGCTGCGCGCTTCGGCGTGCGGACCGCGGCAGACGTGCTGGCGGCCATCGACGACTACTACGCCGATCAGCACGGACAGGGGCGCGGCGTCGCGGCGCAGCTGGTCCGCCAACTCGCCGATCCGCGGCCGGCGGACATTTCGGTGACTCGGCAGCTCGACGCCTACCGCAATCTGAACCCCCGATGGGCTGACTGGAACGTCGTCCGCACCGCGTGCATGGACATCGCCACCGGCATGCTCGATGCCGGCGCGCCGGAGGAGCGGTGATGCCGCTGACGTTCCGCAACCTGCGCGTCTCGCCCGACGCCCCCGTGTCCTCCTGGCCGACCGAGGCGGTGCAGACCGCGCTGGAACGAGGCGACCTGGATCACTGGCGGCGGATGGCCGCCGAGTTGCGCCGCGACCCGTGGGGGCGGTTCGCGCGTCAGCTTGAGGAAGTACTCACGCACGCGCGGCCCTACGGCATCGCGGCCGCCATGGAGGTCGTTCTCGATCGAGCGCGACAGCGTGCCGAGGCGGAGGAGCGCGACGACGTGGCGGCGGAGGTCCGGGCGGCCATTGCCCGCTCGGGGCTGACCCGATCGGCGTTCGCCTCGCGGATCGGCACCTCGGCGTCGCGCCTGTCGACCTATGCGACCGGCAGCGTGACGCCGTCGGCGGCGTTGATGGTCAGGATGCGCCGAGTGGCCACCGAGGCGGAAGCGGAGCGGCCCTGAGGGGGTCGGCCTACCGGCCCATCGCGGCGACCAGGTCGCCGCGCGTGACGATCCCGACGACAAGGCCGGCCTCGTCCACCACCGGCACGCGCGACACGCCGTCCTCCACCATCAGCGTCGCCACGTCCTCCACGATGGCCTGATCGGTCACCGACGGGCCGGGCGTCCGCATCAGCTCGGCCACGGTCCGTGCCAGCGCGTGGCGGAGCTCGGTTTCGTAGCGCCGCTGCTCGCCCGGCAGCGTCAGGTACGCGCCCAACAGCTCCACCACCGTCGGGGCGTGAAGCCGCGCGTCGGCCACCAATAGGTCGCTGTCGTCGAGCAGGCCCACGAGCAGCCCGTCCGCGTCCACGACCGGGGCGCCGCTGATCCCGCGCTGCCCCAACAGGCGCACGACGTCCTCGACGTTGTCCTCGGGCCGGACGACCAGCACGTCGCGGCTCATGACCTGGGTGACGGGAAGGTCTCTGGGCATGGGCCGATCCTAGCCCGCCGTCTCCTTCCCAATCTGGATGGTTGGCGGCCGGGGAGCGTGGCGTGGGACAGGGGTGGCTCACCTTTTCGGCCTCTTCCGCCAAAGGTCCAAATCCGGATGTGGACCTTTTTGCGTGTGGGGACTGTCTGCGGTTCTCCGTACCTTCATCAGAGCCGGTGCGCAGGTCACGGTGCTTTGCTGACGTGACGGGCACGGAGCGGTGAGGAGAGACGCGACATGGACAAGGTGACACGGAACCGGACGCGAGGCCGCGGGTTGGCGCGGGCGGCGCTGGCTGGTGTAGTGGCGGTCGCGCTGTTGGTTCCTGTGGTGCCGGCGTCGGCGTCGGAACCTCCTGAGGGCACCTCTGCGGCGAAACCGGCGGTGCGTCAGGAGGCGCCATGGGCCCCGGGAAACAAGGGGATGGCCGTGTGGTTCTGGCCCGAGGGAAACCGCGCGTATCAGCTCAACGGCTTCGAGGCGGGCAGCATCCGCGCGTATGACACCAGTACCGACATGGCCACACCCGTTGCGGAGGGCCCGCTCGATCCGCGTGCGTGGGGCATGCCAGACTTTGCCGAGTTCTGGAGCAGCAACGGCCGCCATCACAGCGCGACGGTCGACCGGGAGAACGGCCGCGTGTTTGTCGCGTACGCCACAAAGGCGGAGGATGCAAACTCCACCGGCCAGCGGCGAGCGGCCTTTCTGGAATCGCCTTGCCCTTATTTTAGTAGCGGCGTGAATTCTCCCGTCTGCGTCGGGGGCGTGCATGTGCTGGATGCGGGGTCGTTGGAGCCCCTTGGCCGCATCCCTCTCCAGTTGCCGAGCGCCGAAAGCCCTCGCGTCCAGGCATCGTTGAAGGCGTTGGAGTACATGCCCGCCGTCCCTGAGCGAGGGTGGGGTGGGCGGGTGCTGATGCTGGTGGACGAACAAGCGCCTAACACTATGGAGGGGGGTCCCGTTTCAAATCTTTCATCGGCGTTCCAGAACGCTACTCCCCGCCGCGGCGGCGCGAACATCGCCTATGCGGTGTCGCTGGACCCGGAGACGATGCGCCAGGAGTGGGCGGTGCGGGTGGAGGGCTGCCGCAACTCCCGCGAGCAGCGCACGTGGATGCAAATATGGGAAGGGCATCCCTCCACGATTTTCCGCACGGCGGGTGACGATCCAGCGTTGTACGTCGGCTGTCATGGCAACGCATCGCAGCAGGGTGTGGTGGTGCGCGTGCCGCTGGACGCCGACGGGGTGCCGGCGGGGTTGCCGGTGCGGGTGGGCGACCCGGTCTCAAGCGTCGACCCGGACGCGGACGACGCGGGCCTGAGTCAGGTGGCGGCGCCGGCGCCTCGCCAGGAGGTGTTCGCCGGTCCGGACAAGGTCACGGTGATGCTGGCCGATCCGGCGTCGCAGCGGATCTTGATGCGGGTGGATGACAGCGGCGAGGTGTGGTGGGTGTTCGACGCCCACGTCAACCAGTTCCTGGGCACGATCGGCATCGGCAGCTACGCGCACGGCCACACCACCTATGGGCTGGACCCGGACACGGGACGCCTGTATGTCGTGGCCGCGCCACCGCTGGCTTCAGAAGCCACTAATGGGCCCGGCGGGCTGTACATCGCCGACATCCGACGCAACCCGCTCGCCCAGGCGCTGCACTACCCTGACCTCGCGGACCCGCCACGGGACGATCGGGTTGGCACACTCGCCGCGCCGCAGAACCACATCGGGCGGGCGATGAGCGTGATGCCGCGCGGCGGCGGTGACGAGGCCCGGATTTACATCACCAAGGAGAAGACCACGGGCGCGGAGTTCCGGGTGCTGGTGGATGGCTCGCCGGTGTCGATGGACAGCCCGCCGGACGATGGCGGGATTGTGCGGACGTTGGACATCCCGGAGTCGGAGGGGGTGACGGCGGCGACGTTCGATGGGACGGCGCGGGGCTTCGGCTTCCGCACGATTCTGATGGGCGGTGTGGAGGGCGCGACGCGTGCGGGCCCGGCCGACCCGGTGGGTTTGGTGCGGGGGGTGCCGCAGTTCGAGTCTCAGTCTACTACCGGTGCCGGTGATCACGGCAAGGTAAAGGATGTAATCAATCCGGTGCCCCGGCTCTTGCCGCGGCCTGATGGGTGTTCGGATACGCAGCGGGAGTTGGTGGTGGCGTTTGTGGGGCCGCGGGGTGCGGCGGTGGTGGATGCGTCGAGTGCGCGTGGTGAGGCGCAGCCGGTGGTGGCGGATGTGCGCACGCAGGGTGATGTGGGTCAGCCGGTGACGCGATGCCTGCCGGTGGGTTGGCAGGAGTTGTGGGAGTCGGCGTTGGTGTCGCGTCCGCCGATGGGGGAGCCGGGGGTGGCGTGGCCGTTTGATGAGGCGACGTCGTCGTGTACGGCGACGGAGGAGGAGCAGTCGGATTCGTGGAGTGACCCGGTGATCGGTGCGTTCTCGTCGGAGGTGAAATGCTCCGAGGATGAGGCGGGCGGTTGGGGTCAGGCCCGTGGGATCGGGTTGGATGGGGTGTCGGTGGCGGACACGTTGTCGTCGTTTCGGATCTATTTGGATCCTGAGCGTGGGATGGTGGCGCGGGTGGAGTCGATCGCGCGGGGCGTGAACATCGGCGGGATCGCGCGGATCGACACGATCCGGGGGTCGGCGGAGTCGTGGGCCAACGGCCACCTGCCCGCCGAGGAACCGGCTGCGGTGGATGAGGGCGTGTTCAATCCGTTCAACTGTGACACCACCCGTCCGGCGGGGACGTGTTTCCAACGTCACATCTTCGGCGTCACGGTCACCAACCCGGCCACCGGTGGGACGGGTTACAAGTGTGGGCCGTGTGGTGACGAGGACGCGTTGATCGAGGGGTTGAATCGCGGGTTCGGCGCGTATGCGTCGGCGCGGTTCCGTCAGCCTGACCGTGATCTGGCGCGCGGGTCGGCGGACGGGTATCTGGCGGCGATCACGAAGAAGTCGCAGGAGCGTTTCGCGGACATTGTGATGAACGCGGATCTGTTGGAGACGATGGTGCCGATGTTGGAGGTCATCCGCTACGCCCCGCACAACCGGCCCAGCGACAAGGACTATTCGTTCGGTACGCCGCCGCGAGCCCGGCAGGTGTATCAGTTCGCGGCGGTGGAGGTGTCCTCGACCTACAGCATCCAGTGCCTGCTGGTGTACGACGAGGCGACCAACACGTGCAGCGGGGAGAAGCAGGAGCCCGGCGCGATCACGGTGAGCTTGTCGGACTCTGATGGGAAGCTGTTGGCGGGTGGGGCGTTCGAGGTCCGCGCCGATGTGGACGCCGACGGCGTGTTGGGCTTGAAGGACACGCTGCTCCCGGCTGGCGCGTGCGTGACCGCCGATGACGGTGTGGGCACGTGCGAGCTGGAGAACCTCCAGCCGGGCGGGTATCTGGTGACGCAGACTGCCGCGCCTGCGGGGTACGCGAAGGCCGCCGAACCGTATCTGGTCGAGTTGGCGTCGGGCGAGGCGCGCACGGTGGCGTTCACGAACGTCTCCAACGTCTCGACGGTCGAGCTGAAGGCGCAGGACGAGGCAGGCCAGCCGATCTCGGGGGCGACGTTCGCGGCCTACCCGGATCCGGACAGTGACGGCAAGGTCGCGTCGCACGCCCAGCCCGCGGCGACGTGCACGACGGGTGCGGACGGCGCGTGCACGATGAAGGTTCCGGCGGGCAGTTACGTGCTGGTGCAGACATCGGCGCCGGGCGGGCTTGAGGGCATCGAGCCGGTGCCGTTCACGTTCGCCTCCGGCGGCCAGGTCGCGGCCGTCTCCGTCGTGAACTATCCGCCCGACACACCGGCCGCCCCGGAGGCGGCGGCGTCTCCGGTGGTGTCCTACACCGACCCTGTGGCCCTCGCCCCGCCGGTGCAGACCGTCGACACCTACGACACGACGGACGTGACGCCGCGGACCGCGGCGGCGGTCACCGAGCAGATTGGCGGGACGATCGTGCGGGTGATCCGCGCGCCGGGTGACGCGCTGCGCCTGCTGGCCCGCGATCCCAAGCAGGCCGTGGCGTGGACGGCGTCGCTGGCGTTGTTGTGCCTGGCGATGCTGGCGGTGCGTCGCCGTCAGCTGCTCGGCGGGCTGACCGCCGTCCCGGCGTTCGCGTTCACCGGCGGCGGGACGCCGCCGACGACACCGCCGCGGCCAGCACCGCCTCAGGCGGGACCGTCCGTGCACGCGGCGACCGCCGTGTTGGAGCGTCCCTCGTTCGTCGCCGGTGCGGCACCCAGCCTGCTGGAGCGGGCGTCCGCGCGCGTCGTCGTGGCGACGGATCATCCGGTGCTCGCCGCGCTGGCGACGCAGCGACTCGCGGGCGCGCCATCGTGCGACGTCGTCGCCGTCACCGGCACGCTGGAGGCACTGTGCCGCGCCCTCACCGACCACGTCCCGGACGTGGTCGTGGTGGATGTGACGATGCCCGCCGGCAGCGAACAGGACGTCTGCGACGTTCTGTCGTCGCTTCACCCCGCCGAGCGCACCGTCGGGCTGATCCCGCCCAATCGCGCCGTCGAGGCGCTGATCACCCGCGGGCACGCCGCCGGGCTCGGCGGACTGCTCGCCGCCGACGAGGATCTCACCAACGGGCAGCTGGGCTACGCGGTGCGCTGCGTGTCCGTCGGCAAGACCTTCTTCGGTCCCACGGTGCAGGCAGTGCTGTTGCGGAAGCTCCCGACGCCGGCCCACCCGGCAGCGCCGGCCGCGCTGCTCACCCCACGCCAGCTGGAGGTCGCGCGCCTCGCGGCCGACGGGATCAAGCGCGGCGACATCGCCGAGCAGTTGTTCCTATCACCGGCCACCGTGAAGCGGCACTTGTCGGAGGTGCGCGCACGGCTCGGCGTCACCAACCCGTGGGACCTCACGCAATTGCGCGCGCGCCTGGACGAAGCCGGCCTGCTGGACGCCCCGGACCACCCAGCCGATTAGGACGCGCTGGTCGGCTCCCTGCACTATCGCATCCGCCTTTCCGCAAAGGTCCAATTCGCGATGTGGCCTTTTGCCGGATCGTTCTGAGGTCCACCGTATGTCTTGCGGTGGCCGCCTTGGCGGGTGCGCCGCGCCAGCACAGTCTCATTCTCATCCGCACCGACAACCCCATCGAAAGGTTGACCACATGCAACGTCATGCGAAGACCCGGATAGGCGTAGCCGCTCTCACGCTTGCCTACTCCCTGCTTGCGTTCCCGCTCACCGCCCACGCGAGCCCAGGAGTAGGTCATTCCGGCGGGTGGGGCACTGGTGGCTTCATCAAATTCGGTAGCGAGGGGGGATGCGACGAGACCGGAGAGGGCTGGACTAAGGGGGGCTACGCTATGGAGGACGACCACGGCTACTACACGCTCGACTCGTGGCCGACGACGGGGACGGCGAATGGCCGCAACATCGGTGAGTTGGTTTTGTGTGGGGAGATGTCCAGGCAGCCCAGTGATGACCCAGTCCTCGGGGCGGTCGGTGCCGGCTGCCAGTCGGGGGGCGAACTTTTGGGTTTTCAGGTCCCGACCGGCAGGAACGGCTTTGGCAGGATGACCTACATCGATGGACCGACTGTCGACGACATCCAGTTCTCGGATGTCCGGATGGTCTTCACCCCGGCCGAGAGCATGGTCTTCAGGGGCGAGTACACGTCGTCGCCCGACATGGCCAACGCCTCGACCGGCACTGCGATCATCCACGTGCAAGCCATGCCATCGAGCATCGATTGCCTATTGTTCGGCGGTGCCGTCTCGGGTGTCGGCAGTTCGGATGGGGACGTGGTGTGGATGGTGTCCTTCGCGTTGATTCCCGACGTGGAGTAGCGGGTCGCCGAAGGAGCGAGGGCTCCTGGCGGGATGTGGCATCGCCATCGTCCGCCTCGCCAGGAGCTCCTCGCCCCACCCGCCGACCAACTCGGGTGTCGTCACCGTGGAGTACTTGCGGCGTCCGCCGCGCTGGACCGTCGACCATGGGAGCGCTGATGCCGCAGTTTGGCAGTAGTCAGGCGCATTCACCGCGGCCGAGGATGACCTCGAACTGGCGGCTCATGCCCCAGTCCGCGTAGAAGGCCGGGTCCTCCTCCAGCGACGGCATCGTGTCGTGCACCTTCAGGTCGGCCTTGAGCTGGTCGGGCGTGACGCGCGCGACCCAGTCGGCGAACGACTCGCCCGAGGCGCGCTCGGCGGCGTAGCGTCCGACGATCTCGACCGCGACCTCCGGGGCCTTCTTCGCCGGCACCTTCGAGACGTAATGGCCGAACTTCACCCCGCCCGCGTCCAGGCGCGCGCCGACGTAGATGCGGTAGCCGGGCGCCTCGTTGCCGCTGGGGTCGCGGCGCGCCATGCCCGAGAAGCCCAGGTCGGCCGAGGTGTGCTGGCCGCAGGCGTTGGGGCAGCCCGAGATGTTGATGCGCAGGTTCTCGATCTCGTCCAGGCCCGCGGCGACGAGCGCGTCGGTGACCGCGTCGCCCAGGCCGCGCGAGGCGGTCAGGGCCAGGTTGCAGGTCTCCGCACCGGGGCAGCTGACGATGTCGCCGGACTTCTCCGCGCGGGCGAGGTCCATGCCGCCGTCGCGCAGCGTGGCGTACAGGTGCGACAGCTGCTCGCCGGTGAGGTTCGTGAACAGCAGGTTCTGGCGGATGGTCGTGCGCAGCTCGACCTGGGCGCCCAGCTCGGTCCAGACCTTGGCGAGGCGGCGGAACTGCTCCGAGGTGACGTCGCCCAGGTGGAAGGTCAGAAACGCGCCGAAGCGCGGCTCGTCCGCCGCCGGCCCCTCGTGTGCGAACACGTTCACGTCGCGCCAGCGGCGGAACGCCTCGGCGGCCTCGCCCTCCAGCTCGTCGGTCGGCTCGGGGCGGCGCGACAGCACCGGCGCGGGCTCGCGGCGCGGCAGCACCAGCGGCGGGTAGTCGACCTCGGCCTCCAGGCGCTCGCGGCGCGCGAAGACCTCCTCGCGGAACTTGTCGATACCCCACTTGTTCAGCAGGTACTTCATGCGCGCGCGCACGCGGTTCTTGCGCTCGCCGTGCTCGTTGAAGACCTCGAGGATCGCCTCGACGGTGGGCAGGAAGCGCGCTGACGGGGTGAATGGCTCCAGTAGGTCGGCCTCGCGCGGCGTGGATCCCAGGCCCCCCCCGACGAAGACCTGGAATCCCGTGCCGCCATCGGGGCCGACCGTGCCGAGCGCGCCGACGTCGTGGATGCCGAGCTGCGCCCGGTCGGCCGACGAGCCGTCGAACGCGATCTTGAACTTGCGCGGCAGCGACTGGAACGCGGGGTGGCGCAGGAAGTACTGCACCGTCGTCTCCATGGCGGCGCGCGTGTCGACCAGTTCGGTGGGGTCGATGCCCGCCAGCTCGCTCTGGGTCACGTTGCGGATCGTGTTGCCGCACGCCTCGCGCGTGGTCATCCCGGCCTCGGCGATGCGGCGCATCAGCGCGGGCACATCGTCGAGCTGCACGAAGTGGAACTGGAAGTTCTGCCGCGTGGTGATGTGGCCGAAGCCGCGGCTGTAGCGATCCGCGATGTCGGCGAGCGCCTCGAGGTGCTGGGGGGCGAGGCTGCCGCCGGGAACCTTGACCCGGATCATGTGGGTGTCGGACTGGCGGATGCCATAGGTGCCCATGGCCAGGCGGCGGGAGCGGAAGGTCTCCTCGTCCACTGCGCCCGCGCGGAAGTCCGCGATGAGTCGCTCGAACTCGTCGATCTCGGTGAACTCGGCGTAGGAAACCATGATCCCTCGCATTGATTGCCGTGACGACCACGGGCGATCGCTGCGACGAGCATGTGCACGGGTGCGGGCGGCGGCAACGACCCCTGCCCGGAAATACAGTGCAAACGCGCCGCCGGGACAGGGAAAACCCTGCATCGGCGCCGTTGGGCCACCGACGGGCGCGCGGGATAGGGTGCAGGCCGTGGACCTGTGGCAGCGCCTTCGCGCCGGCATCGACCTCGCCGCCCAGCACGCCGCCCCTCCGCCGGGCGGGCGTGTCGGCGCGGCGCTCGTGCTGTTGCACGAGACCGACGACGGCGACGTCGAGATGGTGTTCACGCGGCGGCGCGAGGACTTGCGTGCGCACCCGGGCCAGATCTCGTTCCCCGGTGGGCGTCTCGACGCGGGCGAGACCCCCGAGCAGGCGGCCGTGCGCGAGGCCCACGAGGAGGTCGGGCTGGACCCGGCCTCGGTCGAGCTGATCGGGCGGCTGCCCGCGTTCTACATCCCGCCTTCGCGCTTCTGGCTGCACGCGGTGATCGCGCGCTGGGCGGCGCCGCACCCGCTGGTGCCGGCCGAAGCCGAGGTCGCCGAGGTACTGCGCGCGCGGCTGTCGGCGCTGCGCGATCCGGCGGTGTGGCGTTCCGTGGAGCTGTCCAGCGGCGGGCACACCTGGGCCTGGCAGCTCGACGAGCGCCATCTGCTGTGGGGGGCGACCGCGGTGATCACGTCGGTGGTGCTCGGCCTGGTGGACCCCGGCTGGTCGGGCGGCGTCGATCCCGGCGGGCTCGATCCCGAGCACATGCTGCGCCCGTGGGAGGGCGCGCCGCCGCCGCCCCGCCAGGCGGCGAAGCTGGCGGGCGTGGCCGCCGTGCCGCTTGGGACCGTCGAGGTCTTGCTGCCCGGCGCCCTGCGCGGCGCGCCGCCGACGCAGGCCGTGGCGATCGCGGCGCGCGCGGTGCAGTCGGCCGCCGAGTCGCTGCTCGGCGCGGGTGTGCGGCCCGGCGGTGTGCTGGTGCTGGTCGGGCGCGGCGGCACCGGCACGGTGGGCGCGGCTGCGGCGGCTGGCCTCGCGGCGCGTTTCGGCGAGGTCGCCGTGGTGACCGCCGGGCCGGTCGGCGAGCTGCCCGCCGCGACCCGCGCCTTGCTTTCCGGTGTCGTGGCGCGACCGTTCGACGGGACGCTGCCGACGGCGGCCGTGGTGATCGACGCGCTGACGGGCGCGGGCATCGACGCGCGGCTGCGCCCGCCCGCGCTGGACATCGTCATGGCGCTGCGGCATCTCGCCGTGCCGGTCGTGAGCGTGGACCTGCCCAGCGGCATCCATCCCGAGGACGGGCTGATGGGCGAGGCGGTGACCGCCGACGTCACCGTCGCGATCGGAGGACCGCGACCTGCGCTACTCGCCGCGGGGATCGAGCCGTTCGCCGGGGACCTGTATGTGGCCGCCGAGGGTGACCCGCCGCTATTGCGCCTGGTGCGCGAGGGCGCGCGGGCCGGCTGGAGGGAGTAGCGCATGTCCGGGATCGAAAAGGGAAGCGGGATGCTGCACGAGTTCAGGACGTTCATCCTGCGCGGCAACGTGCTCGACCTCGCCGTCGGTGTGATCCTCGGCGCCGCCTTCAACGGCGTGGTGACCGCGTTCACCGACGGGATCCTGATGGCGGCGATCGCGGCGCTGTTCGGCGAGCCGAACTTCGACCGCATCGTCGTCGGCCTCGGTGACGGCGAGCTGATGGTCGGCCACCTGCTGACGGCGCTGGTGAATCTCTTGTTGGTCGGTGGCGCGCTGTTTGTGATCGTCAAGACGATCAACGCGCTGCGGGCCCGCGACGACCGCGAGCAGCGGGAGCATCCGGCCGAGCGGCCCGCGCCGAGCGACGAGGTGTTGCTGTTGACCGAGATCCGCGACCTGCTGCGCGCCCGCACTTGAGGCCCCGCAGCCGGTGACCCGCTAGCCCCCCGACACCGACGGAAGGATCGATAGCTCGTCGCCGTCGGCCAGCGGCTCGGGCTCGCGCAGCCGGGTGGCGCGCCCGTTGTGCACGCACACGACATGGCGGCGCAGCCGGCCCGCCTCGTCGAACAGGCGCACGCGCAGGGCCGGGAACTGCGTGCACAGGTCGGCGAGCGCCTCCTGCACCGTGGCGCCCGATACCGGGACGTCGCGCACCGCGCCGACGGCGGGCTCGAGCACGCCGGGCAGGTGGCACGTCACGGTGGCCACGGCTACCAGGCGGCCAGCGCCGCGACGCGCGGGTAGCGGCCCGGCAGGGCGCGCCAGGTCTCGCCGCTGTCGGTGGTGGCCCACAGCTCACCGCCGGTGGTGCCCAGGTACACCCCGCCGTGGCCGTCGGCGACCATCGCCCCCCGCAGCACCGAGGCGTAGGAGGGCCCCTCCGGCCACCCGCTGCCCGACAAGTGCCACGAGTCGCCGCCGTCCGTGGAGCGCCACGCGGCGAACCGGCCGTCCACGGGGATGCGGTTCTCGTCGGCCTCCAGCGGCATCGTGAACAGCGCGCCGCTCGCATCGTCGCGCACCATCGGGAAGCCGAAGCTCGCTGGCAGGCCGTTCTCGATGCGCTGCCACGAGTCGCCTGCGTCACGGCTGCGGTACACCCCCGAGTGATCCTGGCGCCACAGCGTGTCCGGGTCCGCCGGGTCCGCCGCCAGGCCGTGGACGCAGTAGCCGACCTCGGGCTCTCCCTCGAGGTCCTCGGGGGGCATGACCAGGGCGATGCCGTGGTTGCGCGGGACGAACGTCGCGCCGCCGTCGTCGGAGCGGAACACGCCGATGGCCGACGCCGCCACCCATACGCGGTCGCCGGCGGTGAGCACCCGGTGCGCGCACATGCCGCCCGCGCCCGGACCCCACTGATCGCGCGTGGGGTGGGCGTTGAAGCCCGCGACCGGCTGCCAGGACACCCCGTCGTCGTCGCTGGTGAACAGGCCCGCCTCCGCGACCCCGCAGAAGACCCGGCGGCCGTCGGGGGAGTTGGCAAAGGTCCAGATCTGCTCCAGGGTCGGACCGCTGTCACCGAACGCCGGGCCCGCGACCACCTGCTCCCAGTTCGCGAGGTCGGCGCTGCGGTGCACCGCCGGACCGAACCAGCCGCTCGCCGTCCCCGCCAGATAGGTGCCCTCGGCGGTGCGGCCGAACGCGGTGACTTTCCAACCCGGGAAGAACGGGCCCTCGACCTCCCAGTCGCCGCTGCCGTTCCCGCGCAGCAGCCAGCCACCCTTGTCCGTGCCTACCGCCAACGTCGTCATCGCGTCCTCGATCGCCGATGGGATTGCGTGGGGGAGGTGGGACTCGAACCCACACCGGTCGCCGTTTTAAGCGGCGTGCCTCTGCCTGTTGGGCTACACCCCCGGACCGGCCCAGCCTAGTCGAGTCAACCGGCGGCGGACCGCTCCTCAGCCTCGCGCACGAGCGCGCCCAGACGGCTGACGCAGCGGCCGAGCGTCTTGCGGTAGGTGCCCTGCAGCAGCGCCGGTGGGAACAGCTCATCGGGCCCGACGCCCGACAGCGCGACGGGCACCTGCTGGTCGTACAGCTCGTCGACCAGGTAGGCGACGCGCAGCGCGCCGGACAGGTCGCGCACCGTGCGCGCTTCGGTGACAAAGACGGCGTCGATCCCGTCGAGCAGCGCGCGGTAGCGGATCGGATGCAGCCCGGCCAGGTGCGCGAGCAGTTCAGGCGCGCGGTCCAGGCTGGCCTGTTCGCCGACGGCGTCCGCCGCCTCGCGGACCCGCCGCTCCGGCCAGGCCGGCGGCGCCTGCATCGCGCCGCGCCGGCGGTAGTCCTCGCCCTGCAGCGACAGCGTCTCGAACACCGCGGCGAGCGTCTCGATCTCGCGGCGGAAGTGCTCGGCGTGGAAGCGTCCCCGGCCCAGCTCGCCCGGCAGGGTGTTCGAGGTGGCCACGACGCTTGCCCCGTCCGCGACCAGGCGGTGCAGCAGCGCGGCGATGAGGCGCGTGTTCGCGGGGTCGTCGAGCTCGAACTCGTCGATGCACACCAGCCGCGTCCCCGCCAGCGCCGCGGCGGCCGCCTGCATGCTCAGGGCGCCGACCAGCGCGACCAGTTCGCCGAACGAGGCGTAGGTCTTCGGCCCGGGTGCGGCGTGCCACACGGAGGCGAGCAGGTGCGTCTTGCCCACGCCGAACCCTCCGTCCAGGTACACCGAGGGCGCGGGCGCCGGGCGCCGGAAACGGCCGAGCACGCCACGCGATGCGGCGCGTTCGTGCAGGCCTGCGGCCAGCGCCTCGAGCCGGTCGCGCGCGGCCGCCTGCGTCCCCTCTGCCGGCAGGTAGTTGGCGAAGCGCACCGCGTCGAAGCGCGGCGGGGGGACCAGCCCAGCGAGCAGACGCTCGGCGGGCGGGTCCGGAAAGCGGTCGATCAGGCGGACGGGCACGAGCCGGGATGCTACGCCCGGGTCAGGTCAGCAGGCGCAGGGACTCCTCCAGGCGCCCGGCCATCGGGGCGGGGGCGTGCGCGGGGTCGAGCCAGCGCTCGGCGTAGCGGCGCGCCACGATCGCCGCGCGATCGTCGCTGTGCTTGGCCAGCCGGTACGCGGCGTGCTCCACGAGCAGCGCGGCGGTGTAGGCGCGGCCGAGGCGCAGCGCAAAGGCGCGCATGCCCGCCTGCACCAGCTCGGGGTCGGTCGACGCCCACGCGAGCGCCTGTGCAGTCAGCGCGTCGCGTTCGCCCGCCACCAGGCGCAGCGCCTCGGACAGCGCGGGCGCGTCGGCGTCCTCCAGCCGCGCCGACAGGTCGGCGAGCAGGGCGGAAAGCGCGTCCTCCTTGACGGTGGCGCGTAGCAGGTCCAGCGACAGGACGTTGGTCGTGCCCTCCCAGATCGGCAGCACCTGGCTGTTGCGCAAGAGCTGCGGCAGGCCGGTGTCCTCGATGTAGCCCGCGCCGCCGAACGACTCGAGCACTTCGCTCGCGTGCGCGACCGCGTCCTTGCCGGTGAGCAGCTTCGCCACGGGCAGCAGCGCGCGCAGCGCGCGGGACTCCACCTCGGTCGCGGTGCCGTGCTCGACGCGCCCGGTCAGCTGCATCACGCGGACCGTGAGCGTGAACGCCGCCTCGGCCTCGACCGCGAGCTGCGCGAGGGTCTCGCGGTGCAGCGGCAGGTCGATCAGGCGGTGGCCGAAGCTCTCGCGGACACCCGAGTAGGCCAGTGCCAGGTCCAGCCCGCGGCGCATGCCCGACACGGCGCCCATCGCGTTGTGCGCGCGGGTCACGTTGAGCATGCCGCTGATCTTCTTCAGGCCCCGGCCCGCCCACGGGTCGCCAATGGGCGTCGCGAAGGCGCCGTCCAGGGTCAGCTCGGCGGTGGGCAGCGCCTTGGTGCCGAGCTTGTCCTTGAGCCGGTTGACGCGGATCGTGTCGCCGATCTGGCTGTGGCCCGTCTCGGGGTCGATCAGCTCGACCAGGAACAGCGCCAGTGCGCCGCTGCCCTCGGGCGCGCCCTCGGGCCGGGCCAGCGTCAGGGCGCAGTCGGCGGTGGTCGCCGAGGTGAACCACTTCGTGCCGTACAGCTTCCAGCGGCCGTCGCCGCCCTTGCGCGCGCGGGTCGCGGTGCGGCCCACGTCGCTGCCGCCCTCGCGCTCGGTCATCCACTGTCCTGACGTCCACGCGTCGGGTGCGCGCGACGTCAGGCGCGGCACGACCCGGTCGCGCAGTTCGGGCTCGGCGTGGTCGATCAGCACGCGCGCCGCCGCGTCGGTCATCGCCATGGGGCAGGTGTAGATCGCTGACGACGGCGAGTAGAGGTGGATCATGGCGTGCTGGACGATGCGGGCGAACTCGCCGTGGGCGTCCTCGTAGGGCAGCGCGCACATGCCGTGCGCCGCCTGGTAGACGTGCAGCTCGCCCCACGCCGCGCTCACGTCGATGCGGTCGATGCGCCGTCCCCACGGGTCATACGGGACGTGCACGGGCTGCTCGCGCTCGGCTTGGCGCGCCAGTTCGAGCAGCGGCCCGGCGGCGTCCTCGCCGATCGCCTCCAGCTCTCTTTCGACCGCCGCGAGCAGGTCCGCGGGCAGCAGCCGTTCGAGGTGCTCGCGCAGCGGCGCGTCCCCTCGATACGTGTTGGACAGGCTGGGTGGGTCTTGGAAGAAGTCCATGCGGGCATCTTGGGTCCATTCCCTGCCCCAGTCAAAGGTCTAGAGTCCGCCCCATGACCGCAGAAGAAGAACGCATCGCACTGTTCCTGGACTACGAGAACCTCGCCATCGGCGCCCGTGACGACCTGGGTGGCATGCGCTTCGACCTCAAGCCCCTCAGTGACGCCCTCGCCGAGCGCGGCCGGGTCGTCGTGCGCCGCGCGTACGCCGACTGGTCCTACTTCGACGAGGACCGGCGCATGTTGACCTCGCACCACGTCGAGCTCATCGAGATTCCCCAGCGCATGGGGGCCGTCCGCAAGAACGCGGCCGACATCAAGATGGCCGTCGACGCGATCGAGCTGTCGTTCGAGCGCGACTACATCACCACCTTCGTGATCTGCACCGGCGACAGCGACTTCACCCCGCTGGTGGCCAAGCTGCGCGAGCTGAACAAGCGCGTGATCGGCGTGGGCTTGGAGGCGTCGACCTCGCGCATGCTGCCGCCCGCCTGCGACGAGTTCCTGTTCTACGAGCGCCTGGAGGGCGTGAACGCGCCACCGTCCAAGCGCCGCGGCGAGAGCGGCCGGGGCGCGGGGCGCGGCCGGGGCGGCCGGGGCGCGGCCAGGGACGTGGGGAGGGGCCGGGCGCCGTCGGAGCAGGCGCCGCTGCCGGACCTGGAGGATCTGCAGGAGCCCACGGTCGACGAGGTCGAGGCCGACGAGGTCGAGCAGCAGGACAAGGCCAACGACCCCGCCGAGCTGCAGAAGCTGGTGACGCAGACCCTGTCCGGCCTCGGCCGCTCGACGGGCGGCGCGGTGCTCGCGTCCACCTTGAAGCGCGCGCTGCTGCGCAAGGACCCCACGTTCTCGGAGGCGGACTACGGCTTCCGCGCGTTCGGCGAGCTGCTGCGCCACCTCGAGGAGCGCAAGATCATCGAGCTGACCATCGGTTCGGCGAAGGGTGACCCGGAAGTCAGCTTTCCGGAGCACTCCCGCAGCGAGGAGGACGCGTTCGCCCTGTTGCGCGACGTGGTCGGCGAGCTGGAGGAGGCCGGGAGCCCCGCGCCGCTGTCCGGCCTCAAGGATCACTTGCGCCGCAGGTCGCCCGAGTTCAGCGAGAAAGAGTTCGGTTTTGGGGGATTTCTCCAGTTCTGCAAGGCCGCCAGGGCCCGCGGCATTGTCTCGATGGAGTGGGATGAGGACGTCGATGACTACGTCCTGCGTGTGAAAGCGCCGGATTCCGGAGAAAGCTAGCCATCGCGAGAGGCGCGATATGTCCTCGCTATTACGTAGAGGAGCGTGCACAATGCAGTGCGTCACTTCGGTGACGGTGGTGGGTTACTGTTCGCGTCACGTTGGGCGCCAGACCACGAAGCGAGCATGGTGCACACAGCAGCAGCTGAGGAACTGATGACGGGGGAGCGCATCCGCATCGTCATCGTCGACGATCACGACCTCGTGCGCGAAGGGCTGCGCAGCCTGTTGGGGCAGTACGAGGACATCGACGTCGTGGGCGAGTCCGGCACGATCGAGGGTGCGGTCGAGGCCGTGCAACGCCTGTGCCCGGATTTGGTGCTGCTGGACCTGCGCCTGGACGGCGAGGACGGCGCAGAGGTCGCCCGCCGCCTGCGCGCGTCGGGCAGCCGCGTGCGCATCCTGGTGCTGTCCGTGCACGACACCTCCCGCCACTTGCGCGAGGCGCTCGCCGCCGGCGCCGACGGCTACCTGCTCAAGAGCGTGAGCGCATCGGCCCTCGCGGACGGCATCCGCAGCGCAGCCGCGGGCCAGACCGTGATCGGCCAGGAGTTCGTCCCCAAGCTGCTGGAGGACGCCTCGCGCGGTGTGCCGTTGGGCAAACCCGAGTTGACGCCGCGCGAACAGCAGGTGCTGGAACTGGTGGCCGAGGGCTTGGCGAACCGCGAGATTGCCGAAAAGCTCGGCATGTCCACGCGGACCGCCCAAAAGCACCTGGAGAATCTGTTCAAGAAGGCCGGGGTGCACGACCGGACCGAACTCGTGACGCGCGCGTTCCGGCAAGGCATGCTCGGCTGACGCCGCACCGGGCGGCGCCGGGCCGGACGGGGAGATGTAACCGGGGCGAAACAATTGCCTGACGGTCGGGAAACGTCCCGCCCCCACGCTGTGTCCCAAGCCAGTGCGCACAACAAGCGGCCAGTCCGCGGGAGGGACGTCGACATGAAGCTCATCGTCGCGATCGTCAAGCCGTTCAAGGTGGATGACGTCAAGGAGGCGCTGCGCGAGGCGGGCGTGTCCGGGCTCACCGTCGTGGACGCGCGCGGCTTCGGCCGCCAGCGTGGACACACCGAGGTCTACCGGGGTGCGGAGTACCAGGTGGACTTCGTGCCGAAGTCCCGCATCGAGGTCATGGTCGACGACGACGCCGTGGACGGCATCATCGACGCGATCGTGAAGGCCGCCCACACCGGCAAGATCGGCGACGGCAAGATCGCCGTGCTGCCGCTGGAGGAGGTCATCCGCATCCGCACCGGTGAGCACGGTCCCGAGGCGCTCTGACCGCCACCGCGGGCGCGCGCGGACACGAGCGTGAGTTGAACCCCGGGGCTGTCCGCGCCGCCCCGGGGATCGGGTGGTCCCGCGCCTGGGCCGCCCTGCTGGACGAGCGGTTGCGGGGATGGCTGGAGGAGGCTGGGGGCGGCGGCGTCGCACTGGTGGCGCTCGGCTCCTACGCGCGGATGGAGCTGTGCCCCGCCTCGGACGTGGACCTGCTGCTCCTGCATGACGGGCGGCCGCAGCGCGACCTGTCCGAACTGGTCCGCTCGATCTGTTACCCGCTGTGGGACGCCGGACTGTCGGTCGGGCATGCGGTCCGCACCCCCAAGGACGCGGTGCGCGCGGCCGGCGAGCGCATCGACACCGCGACGGCGCTGATCGACCGGCGCCTCGTGGCCGGGGAAGTCGGCCTGCTCGACGATCTCGCGGCGCGCACGACGCGCTGGCTGAAGCGGGCGGGTTCGTCGCTGGTGCTGTCGCTGGCCAACGCCGACGCCGAGCGCCACGATCGCGCCGGCGCGCAGGCGGGCCTGCTGGAACCCGATCTCAAGGACGGCGCGGGCGGCCTGCGCGACCTGCAGAGCCTGCGCTGGGCGGCCGCCTGCATCCTGGGCGAGCCGACGCTCGACGCGCTGGTGGGGGCCCGCTATCTCGGCGCGCCCGACCACGGCGACCTGGCCGAGGCCAACGCGACGCTGCTCGCGGTGCGCGGCGCGCTGCACCTCAGCGGCCCGCCGGACCGCCGTCCCGCGCCGGGCGGGGACACCGACCGCCTGCGGCTGGACCAGCAGGACGAGGTCGCGCGGCTGCTCGGCTGGGGCGACGGTGACGAGCTGCTCAAGCGCGTCGGCCTGGCGATGCGGCTGGTGTCCCACATCCACGCGCGGACGTGGCCGCTGCTGTTGCAGGACGCGCGCGGCGGGCGACGCCGCAAGCGCACTCCGCCCAAGGAGATGTCGCCCGGCGTCTTGCTGACCGACGGCCTGGTGGAGCTCGACCCCGGCGTGTCGGTGATCGACGACCCGTCGGTCGCGCTGCGCGCATGCGCCGTGGCCGCCGCCGAGGCCACGCACTTCGGACGCGCGACCACGATGCGGCTGCGCCGCGAACTGGACGGCATCGCGCCGCTGCCGTGGAACGGCGCGTCGCGCGAGGCCTTGCTCGACCTGCTGCGCCGCGGCTCGGCTGCGCTGCCGGTGCTCGCGGACGCCGACCACGTCGGGCTTTTGCAGGCGCTGTTCCCCGAGTGGGCGCACGTGCGCGGGCGGCCGCAGCGCAACCCCTTCCACCGCTTTGCGCTGGACCTGCACGCCTTCCACGCGGTCGCGGAGCTGACGCGCATCACGCGCGGCGACCTCGACGAGCGCCACGCCCGGCTGTGGCAGGAGCTCGGCGATCAGGATGCGCTGCTCTTGGCCGCGTTCCTGCACGACGTGGGCAAGGCGTGGGAGGGGGACCACAGCGAGGTCGGCGCCGAGGTGGTGCTGCGCTGGCTGGGCCACATGGGGCTGGAGCGCGAGCGGGCCGAGTGGGTCTCGAAGCTGGTGCTGTTGCACCTGCTCCTTCCTGACACTGCGACGCGCCGCGACCTCGACGACGAGGACGAGATCGCGCGCGTCGCCGAGCTGGTGGGCGACACCGACACCTTGGACGGGCTGTACCTGCTGTCGCTCGCCGACGGCCGGGCGACCGGGCCGTCCGCCTGGTCGTCGTGGAAGGACGGCCTGATGGCCGACCTGCACCGCAGGGCGCGCCGCGTGCTGCACGGCCGGACGGCCACGGCCGACTCGCCCGACTCGCTGCTGCAGGAGGCCCGGCGCCGCCTGGGCGCCGAGGGCGACACCCTGGCGCAGGGCGAACTGGAGGCGCTGCTGGCCGGGCTGCCCCGCCGCTACCTGCGCACGGCCGACGCCCCGCAGCTGCTCGCCCACACCGCGCTGCTCCTGCCGCTGCCCGGACCGGGCGAGCTGCGCGCGCGAGCGCGGCCGGGCACCGCCGACGGCACGGCCGTGCTGACGATCGTCGCGGGCGACCGGCGCGGGCTGATCGCCGACTGCGCGGGCGTGCTCGCCGGGTCGGGCCTGACGGTGCTGGACGCACGTGCGTTCACGCGCGCCGACGGGGTCGCGCTCGACTGGTTCACGGTGCGTCCCGGCGACGCGCCCTGGGAGCAGGTGATCGACGACCTGCGCCGCGCGGCGGCGGGCAACCTCGACGTCGCGGGCTTCGTGGCGCGGCGCGAACGCCGCCGTGACGTGCGGCCGCGGCAGCGTCCGCAGGAGGACGAGGTCGAGGTGCGCATGGAGGCCGGCGACCCCGCCGAGCGCACGCTGCGCATCGAGGTGCGCGGTGCTGACGCGCCGGGCGTGCTGTACCGGCTGGCGCGCGTCATCGCCGACCAGGGCCTGGACCTCGTCGGCGCGCGCGTGTCGACGCTGGGCCTGGAGGTCCGTGACGTGTTCTTCACGCGCATGGGCGAGGGCGAGCCGGATCGCGCGATGCTCGCGGCCCTGCTGACCGACGCGGCCGGCTGGCCGATCGATGTGCTGCCCCCCGCCGGGCGCGGGCGCCCGCACAGCGACCCGCAGGTCACGCACTAGGCCGCGCCCGCCGCTAGCTGATCCCGCGCCAGCGCAGGGCCAGCAGGTGGCGTGGGGTGCTCGCCCCGCGCAGCGGCTGCAGCCCGCGGTCGTCGAATGCGACGTCGGGCAGGGCGTGGTCGGCGACGGGCTCGCTCACCAGCACCTCGTCGGGGCCGGCGATGGCGGCGATGCGGGCGGCGAGGTTCACCATCTGGCCGAGCACGTCGCCGTCCACGGCCCATGCCTGGCCCGCGTGGATGCCGATGCGCACCGGAGGGAGCGAGCGGCCGCTGTCGCGCTCGGCGGCGAAGCGGCGCTGGAGCGCGCCGGCGCAGCGCACCGCGTCGGCGGGCGAGCCGAAGCGCAGCAGCAGCCCGTCGCCCTGGGTGCCGATGATCGCGCCGTGATGCGCCTCGGCGACCGACTGGGCCATGCGCCGGTAGTCGGCGATGAGCTTGGTCCAGGCGTCGTCGCCCATGCGCTCGGCGAGCTGCGTGCTGCCGACGATGTCGGTGAACATCGCCGCGATCCACGACTTGCCGTCGCCGGACGGCGCGGCCGCCGCGCGTCCGTTCTTGCGTGCGTCCCGCCGCGCGCGGCGCTTGCGCCGCGAGGCGCGGATGGTCAGCGCGATGCCGGCGTGCACCGCGAGGCCCGTGCCCCAGGGCACCATGATCCACAGCGGCCAGAAGCCCGGTTCGCCGGGGCCCCCCGACATCAGCCAGATGAACAGCATGAGGCCGTTGACGGCCAGGTAGACCACGAGGTGGACGGCGACGCCGGTCATGGGCCGAGAGCCTAGCCGGTTGGGTCAGCCTTCCTGGGCGGCCGGCGCGAAGGTGCCCTCAAGGCGCCACACGCCGGTGAAGTTGTTGAACGGCCCGCCGACGATCTGGCTGGCCCATTCCAGCGTGTAGGCCCCGGTGTCCGCGTCGTACGTGCCGGTCGGGCCGGAGGTCAGCCCGGCCTCCTCGCCGCCCGGCTTGGGCGCGCCCTGGTTGAAGTGCTGCTGGTTCCACGCGACGCCGACGGCGGACAGGTCGCCGCTGAGGCTGCCGTCTTCCGCCGCGACGATCGTGGGTGTCGGCGCGAGCTTGCCGGTCTGGGGATCGGTGTCGTTGGTCGCCACGGCGAACTTCACGGCGAAGAAGGACGTGGGGGTGACGATCGCGCCCGCCGCGCCGTCACTGCCCGCGAACGCGGGCTCGGGCTGGGACTGGTAGGCGCCGGTCACCAGGCCGCCGTCGGTGCCCGGCGCCAGCGGCGACCAGGTCTTGTCGGCGCAGGACGAGTCGGCGTTGGCCACGAACGGGCCGTCGGCGACGGTGCCGCCGGGCTGCACCATGCGGAAGAACGAACCCGAGCGGGTGCCGTCGGCGGCGCACGTGCCCGCCACGATGCCGAAGGTGCCGGTCAGCTCGCCCGTGGTCCCGCCCGGCTCCGGCGCAGTCGGTTCGCCGCCGGAGCAGGCCGCTACGAACAGCAGCGACGCGGCCAGGGAGGCGAGACGGCGTGATGTGGTCATGTGGTCAAACTCCTCGAGTTCGGGGATTCGTCACCGGGCTCACCGGTCCCGTCCGGCTTGGATTCGCCTGGGCCGGGGGGCAGCAGGGCGAGTCCCGCGACCAACAGGCCGGGGATGACAAAGAACCAGGGGAACAGGCTGAACGGCGGCAGCGCCGCCACGGCGGCGAAGTTGTCGAGGTTGTCGCTCATCGCGCCGATCATCGGCGCCATGTCGCCGGCCATGGCGGGCCAGGCGTCGATCAGGGCGTGCACCTCGGGCAGCGGCGCGTCGGGGTCCTCGACCTCGGCGAGCACGCCGGTGCGCAGCGCGCCCTCGGCCCCGCCGATGGTCAGGAAGTAGCCCTGGACCGCCGTGATCCGCTCCGGGCGCATCAGCGGGCGGAACTCGTCGATCATCGCCGCGCCCAGCGGCGCCCGGGTGAACATCATGAAGAGCGCCGGTGCGGCGACCAGGCCCGCGCCCATGCCGACGAGCGACCATCGTGCCCACGCCGGCAGTTCGCCGTCGGGGGTGCGTGCCCGCAGCGCGGACCACGCCAGCCCGGCGATGGCCAGCCCCGGGATCACGAAGAACCACGGGAACAGCGGGAAGTCGGGCAGCGCGTCGATCGCCGCGAAGTTGTCGAGGTTGTCGCGGATCGTGTCGAGCATGCCGGTCATGTCCGCGTCGATGTCCTGCCAGCTGCGGTGGAGTCCGGCGACCAGCGGATGGTCGAGCCCTGCATCCTGGCGGCGCAGCGCCTCGACCGCCGAGCCAATGCGCGTGAGGTGGCCCTCGAATGCGTCGAGCCGCTCCGGCTGCATGAACGGGCGGAACTCCTCGATCATCTGCCCGCCCATTGGGGCGCGGCTGAACATGCGGAAGGCCGCCGGCGCCAAGGTGACGCCGACGCCGATCGCGAGGATCGCGACGAGCGCGCCCCTACGCACGACGCGCCCGGCGCAGCGTGGCGGCGAGACCGAGTGCGGCCACGGCCCACAGCAGGGTCGGCGCCGGGCCGGTCCGCGGCGTGGTGGGCCCGGCCGCCGCGCCGGTGGACGGACCCGCCGCGGCGCCGTCGTCGGCGGGCGGCTGGAACGTGGTGGATGCCTCGCCGCCCAGTGCCCCGTCGAAGGTGCCCTCGAGGTGCCACGCGCCGGTGAAGTTGTTGAACGGCCCGCCCACGATGGTGCTCGCCCAGTCCAGGCGATACGCCTTGCTGCCCGCGTCGATCGTGCCGCTGGGCAGCGTCGTGGCGCCCGGGGTGGAGCCATCGGGCTTCGGTGCCCCCTGGTTGAAGTGCTGGCGGTTCCAGGCCACGCCGATCGCGCGCAGGTCGCCGGACAGCTTCGTGCCGTCGCGGCGCAGCACCGGGGCCGCGACCTTGGTGCCGGTCTGGGGGTCCGTGGTGTTGCTCGCGACCGCGAAGTTCACGCCGAAGAACTTCGCCGGCGCCACGATGCGGCGTGCCGTGCCGTTGCCCGTGCCGTCGAACGGCGCCGACGGCTGAGGCTGGTGGCGGCCGCTCACCAGGCCGCCGTCCGTCCCGGCGGACAGCGGCGTGTACGTGCGGTCCGCGCAGGGCGAGTCCGCGTTCTCCACGTAGGGCCCGGCCGCGACGGTGCCGCCCGGCTGGACCATGCGGAAGAACGAGCCGCTGCGGGCCGCGCCGGTGCAGCTTCCGGCTGTGACGCGGAACGTCCCTGACAGCGCCTCGCCGGCCGCGGCCCGCACGGGCGCGCCGGGTGCGGGCGCGATCGCCGCGGGGACATCCACGTGCGGTGTGGGCAGCGCGCCGGCGGGGGCGGTCACGAGCAGGCAGAGAGCCAGAATCGTCAAGATTCGCATGGCGGGATGCTACTGCCCCGCGATCGCTGCCCCGCGGCCGGCGGGGGTTTTCACTGCCGCTACAGCACCCCGCCCTGGGTCATCTTCTTGGTGTCCAGGATCCGGTCCACGTCCGCCTCGGGCAGGAGCTGGGCTTCCTTCACGACCTCGCGCAGCGGCCGGTTCTCCTTCAGCGCCTTCTTCGCGAGGTCGGCCGACGCGTCGTAGCCGATCGCCGGGACCAGTGCCGTCACCGTGGACAGGTTGCGCTCCGACAGCTCCCAGCAGCGGTCGACGTTGGCGGTGATGCCGTCGACGCACTGGCGCGCGAAGTTCGCGCACGAGGTCGCGAGCAGCCGCGCGGACTCGAGCACGTTGCGCGCCATCATCGGGATGTAGACGTTCAGCTCGAACGCGCCGGACAGCCCGCCCACCGTGACCGCCGTGTCGTTGCCGATCACCTGCGCGGCCACCATTGTCACGGACTCGGGCAGCACCGGGTTCACCTTGGCCGGCATGATCGAGCTGCCCGGCTGGATCTCCGGCAGCTGGATCTCGCCGAAGCCCGTGCGCGGGCCCGAGCCCATCCAGCGGATGTCGTTGGCGATCTTGGTGAGCGACACGGCGATGACCTTGAACGCGCCGCTCAGCTCGACCAGCGCGTCGCGCGCGCCCTGCGCCTCGAAGTGGTTGTCGGCTTCGCGCAGCGCGTCGATGCCGGTGCGGCGGCGCAGCTCGACGATGACCCCTTCGGTCATGCCCTCGGGCGCGTTGAGTCCGGTGCCCACGGCGGTGCCGCCCAGCGGCAGCTCGGCGACGCGCTCCAGCGCGGCGCGCACGCGCTCGGCGCCGAGCTCGATCTGGCGCGCGTAGCCCGAGAATTCCTGGCCGAGTGTCACCGGGGTGGCGTCCATCAGGTGCGTGCGGCCCGGCTTGACCACGTCGGCGAACTCGGCGGCCTTGACGGCCAGTGACGCGCGCAGGACCTCCAGCGCCGGCAGCAGCCCGTCCGTGCACGCGGTGTATGCGGCGACGTGGACGGCGGTCGGGAAGACGTCGTTGGAGGACTGCCCGGCGTTCACGTGGTCGTTGGGGTGGACGAGCTTGGAGCCGAGGTCGGCGCCCAAGAGCTCGGTGGCGCGGTTCGCAATCACCTCGTTGGTGTTCATGTTCGAGCTGGTGCCCGAACCGGTCTGGAACACGTCGACCGGGAAGTGCGCGTCGAGGACGCCGTCGGCGACCTCCCCGGACGCCTGGACGATCGCCTCGTACTGTGCGTCGGTGAGGATCCCCTTGGCGTGGTTGACCACGGCGGCGCTCGCCTTGATCAGCCCCAGCGCGCGGATCAGCTCGCGCGGGATCGGCTGGCCCGAGATCGGGAAGTTCTCCACGGCCCGCTGCGTCTGGGCTCCGTAGTAGGCGGACACGGGCACCTGCATCTCGCCCATCGAGTCCCGTTCGGTGCGCGTGTCGGCCATGATCGCGGTCGTTCCTCCTGGTGCGCGCGCCGGGATGGCGCTCGTGGCCGCGCAGCGTATCGAGCGGTATAGGCTCGCCGCATGTCGACCCTGCTGCTGCTCCGCCATGCCACCACGGCCGCGACCGGCAAGACGCTCGGCGGGCGCACCGAGGCCCCGCTCGACGAGGGCGGCCGGGCCCAGGCGGCCGCGGCCGCGGAGCGCCTGGCCGGTGTGAAGCTCGCCGCGGTGTACGCGAGCCCGCTGACGCGCACGATGGAGACCGCACGCATCGTCGCGGCCTCGCACGGCCTCGGCGTGCGGCCGGCCGAGGGGCTGCTCGAGGTCGAGTACGGCACGTGGACCGACAAGCCGCTGGCGCAGGCCGCGAAGACCAAGCTGTGGCCCCTGATCCAGCAGCGGCCGTCGCAGGTCACGTTCCCCGGCGGCGAGACCATCCGCGGCATGCAGCTGCGCGCGGTCGACGCCATCGAGGAGATCGTCGCGCGCCACCCCAAGGGCACCGTGCTGGCCGTGAGCCACGCCGATGTCATCAAGGCGGTCGTGAGCCACTATCTCGGCCAGCCGCTCGACCTGTTCCAGCGCATCGCGATCGCACCGGCGTCGGTGACCGTGCTGCGTGTCGGCGAGGGCATGCCACCGATGCTGCTGCGCCTGAACGACGACGGCCACCTGGCCCCGCCACCCCCACGGAGGACCGTCCGGAATGGCTGAGTCGATCGAGTTCGAGTCGACCGAGTGGATCACCGCCGGGGCGATCGGCGAACCGGGGCGCCGGACGTTCTTCGTCCAGGCGCGCGCCGGGGACCGGGTCGTCGCGCTCCTGGTCGAGAAGGGCCAGGTCGCGGGCCTCGCGGATCTCGCGCAGCAGCTGCTGAGTCGCTTCGACGTCGTGGTGACGCCCGACGATCTGGACGCCGCGCACCATCAGCTGATCGACGGCATCGAGCCGCTGTGGCGCGTGGGCGAGATGAGCCTGGGCGCCAGCGTCGAGGGGGAGCGGTTCGTGCTGGAGTGCGCCGAGGTGCTGTTCGCCGACCCTGATGATCCTGACGTCCCCGACGAGCTGGCCGAGGCCGCGTTGGAGGCGGCCTTGGAGGAGCGCGCCACGGCGCGATTCTGGCTGACACGGCATCAGCTGGTGCGGCTCGCCGCCTACGCGGCCTTTGCGGTCGAGGCCGGGAGCCGCGAGCGCTGCCGGCTGTGCGGCCGCCCAATCGACCCGGGCGAGGGGCACGTCTGCCCGGCGAGCAACGGGCATGGCAAGCTCACCGTCTGAGCGCGAGCACCTCGCACGCTTGGAGGTCGCGGCGATCGACCCGCTGGGCTGGATCCGCGCCGCGAGCAACGGGACGCTGCTCGTCACCCTCGACGGCGACGAGGCCGACCTCGCGGTGTACAAGCCCGACCAGGGCGAGCGGCCACTGTGGGATTTCCCGTACGGCACCCTCGCCAAGCGCGAGACGGCGGCGTTCGCGCTGAGCGACTGGCTCGGATGGGAGCTCGTGCCCGCGACGGTCTATCGCAACGGGCCGCTCGGTCTCGGTTCGGTGCAGCGCTTCGTGCCGCACGACGCCGAGCGCCACTACTTCGTCCTGGTCGAGGAGGAGGCGTGGGCGGCGCCGCTGCGGCGGATGGCCGTGTTCGACCTGCTCGCGAACAACGCCGACCGCAAGGCGAGCCACGTCATCGAAGGCGCCGACGGACTGCGCGGCTGCGACCACGGGCTGTGCTTCCACGTCGAGCCCAAGGTGCGCACGGTGATCTGGGACTTCGCGGGCGAGCCGATCCCCGACGCCGACCGCGCGGACGTGCGCCGCCTGGTCGACGCCCTGGATGCGCCGGAGGGATTGGCCGCCACGCTCGCGGGGCTGCTCGCGGCCGAGGAGGTCGCCGCGCTGGCCCGCCGCGCCCGTGCGGTCCTGGGCATGGCCACCCTGCCCGATCCCCCCGAGGACCGCCGCCCCTATCCCTGGCCGTTCCTGTAGGTCGCGCTGCGCCAGGTCCCCCGAACGGTGGACGCGCCCGTCCCGCCTTCGTGCCGAGTCAATGGGTACATCGGACCAGGGAGGGACCGGCATGCGGCGAGTGCTCGACACGGTGCAGACGCGGGACGCCATCGGTGCGGCGGGATCCGCGGTCGCGTTCGCCTCGGCGGCGCTGGGCGCGCTGCTGCTCCTCGCCGGCGCCTCGCTTCAGCGGGCGTTCGACCCCGAGGTCATCGGCGCGCTCGCGCTGTTCCTGTGGCCGGCATGGGTGCTCGGCGCCGCGCTGATGGTCGTGGGCGTCGCCGCGTTCGGCTTCGGTGTGCTCTCGGTGGCTGCGACCACCGGCTTGGTGCTCGTCCGCCGCAACGCCTCCTGACGCGGCGCTCGTCGCGCGGCGGCTCGGCGGGGCTCCTGCCCCAGTAGGCTCGGCCCATGGCCGAACTGGTGACCCTGGACGACGTGCGCGCGGCCGCTGTGCGCCTGTCCGGCGTGGCGCTGCGCACCCCGATCGAGGAGTCGCGCGCGCTCAGCGAACTCGCCGGCGTCCCGGTGTTGCTGAAGTGCGAGCACCTGCAGCGCACCGGCTCGTTCAAGATCCGCGGCGCCTGCAACCGCATCGCCCAGCTGTCCGGCGAGCAGCGGGCGCGCGGGGTCGCCTGTGCCTCGGCCGGCAACCACGCCCAGGGAGTGGCACTGTCGGCGCGGCTCGCCGGGACGCGCGCCACGGTGTTCATGCCGCAGGGCGCGCCGCTGCCGAAGGTCGAGGCCACCCGCGCCTACGGCGCCGAGGTCGTGCTCGTGCCGGGGACGTTCGAGGACAGCGTGGCCGCGTGCGCCGCCTGGGCCGCGGCCAACGGCGCCGAGGTGGTGCCCCCGTTCGAACATCCCGACGTGATCGCGGGGCAGGGGACCGTGGGGCTCGAGCTGGCCGAGCAGGTGCCCGAAGCGGGGACGGTCGTCGCGGCCGTCGGCGGCGGGGGCCTCTTGGCCGGGGTGGCGGCGGCCCTGCGCGCGCTGCGACCGGACGTGCGGCTGGTCGGCGTGCGCGCGGCCAGGGCCGCGCACGGGGTGACCATGGCTGACGGCATCGCGGTGCGCGAACCCGGCGCGCTGACCTCGGCGCACCTGCGCGCGTACGCGGACCGGATGATCGAAGTGTCCGACGAGTCGATCGCCCGCGCTGTGCTGCTGCTGGCCGAGCGCGCGAAGCAGATGGTCGAGCCCGCGGGCGCCGCGCCGGCCGCCGCCGTGCTCGACGGCGCGCTCGCGGACCTGCCCGGGCCGATCGTGCTGATCCTGGGCGGCGGCAACGTCGACCCGCTGCTCCTGCTGCGCATCCTGCGCTCGGGCATGGGCGAGGAGGGACGTACGTGGGCGTTCCGCACGCACCTGCCGGATCGGCCCGGCGCGCTGTCTGCGCTGCTCGGCGTGATCGGCGCGGCGGGCGCGAACGTCGTGGCGGTGGAGCATCATCGCTACGGCGTGCGCGACGAGTTCGACCAGGTCGAGGTGTATCTGGAGCTCGAGACGCGTGGCCACGACCACATCGCGCAGCTGCGCGCCGCGCTGGCCGCCGACGGCTACGCGCTGGAGTAGCGTTTCCGCGCGACCCGGCGCCCCCCTGCGCCCCCCGCGCCCTCCCGAGGAGTCCACGATGTGCCACGAGCCCGATGACTTTCCCCCACCCGCGCCCGCGCAGGGCATGCTCGCGGGCCTGCGGCGCCACACGCTGACCGCCGAGGACGGCGCGGAGTTCGCGGTGACCGCGGCCGCGACCACGCGCCAGGGCGCCCCCGGCATCGTGATCGTGCCGGACGTGCGCGGGCTGCACCCGTTCTACGAGCGCCTGGCCGAGCAGTACGCGCAGTCCGGTGTAGAGGCGCTGGCGCTGGACCAGTACGCCCGCAGCGCCGGGACGGCGTGGCGCGACGTCGCGTTCGAGTACGGCGAGTTCGTGGCCGCCTCGTCGGGGACGGTGCAGATGGACGTGCGCGCGGCGGTGGCGGCCCTGCGCGCGGCCGGGGTGGGCCGCGTGTTCGTCACGGGCTTCTGCTTCGGCGGCCGCGCGGCGCTGATGGCGCCCGCGGAGCAGGAGATCGACGGCGCCATCGGCTTCTACGGCTGGCCGGTCACGCCCGGCTTCGACGGTGCCTCCCCGGAATCCCTCGCCCGCGCGGGTTCGTTGCGCGCCCCCGTCCTCGCGCTGTTCGGCGAGGCGGATCCGGGCATCCCCGAGCCCGACCGGGCGCGCTACGCCGAGGCGCTGGCCGCCGGAGGGGTCGCCCACGAGGTCATGACCTACGACGCCGCGCCGCACAGCTTCTTCGACCGCGCGCAGACGGTGCACGCGGCGCACTGCGCCGACGCGTGGGGGCGCGTGCTGCGCTTCGTCGAGTCGGGCAGCCCGCTGCGCGCTTAGGCCGCCGGTGCAGCCTGCTCGGCCGCGCGGGCGAGGCCTTTCGCGAAGCCCTTCAGCGCGCGCGACAGGCCCGGCTTCCAGAACGCGACCGCGCCCGGGAACGCGCCGGTGAACGACACCTCCCAGTGGATGCGGGTGCCGCCGCCGTGTGGCGTCAGCGTCACGTCGCCGCGGTAGTCGCGCAGGTTCATGCCGCTGAGCAGGATGTAGGCGTGGTGGCGCGGCGCCTCGGACGCGACGACCTCCTCGCGCATCCGCAACGGCCCCGTCTGCAGGCGGCGGATCATGCCGAGTCCGGTCGGCTCGGCCGTTCCGGGCCGCTCGATGACGGCCTTGCCGACCGGGGAGAACCCCGGCCAGGTCAGGGGATCCGCGAGCAGGCGCCAGACCGCGTCCGGCGGAGCGGCGGAGACCGCCTCGTTGACGATGCGGTGGGTCTTCATCGGGCGCCCGCCGACGCGGCGCGGGCGGCGACGAGGTCGGCGATCTCGCCGATGATGCGCGTGACCGCGAAGTCCTTGGGCGTGTAGACGGCCGCGACGCCACGCTCGCGCAGCCAGTCGGCGTCCTCGGGCGGGATGATGCCGCCGACCACCACCGGGATGTCCAGGCCCTCGGCCCGCAGCCCCTCGACGACCTGGGGGACCAGCTCGACGTGCGAGCCGGACAGGATCGACAGGCCCACGACGTGCACGTCCTCGTCGGCGGCCGCGCGCACGATCTGCGCCGGGGTCAGGCGGATGCCCTGGTAGATCACCTCGAAGCCCGCGTCGCGTGCGCGCACCGCGATCTGCTCGGCGCCCGAGCTGTGGCCGTCCAGGCCCGGCTTGCCGACGAGCAGCTTGACCTTGCCGCCCACGGCGCGTTCGGCGCTTGCCACCTTGGCGCGCGCGTCGGTGAGCTGGTCCATGTCGACCGCCGCCGACTGGCCGGATACGCCGGTCGGCCCGCGGTACTCGCCGAACACCTCGCGCAGCGCGTCGGACCATTCGCCGGTCGTCACGCCCGCGTGGGCCGCCTCGATCGACGCCGGCATGATGTTCTCCCCGGCCTCGGCTGCGCGCTTCAGCGCGTCGAGCGCCTTGGCCGCCGCGTGGGCGTCGCGGCGCGCGCGGTGCGCCTCCAGCCGGTCGATCTGTTCCTGCTCGGCGCGCGGGTCCACCTTCAGGATCGACCCTTCGCCCTCGGTGACCAGCGGCGACGGCGCGGTCTCGGTGAACGAGTTGACCCCGACCACGGTGCGCTCGCCCGACTCGACCTTGCGGATGCGCTCGGCGTTGCTGCGCACCAGTTCGGTCTTCATGTAGTCGACCGCCTCGACCGCCCCGCCCATGTCGAGCACGCGCCGGTACTCCGCGCGCGCGCCCTCGGCGATTTCGGCCTCGATGCCGGCCATGACCGGCGAGCCGTCGAACAGGTCGCCGTATTCGAGCAGGTCGCTCTCGTAGGCGAGCACCTGCTGCATGCGCAGGCTGAGCTGCTGATCCCACGGGCGCGGCAGGCCGAGCGCCTCGTTCCACGCCGGCAGCTGGATGGCGCGGGCGCGCACGCGCTTGCTCAGCGTCACGGCCAGCATCTCCAGCATGATCCGCGAGATGTTGTTCTCGGGCTGCGCCTCGGTCAGCCCCAGCGAGTTGACCTGCACGCCGTAGCGGAAGCGGCGCAGCTTCTCGTCGGTCACGCCATAGCGCTCGCGGCACAGCTCGTCCCACAGGTCGGCCATGACCCGCAGCTTGGCGATCTCCTCGACGAAGCGGATCCCGGCGTTGACGAAGAAGCTGATGCGCCCGACGACCTGCGCGAACTCGGACTCGGGCACCGCGCCCGACGCGCGGACGGTGTCCAGGATCGCGGTGGCGTTCGCCATCGCGTAGGCGACCTCCTGCACCGGCGTGGCCCCCACCTCTTGCAGGTGATAGCTGCACACGTTCATCGGGTTCCACTTGGGGATCTCGCGCACCGTGTAGGCGATGACGTCGGCGGTCAGGCGCATCGACGGCGCGGGCGGGAACACGTAGGTCCCGCGCGACAGGTACTCCTTGACGATGTCGTTCTGCGTCGTGCCCTGCAGCGACGCGCGTGTGGCGCCCTGGTCCTCGGCGGCGGCGACGTACAGCGCGAGCAGCCAGGCCGCCGTGGCGTTGATCGTCATCGACGTGTTCATGTCGCCCAGCGGGATGCCGTCGAACAGCGTGCGCATGTCGTCGATCGAGCAGATCGGCACCCCGACCTTGCCGACCTCGCCGCGCGCCAGCACGTGGTCGGCGTCGTAGCCGGTCTGGGTCGGCAGGTCGAACGCGACCGACAGGCCGGTCTGGCCCTTGGCGAGGTTGGTCCGGTACAGCTCGTTGGACGCCGCGGCCGACGAATGGCCGGAGTACGTCCGCATCATCCAGGCGGGATCCCGGGGACGCTGCTGGGTGCGGTCGCTGTCGTTCATGGCTCAGATTGTGCGTCGCCGCTACGCTCTTGACGAATCCCTTCCACGGCGGCTCGGCCGCGCCGTGGCGAATGCCTGCCAACCCTCACGATGTCCCCATACTCCTCGCGGCTTCCGGCACGCCGGACCACCCTCGTGGTGGTCTGTCTCGCCATCGGCCTGTGCCTGTCGCTGGGGGCCGAGGCGATGGCGGCGGACGCGCTGCAGCAGGCGCGGGAGCGTCGCCAGAAGCTGGCCGAACGGATCGGCGCGGTCACCGCGCAGCTCGAAGAGGTCGCCGAGCGCGTGGACCGGGCGCGCACCCTGCGCACCACCATCGAGCACGACGTCGCCCGCCTGCAGGATTCGGCCGTCCACGCCGACCGCGCCCTGGCGGCGCGCGCCGTGCTGCTCTACAAGCGCGGCGAGATGGGCGTGCTGGAGCAGATCCTGACCGCGGGTGGGCCGGGCGAGGTCGTCGACCGGTCGCGCATGCTGTCGAGCCTGGGCCGCCAGGAGCAGGAGACCATCGAGAAGGCCGGCATCGCCCGGCTCACCTTGGCGCGGCGCAAGCAGGAGCTGGCGCGC
>Ga0299913_10000081_pt1 | contig 43024 bp, 41 predicted proteins | sample RVTome_9_FD_201360 | JGI IMG/M metagenome (GOLD analysis project Ga0299913, IMG submission 201360) | Soil microbial communities from uranium-contaminated site in the Upper Colorado River Basin, Wyoming, United States - RVT155D38 (version 2) ... | reverse complement strand
CGGTCTGCCGGCACGTGGCCGTGGGCGTACAGGACGAGATCTCCATTCCAGGCGTTTGGAAAGCAGATCTGGTAGAGCGCTCCGTGCTCCAGCACTCCGTCCACACACCCTGCCGCCGGAGTGACTCCCTCATCCGTTGGAGCCTCCGGCGGTGGTTCCGGTCCCGACAGGTCCTCATCATCGCCACCGCACGCCAGAAACAGACTGCACACAAGAGCTAGAACGGCGCCCGAACCAGGGCGCCGGAGGTTTTCCCGAGGCTCAGTCACTTTCGATCTCCTCCCCAACGGCGTGCGATTTCTATATCGAGGTCAAGCTGGTCCAGGATGCGCTGGACGATGAAGTCTACCAGGTCGCTGATCTTCGTGGGGCGATGATAGAAGCCCGGTGCAGCCGGAATCACGATAGCACCAGCTTCGGTCACCGCGGTGAGATTCCGTAAGTGAACCAGTGATAGCGGTGTTTCTCGTGGCACGAGAATGAGCTTTCGACGCTCCTTCAAGGTCACGTCCGCCGCGCGCTCGACCAGAGAGCGGCTGGTGCCCCCGGCGATGGCGGCGACTGTGCCCATGGAACAGGGGCAAACGATCATTCCGCCCGTGCGCTGAGAGCCGGAAGCCGGTTTGGCGCCTCGGTCCTCGTCGGGAAACAGCGTGACGCTGGTCCAGACACCCCCCGTCGCCTCCCGGAGGCCATCCAGGGATTTGATGTTGCACTCCTCTCGCAACAGCCGCATACCGTGATCTGACGGAATGAGCCACACCGGAACCTGCCGGCTGGCGAGCACCTCGAGCAGCCGGACGGCGTAGGGTGCCCCCGATGCACCGGTAATGGCGAGTACCACCGGGTACACCGTCACCGGCCGCGGCGATTGGGGGTGGGAGATCGAACAGGGTGCTTGGGAGAAAGCGTACGCGGTGAGCGGTGAGCGGTGAGGGGAGACTTACGCACGGACTTTGGCCACGGCTGGGCGGGTGCCTCGGGGGCGGGTGTTTTCTTGCCCTCATTCGTCCTATCTCTTCGCCGCTTACCGTTCACCGCTGACCGCCCCGGTTGTTTACCCCATGATTCTGTCGAACAACGCGAAGCCGAACACCACTACGGACATCACACCGTTCATGGTGAAGAAGGCGGCGTTCAGCCTGCTAAGGTCGCCGGGCCGGACCAGCTGGTGCTCATAGACGAGAATACCCGCTGCGACCACCAATCCAGCATAGTACCACATTCCAAAGCCAGCGGCGTAACCGAAGGCTGCCAGCGCCGGGATGGTTATTCCATGCAGCGCTTTGGCCAGCACGATCGCCCGGCGCTCGCCGAGACGTACCACGGCGCTACGCAGACCATGAGCACGGTCGAAACCCGCGTCCGGGAGTGCGTAAAAGATGTCGAAACCAGCCACCCAGGTCGCTACACCCGCGGTGATGGCGATCAGCATCCACGCGGGATCGCTCCAGCGGCCTGTGATCGCGAGGTAACCACCGACAGGCGCAATCGCCAGGCTGGCACCCAGCCAAAGATGAGGCCACCAGGTGAAGTGCTTCGACAGACTGTAGAGCATGATCCAGCCGAGCGCCACGGGGCTCAAGAGCAGGCACAGGTGATTCAGCGCACCGGCTGCCAGAACGAAGATCCCGGCTGCGACAAAGACGGAGATCCAGGCCTGGGCAAGCGACAGTTTCCCGCGAGGGAGCTCCCGGTTCCGGGTTCTCGGGTTCTGCGCGTCGAAAGCGCGATCGGCAATCCGGTTGAAGCCCATGGCCACCCAGCGGGCGGCCGAAAACGCCAGAATCACGAGAAAGACATCTCGAGTAGTTACCGGCTCGATTCGCGAGGCCGCCAGTACTCCGAGCAGCGCGAATGGCAGGGCAAACAGGGTATGAGGCAACTTGACGAAGTTGGCGTACCGGACGAGGAGGGATTCGCCGGAGAAGGTCTGGGGTTCACGGTCGAGGGCCGATGTTCGAGGGTCCGGGGGGGTCATCTTGACTCTTGACCCTTGACCCTGGACTCTCGACCATCGAGCCGGATCCCCAGCCGATCCCACATTTCATCTACCCGACGCTTCGTCTTCTCATCCATGGTGATCAACTCGGGCCACTCTCGATCGAAGCCTTCTTCCTTCCACTTTCTGGTGGCGTCGATTCCCATCTTGCTGCCGTAGGTAAAAGCTCGGCTGGAGTGGTCGAGTACGTCGATCGGTCCCATGGTGAAGCGAACATCACGCTCCGGATCGATGTTGTTGAGTGCTATCCACCAGGCCTCGTCCGGACTCTGAACGTTGACTTCCTTGTCCACCACCACGAGCACCTTCGCAAGCGACATCAGCCCCTGGCCCCACAGCGCGTTCATCACCTTGTACGCCTGGCCGGGATACTGCTTGTCGATGGAGACGAAGACGAGATTGTGGAAGATGCCGGGAGCCGGCATGTGATAATCGACGATTTCGGGAATGGTCAGCCTGAGGAGCGGAAGGAAGATGCGCTCGGTTGCGTGGCCCAGATAGAAGTCTTCCATCGGCGGCCGGCCAACCAGCGTGGCGGGGTAGATGGGATCACGCCGTGACGTAATGGCCGTGACATGCACCTTCGGGTAGTAGTCCGCAAGCGAGTAGAAGCCGGTGTGATCGCCGAACGGACCCTCCAGGACCAGATCCTCCGATGGATCTATATAGCCTTCCAGCACCATCTCGGCTTCCGACGGCACCGCCAGGTCGCAGGTCAGGGCCTTGGCCAGCTCCACCGGCTCGCGCCGGAGGAACCCGGCAAAGAGGAATTCGTCGATCGTCGGGGGTAGCGGCGCTGAGCCGGAATAGATGCTTGCAGGGTCACCCCCGAGTGCGATGACCACCGGCATGCGCTCACCTCGGGCCGCCATCTCTCGCCAGTGGGCGGCACCCACCTTATGCCGCTGCCAGTGCATCGCCAGCGTGTTCCGGCCGATCACCTGCACCCGGTACATCCCGACGTTTCGAATGCCACGGGCGGGGTCGGTAGTGATCACCATCGGCAGAGTGATGTACCGTCCCCCGTCGCCGGGCCACGTCGTAAGAAAGGGGAACGCGTCCAGGTCCACCGCGTCATCGCGCAGCACCAGATCCTGACAGGGAGGCCGTCCACCCTTCGTGCGGGGCGGAAACTTTCCGATCTCGGCCAGCCTCGGAAGCATGGCGAGTTTACCCAACAGGCCCTCGGGCACTTTGAGATTGAGCATCTCCGAGATTCTGCCGCCGATATCATCGAGCTTTTCGGTCCCGAGAGCCAGGCACATGCGGCGCATCGATCCGAACAGGTTGATCGCAACCGGCTGAGCGCTCCGCTGGCCATTCTCCAGCATGACGTGCTCGAACAGCAGGGCTGGGCCTCCGCCGGGACTTTTCATGACCCTATCCGCTATCTCGGCGATCTCCAGGTGGGCCTGCACGGGGTGGGTCACCCGACAGAGCTCGCCGACGCGATCGATTGCCTTGATGAAGTCTCGGAGATTGTTGATGGGCATATTCTCAGTACTGCATCCTTTCTTATCGTTCACCGTTCACGGCTTTGTTCCGACGTGCATGGCGCACACGCCACCCATGAACAGCTTGTAGCCTACATCGGTAAACCCCTGCTGTACCATGAGCCGGGCAAGCTCGGCTGGAGGGGGGAACACCCGGGCCGACTCTGGTAGCCACCTGTAGGCCGTCGTATGTTTCGAGACTACACGACCTATCCAGGGCATGATACGCCGGAAGTAGAACTCGAATCCCGTCCGCAGCAGCGGGTTCTCGGGCATGGCCATCTCGAGAATGACGAGCCTGGCCCCGCGTTTGAGTACGCGGGCGGATTCTGCCAGGCCGCTGTCGAGATCGACCAGATTGCGGACTCCCCAACCCACCATAGCGCCGTCGAAGGCCCGGTCCGGAAAAGGCAACTCGAGCGCGTCGGCAGCTATGGGGTCCACCCGTTGAGACTTAGTGCGCCCCTGCTCCAGCATCGGTTTGGCAAAGTCGGTGCCGATGACCCTCCCCCCAAACCCGGAGCACCGAGCCAGAGTAACACCGAAGTCGAGGGTACCGGCGCAGAGGTCGAGGTAGATTCCATCCGGCCTACGTTCCCACTCAAGGCGTGCGACTGCGTAGCGCCTCCACCGTTGGTCGAGGTGGAAGCTGATGATGCGGTTGAGCCGATCGTAGGTGGGAGCTATGGCCGTGAAGATCGAGCGGACGTAAGCCCGCTTCTCCGGACCGCCTGAAACTGGTAACTGACGATCCGAGGCTAACATAGGCGCTGAATCTAGTCCCGCCGGAACCCCCTTCGCAAGCAGACGCTTCAGTGTCTAGCGTACGCCAGGAATGGGGGAGCCTGACCGATCAGGAGGTGGTCCTCCTGGCCCGGTCGGGGCAGGAGACCGCATACCGGGAACTGATCCGGCGCTACGAGCGGCCGGTCTTCGCCCTGCTGTTCCGGATGGTTCGAGACCGGGAGTTGGCTGAGGATCTGGCGCAGGAGACGTTCGTCAAGGCGCTCAACGCGATCGAGTCCTACCGCCCGGAATTCAAGTTTTCTTCCTGGATATTCAAGATCGGGAACAACGCGGCCATCGACCATCTCCGCCGCAGGGAGTTGGACACCTTATCGCTGGATGGCTCACCGCACGCCGAAACACCCGAGGCGATGCAGGCCACGGCGCTCCAGATTGGGGCGAGACAGGAATCACCGCTCGATACCGTGGAGGCAAAGGAGCTCGGCGGCGCAATCGAAGCCGCGATTGGCGCGCTCCGTCCCGAGTATCGCTCGTGCATACTCCTCCGCCACGTCGAAGGCCGCCCCTACGAGGAGATCGCCGAGATTCTGAACCTTCCGCTGGGGACGGTGAAGACCTACATCCATCGCGCCCGCAATGAACTGCGAGAGGCGCTGGCCCATTTGAAAGAATGAAACCTTCACATAATCCTCCACGTAGAGGGGTCCACTTATGACCCGACCGCCAGGAACTCACCTGTCGCCGGACGAGATCGATTCATGGCTCTCCGGAACCCTCGCTCGGGAATGGCAGCAGCACCTGGATCAGTGTCAGAGCTGCCTCGAGCGGGCCCGCGCCGAGCGCGACATCGTAGACCAGATCTCTGCTCTCCCGCGTCTCGGCCCGGCAGCCGGCTTTGCCGACCACGTGATGGCTGCCGTGGCGGTTCCCGATCCGTTCGCCATCCGTTCACTCCAGGCCACGCGACGCCGTCTCTTCGCCACCAGGAGATCGCTGGCTGTGGCTGCCAGCCTGACGCTCCTCCTGCTGGGCTCGATGGCCGGCAGCGTTGCATGGAGCCTGGCCCATCAGGAGACCATTGCCTCTCTCGGTAACTGGCTGTTGTCCGAGAGCGGGCAGTTCGCATGGCTCAGCCTGCGAGGGTTGGCCTCGAACCTCATCGAGCAGCCGTGGTACAGCAGCATTCGCTCGCTGTTGGAGAACCCGATTCGGCTTGCCGTTGGTTCGGCTCTGGCCTCGGCGGTGTATTTCGGCGGCGTTCTGGTACTGAGACGCCTTCTGGCTTTGCCGACTCAGCAGGTGGCTCATGCCGGCATCTAATCGGATTCTGAGCCTCTCCTGCGTGCTGGTGGTGTCGGTGTTCCTGACTCCCCCAGCGGCAGGAGAAACCCCGTTCGAGGTTTCCCGGTCCGGCGCCGAGGAACTCATTAGCGACTTCTGGGGTCTGGTTGCCGATGTCTCCACCCGAGTCGGCTTTCAAGATCGCGCGTCTCCGCCGGGAGCTCCTCCTCAGGCCATTACCCAAGGCGGCCCATCGGTAGACCTCAGTGACCTCAGTCAACCCACCGTCATAGAAGATCAGCTCCGCAGCGCTCTCGATCCAAACGGCGAGCTAAGGCTGACGATTCCGAACGGCGCGGCGCGCCGGGGCAACTACAGCATCGGATCCGAAGAACGATCCGATGGCCATCTGCTCGTGGTGGACGGAAATGCCGATGTGTATGGTACGCATCGAGGCAATCTTGTGACCTTCAGGGGCAACGTCATCGTTCACCCGGGAAGCGTCGTCTCTGGAGACATCCTCACGTTCGGTGGGGAGGTGCGGGACCTCGGAGGCGAGATCGGTGGTGAAGTAAGGACTCTCGGTTCGGCGACCTTGCTACCGCAGACCGACCCGATTCAGTCGGAAACGCTCGGGCCGGTGCAGAGTACGTTCCGCCGCGTAGCGGGCGTACTCGGCGTATTTCTAACGCTGTCAGTCCTCGGCTTCGGGCTGGTGCTTTTCGGCCGGCAGAATCTCGAGATCGTTTCTGATACCGTGTCTCACTCGTTCGGGCGGGCCTTCGTCACCGGCTTGCTGGGACAGATTCTGCTGCTGCCCACGTTCGGCATGCTGGTCGTGGGACTGATTCTCAGCGTTGCCGGCATTTTGCTGCTCCCCTTTGCCGTCGCGGTTTTCGCCATGCTCGTTGTCGTTGGTGTGGTTGGTGGCTTCCTCGCGGTGGCACATGCGCTGGGGGAGACCTACACCCGCCGGCGAATGGCCCAGGGGGTGATCGTCAGGTCCCCGAACAGTTACCAGTACCTGCTGATCGGGCTGCTGGCCTTCGCGAGCCTCTGGGCCGCCTGGGCACTATTTGGTTGGGTGCCGGTGGCTGGAAGCATCATGTGGGGAGCGGCGTTCTTCGTCAGCTGGCTTCTGGGAACGGTGGGGTTCGGTGCCGCGCTACTCAGCCGGGCAGGCATCAAGGAGAACTTCTCCGGCCGCCTCTTCCCGCCTGAGGCGATGACGGACGAATATCTCTGGGCAACCCCGCAGTTCGGCGTTCCCGCAGGACGGCGACCCGGTACCCGGACACCGTCCCGCGGCCTTTGAGCATGCGAACACCCGGGTTGGCGCTCGCCTTCTGTCTGTGCGCTGCTACAGTGCAGGGACAGACGATGCGGCCTTTCAGCACATTTCGTCAGCTGCATGGAGAGACCCGTCTAACCGCGCGGCTGGAGTACGGGGCCGGCAGCCTCAGGCTCGAGCCGGGCGATTCTGACCAGCTATATCGTATGAAGCTGTCCTACGACGCAGAGCGCTTCAGGCCGGTAAGTGACTTCGATGCCTCGAGCCGGATTGTGGTGCTCGGCCTCGAGACCAGAGGCGACGGAGGCGTCCGCGTAGTTTCGCGGAACCAGCTTCGGCAGTCGGCCATCATTTCGATCTCTCCTCGGGTAGACCTCGACCTCGATCTCAGCCTGGGTGCGGTAGACGCCGACTTGGAACTGGGAGGCTTACGGGTCTCCGAGCTTGACCTCGAGACAGGCGCGAGTCGCACGACAGTCCGCTTCTCCCGACCCAATGGCATGCGTTGCCGCCGCGCGTCGTTCAGCGCGGGCGCAGCGGAGGTTGCCGTGCTCGGGCTCGGAAACAGCCGCTGCGAGGAGATCGTCTTCGAAGGCGGCGTAGGGAAAGTCGTTCTCGACTTCGGCGGAGCGGCGAGCACAAGCGCCCGGGTGAAGGTGAAAATGGCCGTTGGCGGGATCACGCTGAGGCTGCCTGCCCGCGCCGGTATCCGCATCACCATGGACAAGTTTCTGTCGAGCTTCGATTCTGCCCGGCTGGTCCGTCGCGGAAGCGGCTTCGTCTCGGACAACTATGAAAGTGCCGAGCGCCGGCTGGACTTCGATCTCTCCACGGCGGTGGGCGGAGTTAACGTGGAGTGGGTTGATTAGAGAAGCGTGAGCGCTGTTTCCTTTCCCGCTCACGCTTTACCTTAAGGCATGTCTCCCCTAGAGACCCTCGGCTTTGCGCTGGGCACGTCCTTCGCGTCGGGCCTCAACCTCTATGCTACCGTGGCCGCTGCCGGCATCATGCAACGGCTCGGCTGGGCGGATCTTCCTCAAGCCCTCCAGGTGCTCTCGCATCCCATCGTTCTGGGCGTCGCGTTCACCCTCTTCATCATCGAGTTCATCGCTGACAAGATCCCCTATGTCGATAGCGCCTGGGATGCGCTACACACGTTCATCCGTCCTCCGGCGGCCGCGGTGCTCTCTTACAGTGCCTTCGGCAATGTGCCCGAGGAGTGGAAGCTGGGCGCGGCACTTCTGGCTGGGAGCGTCGCGCTAGCCTCGCACGGCGCCAAAGCGAGCGCCCGCGCAGCCGCCAATACCAGTCCCGAACCAGTCAGCAACTGGACTCTCAGTCTGCTGGAGGATGGATTGGCGGTCTTTCTGGTCTGGATGGCGTCGGAGTACCCGCTGCTGACAGCCGGAATCGTGCTGGTGCTGGTGATCCTCGCCGTGCTGCTGATCCGAAAGCTATGGAGATTTTCGCGTCGGTTGGTCGAGAAGTTCCGTCGTCGCAGCACGACGACTCCGGCTCGAAGTCCGGAGACACCGTAGCTTCTCACCCCAGACGGGCCCGAACCCGTCCTCCCACCCCAACGCCGAGACGCCGGGCGGCGGAGCCGTTCCGAACCGCGATCTCGATGGCACCGCCCGAGCCAACATAGGCGAGCAAGCCACCGGCGGTCACGTCGGCGTAGGTACGGCGCAGAGGACCAAGATCGAGATCCTCTACCTCCATCGTGGCGTACGTCGGCACCAGCTCGGACGTCAGGTTCGTGATCAGACTACCGAAGCGGTCGATGTAGACCACCTCACCCACAACCGTCTTTCCCTCATAATGAGGGGTTGTGTAGGCCAACCGCTCCGGTATTCCGGTAAAGGCGGGGCCGAGCGCATGAAGCGGGACTCCAGAAGCCAGTGCAGCGACGGCGGGGGCAAAGAGATCGCGGCCGTGAAAGGTGGGCGAGGCGGTCTCCGAGGTCGGCAACACGACGGCCTCGATTTCCGCATCGCGGAGCACCGCCGTGAATACGCCGTTATCGGGGCCGACGAAACAGTGATGGTTGGCGGAGAAGGCGAGTGCGGCGCGGGCCGTGCCGACACCAGGATCCACCACCGCAAGATGAATGGTGCCGGGAGGGAAGCGATGCCAGGTCCGGCCCAGGACGTATGCCCCAGACCGTACGTCGGAAGGAGCGATACCGTGGGTAATGTCCACCAGTGTGATGCCTGGTGCACGGCTCAGCAACACGCCCTTCATTTCGGCAACGTAGTGATCCGCGTTTCCGAAATCTGTCAGGAGGGTGATGATCGGCATGGGGGAAAAGTACGGGACTGCAGGCAGGAGGTAAGGTGAGAGTCGCTACCCCCGGAGGATGGGCAATGACACGCTGCTGCCTGCCGTCTTCTGCTGGAGAGCGTCCGCGATGTCGCGCAGGCTCAGAGCGGCCGGGCTGTCAGGCTCCGCAATCAGGATGGGTTCACCGGCATCGGCCAGGGCGGCCAGTTGCGGTTGCAGCGGCACCGTGCCGAGCAGCGGGGCGCCGATCTCATCGGCCAGCCGCTGACCGCCGCCGGAAGAAAAGAGCTCGAAGCGCCGGCCCGTCTGCGGATCGGTGAAGCCGCTCATGTTCTCGACCACGCCGAGCACCGGAACGCCCACCCGCTCGAACATCTTGGCGCCACGCAAGGCGTCGCCCACCGCCACTTCCTGCGGCGTCGTGACGATGACCGCGCCGGACACGTGGGTTCCCTGCACCAGTGACAGCTGCGCATCTCCGGTTCCGGGCGGCAGGTCCACAATGAAATAGTCCAGCTGTCCCCAGTCCACATCGCGCAGAAACTGATTCATGATCTTCATGATGATCGGCCCCCGCCATATGGCCGGTGCGTCGCGCTCGATCAGAAGGCCGAGTGACATCAGCTTCACCCCATGCGCTTCGAGCGGCTGGATCTTTCCGCCGATCACTGCTGGGCGCTCGTTCACGCCAAACATGCGGGGGATATTGGGCCCATATACATCTGCATCCATTACCCCAACCCGCATGCCGGCTTGAGCGAGTGCAACGGCAAGGTTTGCGGCAATGGTAGACTTTCCTACTCCTCCTTTACCCGATGAAATCGCGAGGATCTTACCCAGATTCGGCTGGTCGACAGGCTGAGGTGCCGGCGGTACCGGCGGAGATTTACCGGTGCCCGTTGGCGGTCCGTGTGTGGTCTTGGCCGGACCGGCGGGATTGGTGACGTTGATCTTGATCTCGTCCCGGCGAACGCCGTCTACACCCGCTACCGCGGCGCGGGCGGAGCGCACCAGGGTAGCCGGATCCTCCGGTGCCAGCAGAAAGGTGAAGGTTACCTTGCCCTCCCCGGTGACCGTCAGATCGCGGATCATCCCCGCAGAAAGCAAGTCGTTTTCCAGCCTGGGGTTCTGAATCCCGGCCAACGCTGCCGTGACCCGGGCTTCGAGCGATTCGGCCAAGATTAGACTGCCTCCACGTGCTTCACTTCGGGAACCATCTCGCGTAGCCGGGTCTCGATTCCCTGCTTGAGGGTGACGGATGAGGCCGCACATCCGTGGCAAGTACCCCCGAGGCGCAGCAGAAGCGTCCCGTCCTGCTCATCGAAGTCCACCACCTCAACCTGCCCCCGGTGAGAGGCAATGTATGGACGAAGGGTGTCGAGGGTCTGTTCTATCCGGTCTATGGTATCCATGGGCCATCAAATAGGTAATTCCTACATGCTTACTCGGAATATAACGTCAGCGGGTTGCAGGGTAACTACTGTGTCGGCACCCCGTTTACTGCGAAGCCCCGTTTGGCCCCAGATATTTTCGTGCGGCTTGGAGCACCGTCTGCTGCACTTCCGCCAGGGAACCGGCTAGCGAGAGCCCAGCGGCCTTGGTGTGCCCGCCCCCGCCATACGGCTTGGCAAAGGCAGCCACATCAACATCACCCACGGAGCGTAGCGAGACCTTTACTCGTCCCTGGGAGATCTCGCGAAACAGCAGCGCCATCCTTACACCTTCGATGGAGCGGGGAAACTCGACCACGCCGTCGAGATCGTCGGAGGACACGCCCAGGCGCTCGATAGCACCAGGCGGCACCGTGACCCAGGCCAACCCATACTCCGGCTCCACGACCAGGGTCTGAAGCGCTTCGGCGAAGAGCCTGGGGCGGCCTTCAGGAGCCCTGGCATACACCTCGAGATAGATCATCTCGGCATCAACGCCCTTCTCGAGCAGATCAGCGGCCACGCGCAGAGTGCGCGCGCGCGTGTTGCTGAAGCGGAACCCGCCGGTATCGGTCAGGATTGCGACGTAGAGGCCCCGGGCCGCTGCCTGCGTGACCGGCCAACCGTTTGCCAACGCCAGCTCATAAATGAGCTCGCCGGTCGCCGCGGCGTCCGGGTCCAGGTAGCGGGGCCCGGGGGGCAGCACGCCGGCGCTGACGTGGTGATCGACGCATGCCACTGGAACACCGCGTTCCTGAACGGTTTGGATGAGCATGCCCAGCCGGGTGAGATCGGAGATGTCGAGGACGACGATCAGATCAGCCCGCCGCAGCGCCTTTACGGCCTCTGCCGAACGATCCACTCCGGGAAGGTCCTCGAAGAGGAAGCCGAAGCGGGGAGGCGTAGGGCTGGGGTTGGTAACGATGGCGTCGATTCCCTGAGCCCGGAGCAGGTGGACCAGTCCCACCTCACTACCAAGCCCATCGCCATCGGGGTTCACGTGCGTGGTGATGCAAACCCGCTGACCGGGCTTGAACGCCTCAGCGAACTCACGGGCCCGGGCAATCTTCTCCAGTGACAGGGTGTGCGGCATTTCCAAATACTAACCGACTGGAACGCCAGTCGTGAGAACCTCTCAGCGTTCGCCCGGGGAGGCCAGCTTGGAATGTTTGCGGCTGTACAGGAAATAGATCGTGAAGCCGATCGCCAGCCATATCAGCAGCCGGAGCCAGGTTTGAGCATCCAGATAGAACATCAGGTAGCCGGCCGACAGTGCTCCCATGGGAGCAACGAACCACACGAACGGGGTCTTGAACGGCCGGTGCAGGTGGGGCTCCCTGATCCTCAGCACCAGGACTCCGGTGCACACGATGACGAACGCCAGCAGCGTTCCGATGGAAACGAGCTTGGCCGCATCGCGGACCGGCAGGATGGCGGCGGGGATGGCCACCGCGAAACCGGTGACGATTGAGGTGATGTAGGGAGTCCGGAACCGCGGATGGATCTTCTGCACGAACGAAGGGAGCAACCCATCGCGCGACATGCTATAGAAGACCCGCGACTGGCCCAGCAGCTGAACCAGGATGACGGAGGTGAGCCCGGCGATCGCACCCAGCTTGATGAGGCTGGCGAAGACGCCGAGGCCCGCAGAGTCGGCCACTTTCGCGATCGGGTCGGGCACGTCCAGCTGCGTGTAGTTCAGCACTCCCGTAGCTACAGCGGCCACGGCGATGTACAGAATGGTGCAGATCACCAGGGATCCCAGAATACCGATAGGCATGTCCCGCTGCGGGTTCTTGGCCTCCTGCGCGGCGGTACTCACCGCGTCGAAGCCGATATAGGCGAAGAACACTATGGCCGCTCCGGCCACGACCCCGCTGAAGCCGAAATTCTCGCGGTCTCCGGTGTTGGCCGGGATAAACGGCTTCCAGTTGTCGGGGTCGATATGCTGTGCGGCCAGCGCGATGAACAACACTACCACGCCGAGCTTGATGACCACGATCACGTTGTTGACCGAAGCGGATTCTTTGATGCCCACTACCAGCAGGGTGGTTACGATGCCGATGATGAGCATTGCTGGAATATTGAAGAGCGCCGTCACCGTGCTTCCGTCGGCCATCGTGACCACGGTTCCTCTCGCAGCCTGGAACTGGGCCGGCACGTAGATCCCGAGGTCGGCCAGAAACGACACCACGTATCCCGACCATCCGATTGCAACTGTGGTGGCGCTGAGCGCGTACTCGAGGACGAGGTCCCAGCCGATGATCCAGGCGATGAACTCGCCCAGTGTGGCATAACTGTAGGTGTAGGCGCTGCCGGCCATCGGGACCAGCGAGGCAAATTCGCTGTAGCACAGCGCGGCGAAGACCGACGCGAAACCGGCCAGGACGAACGATAGGATCACGGCCGGCCCCGCGTTCTGCGCCGCCACCGTTCCCGTAAGCACGAAGATCCCGGTCCCGATGATGGCGCCGATTCCGAGCGCCGTGAGGTTAAGCGGCCCCAGAGCGCGCTTCAGACTGTGGTCGCCGGCCGCCTCAGCCTGAAGCGCGGTGACACTCTTACGCCGGAACAGATCCATGGGCCCTCGTCGGTCGGGGTCGGTGGTGAGCGCTCAAAGGGCGGTTCAGGCCGATTTATCCGAAGCAGTCCGGGCAGCCAGCTCGCGCTGCAGATGGCTGTGCTTCCGCCCGTAGGCGAAGTAGATCACGAAGCCGATTGCGAGCCACACCAGGAGCCGCAACCAGGTATCTCCGGGAAGCGTAGCCATCAGCCCCAGGCAGGCGAGGACTCCGAGGATCGGCACCAGTGGCACCAGGGGCGTCCGGAACGGGCGATCGAGATCGGGCCGTGTACGGCGAAGGATCCAGACCCCGATACACACCAGAGTGAAGGCTAGGAGCGTACCGATGTTGACCAGCTCGCCGAGGATCTGGATGGGAAAAGTGGCGCTGATCAGCGCGACCACAACGCCCACGTAAATGGTCGAGAGATACGGGGTCCGATACCGCGGGTGCACCTTGCCTGCCCAGGGTCCCATGAGTCCGTCCCGCGACATGGAGTAGAACACCCGCGACTGGCCCAGGAGCATGACCAGTACGACAGAGCCCAGACCCAGCACGGCGCCGAGGGTGATGAAGGGTCGGAGCCAGGAGAGTCCGCTGATCTGCTCCACCGCGTAGGCCACGGGGTGCGCCACGTTCAACTCGGTGTAGTGGACCAGGCCGGTCAGCGTGAGCGCCACCAGGACGTACAGAATCGTACAGACGGCGAGAGAACCCAGAATGCCGATCGGCATGTCGCGCTGAGGGTTCTTGGCCTCTTGTGCCGCCGTACTGACCGCATCGAAACCGATATAGGCAAAGAAGATCAGGCCCGCGCCACGGAACACCCCGCTCCAACCGAAATCACCAAACGGGCCGGTGTTGTCAGGGACGAACGGCTTCCAGTTCTCCGGGTTCACATACTGGAACCCGAACAGGATGAACAGCAGGACCACCGCCACCTTCAGGACCACGATCAGATTGTTGACCTTGGCCGACTCCTTGATGCCCACAACGAGAATCCAGGTGGCAACCAGGACGATGAAGGCCGCGGGAAGGTTGAAGAGCGAGCCGGTCCGGTTCCAGCCTTCCTGTACGCACGCGGTAACGGCGTTGGTCACGTCCGCTCCGCTACACCAGCGAAGTGGCGCCGACGTGACGATCGTCGGAAGATGGAGCCCGAAGTAGTCCAGCAGACTCACGAGGTACCCGGACCAGCCTACCCCGACGGTGGCGGCCCCCATGGCGTACTCCAGCACGAGGTCCCAACCGATGATCCAGGCGGCGAACTCCCCCATCGTCGCGTACGAGTAGGTGTATGCGCTGCCTGCGACTGGAACGGCGCTGGCCATCTCGGCATAGCAGAGGCCCGCCAGTCCGCAGGCGATGGCAGCCACGGCGAACGACAGGACCACCGCTGGCCCGGCGTGGAGGGCGGCAGCCAGCCCGGTGAGGACGAAGATGCCGGCCCCGATGATGGCGCCGATGCCCAGCATGGTGAGGTTCAATGCTCCGAGCGCCCGCTTCAGCGAGCGCTCGCCCGTCGCCTCGGCCTCGGCACGAAGTGCCGTAACCGACTTGGTGGCCCATAAACTCATACGGCGGTCACCTCGAGTTGATGATGCGTCGAGCAGAGAAAGAGACGTTCGAGTTGTTCAGGCGCTGTAGTTCGGAGCTTCTCGCGTGATCGTCACGTCATGCGGGTGCGACTCCCGCAGTCCAGCCGTGGTGATCTGAACCATCTCGACGTCGCACTGAAGTTGCGGGATTGTGCTTACCCCGCAGTATCCCATGCCGCTGCGGAGCCCGCCGACCATCTGGTAGAGCACATCCGACACGGGGCCCTTGTACGGCACGCGTCCCTCGATTCCCTCCGGGACCATCTTTGCGGCCGCCATCTCGCCCTCCTGGAAGTAACGGTCAGCGGAGCCATCTTGCATGGCCGAGAGGCTGCCCATGCCACGGATCATCTTGAACCGGCGGCCCTCGGCCAGCACCGACTCCCCTGGGCTCTCCTCAGTCCCGGCGAGCATTGAGCCCATCATGACGGAGGACGCACCCGACGCCAGGGCTTTCACTACGTCACCGGAGTACTTGACACCCCCATCAGCGATGATCGGCACATCGTCTGCACCTCGGAGTGAATCCAGAATGGCGGTCACCTGGGGTACGCCGACCCCGGTCACCACCCGGGTGGTGCAGATGCTGCCGGGTCCGATTCCCACCTTTATGGCGTCGGCGCCGCGCTGCACCAGCTCGCGGGCCCCGGCCTCGGTCGCGACGTTACCGGCCACGAGCTGAACGTCCGGATACGCCTCACGGAGCTGGTCAACAGTAGCGAGCACCCCCTCGCTGTGGCCATGTGCGGAGTCCACCACGATCACATCGACCCCAGCACCGACCAGGCTCCGGGCTCGGACCACCGCGTCGGCCCCACCGCCTACTGCTGCCGCCACACGTAGACGTCCATGCTGGTCCTTATTTGCCAGCGGGTGCTCGCGCCGCTTGAAGATGTCCTTCACGGTGATGAGACCCTTGAGAACTCCCTGGGCGTCCACCACGGGCAGCTTTTCGATCCTGTGCCGGGCCAATATCCGTTCCGCCTCATCCAGGCCGGTGCCCACCGGTGCCGTTACGAGCTTCTCCTTCGTCATCGCGTCCTTGATCGGCTGGTCGAGATTGCGCTCGAACTGGAGATCGCGGTTGGTGATGATACCCACCAGCCGACCCTGACCATCCACAATCGGGACACCCGAAATCTTGAACCGCCGCATGAGAGCGTACGCCTCGCGCAGAGGACGCTCGGGGCCCAGCGTGATCGGATTGAGGATCATCCCGCTCTCGCTGCGTTTGACCCGATCCACCTCGGCGGCCTGCCGCTCGACGGTCATGTTTTTGTGCAGCACACCGATGCCGCCGGCCCGTGCCATGGCAATGGCCATGTCCGCTTCGGTAACGGTGTCCATGGCCGCGGAGATCAGTGGAATGTTCAGGGAGATGCTACGGGTAAATCGGGTGACAGTGGAAACCTCGCGCGGATGGACGGCGGAGTGCCGCGGCACGAGAAGCACGTCGTCGAACGTGAGGCCGAGCTTCGGCCGGATTACGCTCATTCACTACCCTTCATATACACGACGGCCCACCGACGTCCAGAGCGGACGGACGGCGGGCCCGGGTTTGGTAGGTCCATCTCCAAGACTAGTTATCGCTTCCAGTGAAATCAAGCCGATTGGGAGAGGCGGTCGAGCGGTGAAGGGCTTTCGATGGACTTCCCGACCTGCAGACTACCTGGTACGCCGCCAGACCAGGTAGACCGGGATGCCTAGGGCTACTATGAGCAGGCCGAGTGCGGAAAACTTGCGCTGCTGGGGATCGGCCAGCAGAACAACCAGCAGAAATGCGATGGCCAGTATGTATAGCGCCGGGAGAAACGGATAGCCAAACGCCTTGACCGGTCGCGGAAGGTCCGGCTGGAGCCGGCGCAGCCGGAAGAGGGATACAGTCGTCAACATATAGAAGATCAGCGCGGCGAAGACAACGTAGTTCAGCAGCTCGCTATAGGTTCCCGTCAGGCACAACACCATGGTCCACAGAGCCTGAGCCGCCAGGCCGAAAACCGGAGTCCGGTAGCCAGAATGCAGGGCCCCGGCACGCTGGAAGAAGAGGTTGTCCCTGGCCATGGCGTAATAGACTCGCGGTCCGGCCAGAATGAGGCCGTTGTTGCACCCGAAGGTAGACAGAAGAATTGCCACTGCCATGATGGAGGCCGCTCCAGTGCCGAGCGCGACTTCGATCGCGGCAGTGCCGACGCGATCCTGAGAGGCGTACTGAAGACCCCGGGCGAGAACATCGGCCCCATTGGGATCACCGTAGAACGGAAGAACGTTGAGATACGCGATGTTTGCCAGGATATACAGCGCACTCACCAACCCGGTCCCGATTGCCAGCGCTCGGGGAAGATTCCGGGTCGGATCCCTGACTTCAGCCGCCGCGAACGTGACGTTGTTCCAGGCGTCGCTGGAGAAGAGCGACCCGACCATGGCAGCCCCCACCACCGGCAGCACGGCCAGACTCCAGTCTCCTGTGCCCCAAAAATTGGAGAAGTTCACCGCAGCTACGTCGGGCCGCCGGAAGAGGGTGAGGCCCAGGAGGACCAGGGCGGCCAGCGCACCAATCTTGGCCACGGTGAAGACAGTCTGGATCGCCGCTCCCAGCCGCACACCACGTATGTTGATGGCCGTCAGCACCGCGATCATGCACACGGCAACCACTCGTTGAGGCGAGAGACCGAGTTGGATAGGATCGGCCGCGCCGGGCAGCTGCAGACTACCGAGCGCCAGGAAAACGTCCGGAGTGATACTGGGAATCAGGACCCCGAGAAACCGCGCGAACGCAACGGCAACGGCCGCGATGGTTCCAGTCTGGATGACCGTAAAAAGCGTCCAGCCATACAGAAAGCCGGCCGCTGGTGAGAGGCCCTCGCGCAGAAAGACGTATTGACCACCGGCCTTCGGCATCATCGCGGCGAGCTCCGCGTATGCCAGCGCGCCCGTTACCGTCATGGCCCCAGTGACCACCCAGACCAGCAGCAGTGCGCCGGGTCCCCAGTCCGAGACCTGTCGACCAATGTCGGCAGAGACGATGAAAATCCCTGAGCCGATCATCGAGCCTACTACCAGTGAGATGGCAGCCAGCGGTCCTATACCACGGATAAACTCGGAGGGCGGGGTCGTAACTGGGGGAGGAGCCTCCGTGGGAGCGGCCACTTAGGATCCCCTCAGGATGGCAGATTGGTTGGCTTCGACCTCGAATCGTCCTGTTGCGGCCCTTCAACCGCTTTCACGGCCTCTTCGACGACTGCCTGGCCGGCTGCCGCGAGACCCTTCATGACCTTGGCGGCACTATCCATGAGACCCATCGTCCCGGTGATGGCCTGCATCGGCATCTTGCCGGCCCGCATCGTGTTTTCGACGGTGGCTGTGATTTTCGACAGGAGCCCGTCCGGCTCTGACCGCTCGGCGTACTTGCTGTCCAGAAACTCTACGAAGTCGAGAATCTGATAGCCGCGCTCGTCGCTGGCGGCTTCGAGCAGCCGAATGATGCGCTGTTTGAGAAGGTCGTTCATGGTGGCCCCTCCCTCACTCCGAGACCCTGGAGACCAGCTCCACAACCGGGGTGGACAGGAAGCGGGTACGCGGCGCCTTGATAGTAACCCTCAGCGTGAGCTCCTGAAGGGCTTGAAGCGCTCGGAATTCCTCCGCCTGACTTCCGGTGACCATCACGTACACGAAGCCCGGCTCGGGCAGCGGCCCCCTGGTAAGAAGATAGAGTTGGCCCTTCGGCATCTCGGCACGGAGGTCGTCTGCGGCCTGCACTGCGATGAGCTCCAGCCGCCAGTCGACCGTGCGGCCGATGTAGCGCGCCGGGTCGGCTCTCACCTCGGCAGCGGTTACTCCCCCCAGCGATGCTCCCGCGCCATCGTCGAGGTCAGACCCCCTGACCCACCCTTCGAGCTGAACCCGCGTCCAGTCACCCGAGCGGCCTAGCACTCGCGCCGGAGCGTTCGGCTGAAGTATGCCGTACTGCCCGCCTTGAGGTGCCGCGAAGATGGCGGTCTCCCGGGCCACACGCGCCCGGTCCGCCTCGACCGGCAATTCATCCGGCGGTGAAGCTGCGGCCTGAGCCGGTAGCGCACCGGATTCTTCCGGCTCTTCCAGGTCGGCAGAAATAACTGCTGAATCGACTGCAGGTTCCGCCGGGACAGGGGGCGCTTCGGGGGGTGGCTTCACGGCCTCGCGAGGCACCCAGCCGGCTCGTTGCACCCGGGTCCAGGTGCCCCGCACTTCTTCCTTCCGCAGGAGAGTGCCGGTGCGTACCCGGCCGATCACAGTTCCGTTGGGCGTTTCCCGGATGTTTTCGCCGCCCGGGACCGCCACCACCAGGTCGAAACCGTCCCGGGTGGTCCTCTTAGTGGACCGAGTGAAGATCCATCCTTCGAAGACTACCTCGCGCCAACCGCCCCGGGTCCGCTTCGGTTGAACCGGCGTCCCAGCCGGCAGTGACACCAGCGCAGTGCCTTTCGGCTCCTTTCGGAGCCTGGTAGCGATCGAGATCTCCCGGAGTTCCTGCGCCTCTAGGGTGGGTGTAAACAGCAGGAAGGCCCCGAGAGCGCAGGCTGGTAGCCAGCGCAGGGCAGGACTAGATTGCGGCGCGTAAATCACAGTGGCGCATTGTAGAACACGCGGAGACCCATGTCAAACAGAAGCACCCCCGGGGTGGTCCTGGTGGTCCTGGACGGCTGGGGTTACCGGCAGGAGCGTGAGGGCAATGCGATAGAGTTGGCATCTACCCCTACCTGGCGGCGGCTCTGGAAATCTTTTCCGAGGACGCTGCTCGACGCCAGTGGCCTGGCAGTAGGCCTTCCCGAAGGCCAGATGGGCAACAGCGAAGTGGGCCACCTGAACCTGGGTGCGGGGCGAGTCGTCCCTCAGGATCTGGTGCGCATCTCTCAGAGCATTCAAAACGGCAGTTTCTACGAGATCGAGCCGCTGGTTCGGCTCTGCGCCCGTCTCCGGCAAACCGGCGGCACACTTCATCTGGTAGGTCTTCTCGGGCCCGGCGGGGTCCACGCCCTCGATCGTCACCTGCTCGCCTGCGTCGAGCTCGGAATACGGCACAAGGTACAATCCATTGCAATCCATGGCTTTCTGGATGGCCGCGACTCCGCACCGACCCTGGGTGCCGAGGTAGTTCGGACGCTGCTCCTGGATATGCGACGGATTGCCGGAAGCAGGGTGGACATTGCTACCCTCACCGGCCGCTACTACGGCATGGATCGTGACCGGCGATGGGAGCGAACCCGCCTGGCCTACGAAGCGATGGTACACGGCCGGGGCAAACCCGTCGAACATCCGGTGCTCGCCGTCCAGGCGGCGTACCAGAGGGGAGAGACCGACGAGTTCATCCAGCCGCTAGTCCACCTACGCAACGGCCTGCCCGTTGGCACCATGCGGGACGGCGATGGAGTGTTTTTCTTCAATTACCGCAGCGACCGCATGCGCCAAATCGTGGCGGCACTGGCGGTTCCGGGCTTCGACGGGTTCGATGTGCACGACCGCCCGAAGGTCGCCTGCGCGACGATGACGCAGTACGATCAGACATTTCCCATACCACAGGCTTTCCCGCCGTTCAGCCTGGCCCGCATTCTGGCGGAAGTGCTGGCGGACAACGATCGAACCCAGTTCCGCACCGCCGAAACCGAGAAGTATCCCCATGTCACATACTTCTTCAATGGTGGCCACGAGCCACCCTATGCCGGAGAAGAGCGCTGCCTCATTCCATCCCAGCGGGTCGCGACCTACGATCTGGCACCCGAGATGAGCGCCGCCGGCGTCACCGACGCGCTGTGTCGCGTCATCGAGGCCCGCAGCCATGACTTCCTGCTCTGCAACTATGCCAACGCCGATATGGTGGGGCACACGGGCGTGCTCTCAGCTGTAATACGTGCAGTGGAAACGGTGGATCAGTGCCTGGACCGGGTCCTTCGCAGTGCGGAGAAAGTGGAGGCCAGCGTCCTAGTCACCGCGGATCATGGCAACTGTGAGATGATGATCGATCCGGTCACCGGCGGGGTGCACACGGCCCACACGATGAATCCGGTGCCGTTCGTGGCCGTGAGGTCGAACGCGCCGGCCCTCCGGTCACACGGCTCGCTTCGGGACGTGGCACCCACGGTGCTGGGCTTACTGGGCCTCGAGCGTCCGGTAGAGATGACGGGGCAGGACCTGCGGGAGTGTGATTGATGATCGGACTAAGAACCATGGTGTTCTGCGCTCTTGCGGCCCAGCCGCTTTCCGCCCAGGTCGGCCACCCCCCGGGTGACTCTCCGTATCGGGACATCAGAAAGGGACATACCCTGACGGCGGTCGGCGGCTATTTCGGTGGCAGCGGCGGCCGATTCAACATCGGTCCTCACAAGGGAACGGTGTTCGGAGGCCGGTACGACATCCGGACCGGTAGCACGATTCAGATCGGGCTGGGGGTCTCCCATGGCAATCTCGATCGCTTCATCATCGATCCTTTCGTGCAGCTGGTGAATCGGAGGAGTGGCCCGGTCAAGCAGTCGGTGACCTTTGCGGATATCACGGTTCAGCTCAACGTGACTGGCGGCAAGAGCTGGAACCGGATCGCGCCTTTTGTGGGAGCTGGATTGGGGCTGGCCCTAGCGGGCGGCACACCGGCCGACACCAGCAGATACGAGTTTGGAAGAAAGTTCTACGTTGCGCCGAGTGCGGGATTCCGGTTCTTCCTCAGCGACCGTCTGCACCTCAGGGGCGAGGCCCGTGCGGTCTTCTGGAAGCTGAACTACCCCACCACATTCCAATCTGAGCCCCCGGAGGAGCCCGGGACGCCAGAGGACCCCAACGCGGTGATCGTCGGGGATAACCTTTCCGAATGGACGGCCAGCCCCTGGCTTCAGGTGGGCCTGGGCTACGCGTTCTCTCCCTGAGCATGGCCGCATCTCTCACTCGCACGGTTGGCTTTCACGCATTGCACCGGCTGTACCGACCGGACTGGAGCGACGATCGCAACCGCGAGGTATTCGGCTCGGTGGCGGATGCGCCCGGCCACGGTCATGATTACCAGTGTGCGGTGACTGTACAGGGGCAGCTGGATGAAACGGGGATGATGCTCGATCTTGCGGAGCTCGACCGTATCCTCCAGGAAGAAGTCGTGGCTCCATTCGCCGGCAAGCATCTCAACCTCGACGTGCCGGCGTTCGCCTACGGAAAAACGCTACCCACCTGTGAAGCAGTAGCCGCCTACGTCTTTCGTCGCATCGCCCCCCGGCTTCCGGTTGGTCTGGTGCTGGAGCGGGTACGCATTATGGAGGATCCGACGCTCTATGCCGAGTTTACCGGAGCCGACTGACCGGGTGCAGACCCCGAAGCGCGGCGGCCGCATGTCCCAGGACGCGGTGGTCGAAGAGGTTCCGGTATGGCTCGAGGTGAACGGCCGGCCGGCCGTGACCTGGATGTGCACTCCTGACCTGCTGGAGGAGCTGGCGATCGGGTGGCTCCATGGGGAGGGCTACATCGACACGATCGAGCAGGTGCATCTGCGTCCTTGCGCCACCGACCTCGGCTTTTGGGCTGAGGTGCCGGAAGAAAGAGTGGCAGCGGTACACGCGGAAGGGCGTAAACCTGTGCTGGCCTCCGGCTGCGGCGCCGTCTCCACCTTTCTAGCGGACCCTGCCACAGTCGAGGCTCAGCCGGTCAGAGGAGCGCCTCCGGGCCTGGAAGAACTCCGCGGTTTCTTCAAGGATCTATTCGCTAGAGGCGAGCGGTACAAGGACACCGGCGGGATACATGCCGCCGCGCTGATCGATCCAGGCGCAGTTCCCTCGCTGGTCGCCCATGCGGAAGATATCGGGCGTCACAATGCGGTAGATAAGGTGCTGGGAGGCGCGCTCCTGGCGCGGCGTCCGGTGCAGGGTCTGGGCCTGTTGGTAACCGGCCGGATCTCGGCGGAGCTCGCCTTCAAGGCCGCTAGGGCTGGGTTGGCCTATGTCGCTACGCCATCGGTCCCATCCACCCTTGCGGTCGAGATTGCGCGCCGGAGCGGCATGGTTCTCGTGGGTCGCGCGGTGAGCGGACATCCGCAACATCACGGCGCAGCGGGGCCGAGTGCCGCCTGACCGGGCGCTCGTGACCGACATCCTCCGGACCGCCCGCCGGATAGCGGTGGTCGGCCTGAGCCGGAAGCCCGAACGCCCGAGCCATGGCGTTGCAGCATACCTCCAGCGTGCAGGGTACACGATCATACCGGTGCATCCGGCGGGCGGAGTGACGCTGGGTGAACCGGTTCACCCGGATCTTCGGTCGGCTGCCGGCACCGGACCGATCGACATCGTGAACATTTTCCGGCGGTCCGAGCACATTCCGGCGCTACTGGATGCCTTGCTCGAGGTCCAGCCCCGACTCGTCTGGATGCAGCAAGGCATCCGGAACGACGACGTGGCCCGCAAGCTCGAGGCGGCCGGCATCACCGTCGTCATGGACCGCTGTCTCGCGGTAGACCATCAATTCCTGGGGGACTGATGCGCGTTCGAAGGCTCCTCTGCGCCGGCCTCCTCGGCACCGGCACCCTGCCCGCAGTGGCTCTCGCCCAGGCTACTGGAGACGAAGCCAGGCTGCTTCTCGGAATCACTCTCGGCGCCGTGAGCGGCCGGCACCTCTGGTCATCCGGCCCGCAGCCGGTGCAGTTCATCGACCCTGCCGACACCTTTGCGATCGGCCGGCGAATCCGTTCCAATCTCGTCGTTGGCTTCGGAGGCACCTACTTCTCCAATCAAAATCTGGGGCTCGCGGTAGAAGGTTTCCTGGTGGGGCTCGGGCTCGAGGATAATTGCCGCCATGTCTTCTCATCCGGCTCGGGAGACATAGCGGCGGTCTGCCGGTCCATTCAAGGCAGAGAGAAACCCGCCAGCGCCGTCATTCTGTCTGCCGGGCCGGTGCTTCGATTCAACAGCCGGAAGCTTCTCTCGCCGTACTTTCGGGCCAACCTGGGAATAGTCCTTAGCAATCAGAGCTCCATAAGGACCTTAGGCGAGTTTCCGACCGATTCCGGCCTGTCAACGGTCGTGGTCTACTCCGACAACCGGGACTCCAGAATCGACCCCTCGCTCGCCCTGGGAGTGGGATTCACGGCAGCCGTGGCCGACGGTTATCACCTGCGCTGGGAGTTGCGGGATAATATCGTGGGAATCCAGGAGGTCACCGGGACCATTCCGGTTGCCGGGTTCGTTCCACCTCACAAGCGTGCATTCAAACATCTCTTCAGCATAAGCGTCGGCTTCGATGTGGTGCTGGAGCGCCGCAGAGGGCGACGGTATTGACGGACAGCGGGACAGCGGGTCAGCGAGTCAGCGTACGTGGAGCGGTGTTGGCAGGAGGTGGCGCTACCCGCTTCGAGGGAAAGCCAAAGGGCCTGGAGCTGGTCGGCGGAGAGCGCATCCTGGACCGGCTGGTCGGCGTGATGACAGCGGCACTAGGCGAGCCTCCTCTGCTCGTCGCCAATGCACCGGACGCCCGAAGCTGGAGGCCGGATCTCCGTACAGTGGGCGACGCTCGGCCCGGCCTGGGCGCTCTGGGTGGGATCTACACCGCTGTTGTCGAAGCCCCGGCACCCGTGGTGTGCGTTGCCTGGGACATGCCTTTCGTGTCCGTCTCTCTCATCCGGGCTCTTGCCGGAGCCCTGGATCGCAACGATGCGGTGCTACCCCAGAGTAGCGGACGCAGAGGGGTGGAGCCGCTGTGTGCGGCCTACGGACCGGCCTGCCGGGATGCCATCGCGGACAGCCTCGACGGTGGCGACCTTCGCGCCATCGGCTTCCACGACCGCATCCGCGTCGGTATCCTCCCTCTGGCGGAGGTACGCGCTCTAGCTGACCCCGACCTCCTCTTCTTCAACGTGAACACCGCGGACGATCTCGCGAAAGCGGACGAGCTGTGGCGTCAACACGCATCATCTCGGTAATCGGCCGGAAGAATGCCGGAAAGACGACACTCGCGGTCGCGCTGACGAGCGAGCTGGCGCGACGCGGCCATCGGGTCATGACCATTAAACACGGCCACCATCCCGCCTCCGTGGACCGGCCCGGTACCGACACGTGGCGGCACTTCAATGAGGGGCGTGCCGAACGAACCCTGATTGCCTCTCCCGACCTGCGGGTTCTGTTCGAAAGAAGTCCCGACGACTACGATCCGATCGGCCTGGCCCGGCGCTACATGCAGGGAGCGGACATCGTGCTGACCGAGGGGTTCAAGAGCGCGCCACTGCCGAAGATCGAAGTCTTTCGCCGGGTGGGAGGTGACCGGCCGTTGTACGATCCGTCGGCGGCTAACGCCGGCGAATGGGTGGCCATCATCACCGATGACCCTGAGTTTGACGCCGAGTGTCCAGTGCTTCGCTTCAGCGACACAATTTGGCTTCAACTGCTCGCGAACATCGCCTGGGATCGATCGCTGGTTCTCGAGCCGTGACCGCTCCGCTCGGCGCGGCTGAAGCGGCCGGCAGAATTCTGCTGGACATCCGGCGTCAGCCGGCCCTGCGCATGCCACTGGACGACGCGCTTGCCAGCGTGCTGGCCGAGGACGTCGTAAGCCCCCTCGATATTCCAGCCTGGACCAATTCAGCGATGGACGGCTATGCCGCGCGCGCTGAAGATGTTCGGGGCGCAACCGAGACCGTGCCGGTACGGCTCAAGGTGGTAGAGCATCTGCCGGCGGGCCGGTTTCCCACCCGCGCTATAGCGCACGGCGAGTGTGCCCGGATCTACACCGGAGCGCCACTCCCGGACGGCGCCGACAGCGTCATCCGACAGGAGGACACCGATGGGGGTTCTGAGACCGTCACGATCCTCAAAGACCGTGACGCAGGGGTAAACACACGGAAAATCGGTGAAGACATCCGGAAGGGCAGCACTGTCCTGACCGAAGGAATCGAGCTGGGCCCGGCGCAGCTGGGAGTGCTGGCTTCACTCGCCGTAGCTAATCCGCTGGTCTATCGCCGCCCCCGCGTCGGCATCCTCGGTAGCGGTGATGAGATCGTCGACGTTGACCAACCCGAAGAAATCCTCACCGGCCGTAAGATCGCCAGCAGCAATACCCACACTCTCGTAGCGCTGGTGCGCCAGACCGGGGGGGAGCCGGTCAACCTCGGAATCGCTGCCGACTCTCGCGAAAGCCTGCGCGAGCACCTGGGCCGGGGCTCCGATTGCGATCTGCTCGTGACCACTGCTGGCATCAGCGTAGGGGAGCACGACTACGTGCGTGACGTGCTCGAGGAGCTTGGTGCCACCCATCGATTCTGGAAGCTGCGAATGCGCCCGGGGGCCCCGGTGGGTTTCGGACTGCTGGGTGATGTGCCCTGGATCGGATTACCGGGGAACCCGGTAAGCACAATGGTTACCTACGAGCTCTTCGTGCGACCCGCCATCCGGAAGATGATGGGACACCGCCGGCCGTTCCGGCGCAGCGTGCTGGCCCGTATGGCCGAGCCGATAAATCTCAAACCAAAGCTGCAGCACTTCCTGCGCGGTATCGTAGCCGAGGGAGACGATGGCCCTGAGGCGCGGCTCACAGGCCCTCAGGGCTCGGGGATCCTTACCTCCATGGTCCTGGCCAACGCCCTGCTAGTTATACCTGAGGGCCAGCACGAGACACCGGTGGGCGCGACGGTGCAGGCGCTGGTCCTGAACGATCAGGTATATCAGGAACAACCAGGGTTCTAGAAGAGAGGACCATCACTTTCTCACTTCAGAATCCGAAGGTCATCCGGCCGTAGTAGAACGCCCCGTTGAAGCCAAAGGGTGAGATCTGATTGTACGGGAAGATCCCGAAATTGTTGTTCCCCGCGGTGGTAGCGTTGCCCTGATTGTTCTCATCCGGATACACATCGAAGATGTTGTCCACTCCCGCCGTCAGCGTCAGCCGCTGATTGAAGGTGTAGGAAGCCGCCAAATCGGCGATCCACTTGGCCCCGAAAGTCTGGTCGAGAGAGCCATCTGCCGGCGTGCCGAAGCTGGTGACCTCGCCGAAGCGCTGAGCGCGCAGGGTCAGGCCCAGATCCTGATAGTTGAAGACCCCGCTGAGATACAGGTTGTTCTTGGGTTGGCCCACCTCGATGCGGGCGCGCTCGATCCGGTCGAAAAGGGTCTCCTGAAACCCGCTCAGCGCCGCGGGGGTCGGCGCTACTCGGAGTACCCGGTTGACGTTGTAGTTGTAGCCGCCGGTCAGTCGGAGCGTGCTGGCGGTGCCGACGGCGAATCCGTAGTTGGCCACCACGTCAACGCCGAGCGTCCGGGTGTCTATGGCGTTGGTGAAGAACCGGCCGCCCGCGACACCGAAGAAGCCCTGGCTCTCCAGGAAGGTGCGGATTGGAGTTCCGGTGAAGTTGCCGGAGAACACGATGCGGTCGTCGATCAGGATCTGATAGTAGTCTGCCGTCAGCGAGAGATTCCTCACGGGGTTGAGGGCCACCCCGAAGCTGTAGTTCTCCGACTGTTCCGGGGTGAGCTCGCTGGCACCGAGCGCCTGTGCGACCGGACTGGTCACCGGAAATGTCCGGTTTTCGAACGGTATTCCGTCGATGAAGTTGGTAGACGTCGCCGAGAAGAAGGATTGGCCCAGAGACGGGGCCTTGAAGCCCGTCGATATCGCTCCCCGCACGGCAAACCCGGGGATCGGCTCGAACCGGGCCGTAACCTTGCCGTCGGTAGTCGACCCGAAGTCATTGTAGTGCTCGACCCGGCCGGCAACTCCAAGCAGCACCTTCTGCACTACCTCGGCCTCGAGGTCGACGTACCCCGCCACGCTATTGCGGCTCTCGTCGGTTCGATCTCCCGGACGAAATCCAGGGAAGACCTGCGCACCCGGCGCCCCTTGAGTGCCGGCGTTGGGCCCGTCGAGGATGGGTACTCCGCCGTCCCGATAGCTGTCGGGCTCGCCCTCGACGATATGATAGCCCTCGCGGCGGAACTCACTTCCGACGCCGATGTTGAGCGGGGATGCCAGGCCCACCTGAAAGGATTTCGCCAGGTCCAGATTCGCAGTGAACTGGTCTGCTTTCAGGGTGCCGGCGTAGAACTCGGTCGGGCTTGCCGTGCCCAGGGTTACGTTCGCGCTGTTGAACACATCGAAGTGAAACAGGTTGCGACCGTAATCCGCACTCAGGTCCCAGCGCCAGCCGGCCTTGTCGCCTCGAAGGCCTGCGACTCCCGAGAAGTCTGAGATCTTGGTTCCGATCATCGGGAGAAATCCGTTGGGATAGATCGCCCGTACCGTCCGATCGTCCAGCGCCCGTCGAAAGAAGCCCGCTGATTCGCCCCTTCTGATCGTTCCACCGCCGAAGAAATAGACTTCGGTAGCATCGGCTACGGGCTTGACCATGTTGAGAAACAGGCCGGCGTCCTCGGTGTCGGCGTCGCCCTGCCGGTGATTGATCTGCCCGTTCAATGCCGGGTCGCTGTTGCGCGGGTCGCCGGCTAGGTACTGGGCGCGGAGATCCGGAGCAGAGCGGTTGGTGAAGCCGCGGTTTCTGTATTCGCCGGCGATCTGGAGCACGCCGTCACCGCCGACCGCAAGGGCATAATTGCCGGCAGCCTGGATGACCTCGCCATCGCTCTCGACCGTCTGGCCCAAGGTGGTGAGAACTTCGTTCGGCGCACCCTCCTTCAGAATGATGTTGATCACCCCGGCAATGGCATCGGAGCCATACTGAGCCGCGGCGCCGTCGCGCAGGATTTCGATCCGCTCGATTGCGCTGGCCGGAATCGCGTTCAGATCCACCATGCCCGAGCCACGTCCGATGCTGTTGTTGACGTTGATCAGCGCGCTGGTGTGGCGTCGCTTTCCGTTGACCAACACCAGGACCTGGTCGGGGGCCAGGCCACGAAGCGTCGCCGGGCGGGTGTGGTCGGTGCCGTCCGAGATAGTGGCCCGGGGAAAGTTGAAGGAGGGGGCGAGTGCCTGGATGATCTGGGCCGTCTCGGTACGGCCGGTCTGCCTGATCTCCGCCGCCGTGAGCACGTCTACCGGGACCGGAGCGTCGGTTGACGTCCTCTCTGCCGCCCTGGTCCCAACCACGGCAAGCTCCTGAAGCGCCAGTGCCTCACGGTTGAGCCGGAAGTCCCGCGAGAGAGAAGCACCGGCTTCTGCTTGGACTGTATCGCGAACCAGTCCGTAGCCGATGTAGGTGACCCGGATCTCATGGCTACCGGCGCCCAGCCGCAGGCGGTAGGTGCCGTCGAGCCGGGTCGTGGCCGACATTGCCGTGCCCGGCACGAAGACCCGGGCGCCACTGATCGGCTCGTTCGATTCCGCATCGGTGACCTTGCCGGTCAGCGCAGCATCCTGAGTCTGCGCTGCCAAGGAGGTGAAGAGAATGGTATAGGCCCATGCGGCGGAGGAGAGTCCCAGGAAACGGCGCAGGCAGGGCCAAGCAGCTCGGACGAAAGCAGAGAACATGGAGTTGCCTCGGATTTTGAGACGCGAGAGGTGCGGTTGGTGGGAATGGATGCTGCACGGAACGCCTCATTCGAACGGTTGTCAAGGCTTCACCTTGTGGCTCCGGGGTGGCGTTGACTCCGTCGGTGAAAAACTGGTACATTTGGGAACGTAGAAGGGGAGTAGCTTATCCGCCGCAGGCGGACGGGTGGATCGTCAAGACTGTTCGCGTACTGCGGGCACGGTCCATTCGGGAGGAGACAGTGAGCAGCTCAACGGCTGCTCCTGCACCTTAGAGCGAGACCTTCGTCCACGCGAAAGCGGAGCGGACGGGGTCTCGCTCTTTTTTGGCCCCAGCAGCGTGAGCGAAACATGAACAACGTCAAGACGTTCGTACTCATGGCCGGCATGTTCGGACTGTTCCTGCTGGTCGGCCAGCTTCTCGGCGGCTCCAGCGGGCTTCTGATAGCCCTGGTGTTCGGCAGTCTCTTCAACTTCGTCATGTACTTCTTCTCCGACCGCATCGTGCTGAAGATGTACGGGGCTCAGGTGGTAACGGCACAGGAGGCGCCGGAGCTCTACGCAATGGTGGACCGCCTCCGCCAGCGGGCCGGCCTGCCGATGCCGACAGTGGCGGTGGCACCCCACGAGCAGCCGAACGCCTTTGCCACCGGCCGGAATCCGGATCACGCGGTAGTGGCGGTTACCACCGGCATCCTGAAGTACATGCCACAGGGTGAGCTCGAGGGCGTTATAGCCCACGAACTCGCGCACATAAAGAACCGTGACATGCTCATTGCTACCGTGGCGGCCGGCATGGCCGGGGCACTGAGTAATCTTCCTTACCTCCTCATGTTCGGCGGTGGCCGCGACGACGAGGGAGGGCATCCATTCGCGCAGTTGGCGCTCATCCTGCTTGCGCCCATCGGAGCCATGCTGATTCAGTTCGCCGTCTCGCGACAGCGCGAGTTCGAGGCCGATCGGGTAGGTGCCATGATCCTGGGGCGCCCCAGGCCGTTGGCCCAGGCCCTTACCCGGCTGGACAGCCTCGCTCACCAGATCCCGATGCACGTGCCCCCCGCGGCGGCGCCGCTGGCCCAGGTCAATCCCCTCGCCGCACACGCGGGCGGCATCGGTAAACTATTCAGCACTCACCCTCCAACAGCCGAGCGGGTGGCGCGGCTCGAGGCAATGGTGCTGGGCCAATAAATGGGCGACCACGGATCGGCGGTCTGGCTCGGCTTTACCGGTCTGGTGGTGAGCCTGCTCATTCTGGACCTGGCGGTACTCAACCGCCGCTCCCATGTGCTGTCGTTCAAGGAAGCGATCAGCTGGAGCGCCGGGATCGTAACCATCGCCATTCTGTTTGGCCTGTTTGTGCTGTGGCTGGAAGGACCTCAGCACGCGCTGGAGTATTACACCGGGTATCTGATCGAGCTCTCTCTGAGCGTCGATAACCTGTTCGTCTTCCTTCTCATTTTCTCCTACTTCGGCGTCCGGCCCGAAGCCCAGCCCAAGGTCCTCAAGTGGGGCATTCTGGGTGCGATCATCATGCGGTTGATCATGATCACACTCGGTGCCCTGCTGCTGCAGCGGTTCAACTGGATCGTGTACGTCTTCGGGGCAATTCTGGTTTTCACCGGAATCAGGATGTGGGCACAGAAAGACGGGGAAGCCGTTAACCTGGAGCGGAACCCCGTAGTCCGGCTGGCGCGCCGCCTGCTTCCGATGGACAAGGCTTACGACGGAACCAAGTTCTTCACTCGCACTACCGACGGACGACTGCTGGCAACCCCCTTGCTGCTGGTGGTGCTGGTGGTTGAGTGGTCCGACCTGGTGTTCGCCATCGACAGCATACCCGCCATCTTCGCGATCACTCGCGACCCCTTCCTGGTCTACAGCTCGAACATCTTCGCCATCCTCGGGTTGCGGGCTATGTTCTTTGTCCTGGCGGGCATGCTGGACAAGTTCGTGTACCTGAAGCCGGGGGTCGCCTTCATTCTCGTCTTTGTCGGCATCAAGATGACGATCAGCGGGTGGTTCCACATTCCCACGTCGCTGTCCCTGGCCGTTATCGTCCTTACCCTGGGTGGCGCAATCGCCCTTTCACTTCGGCGGAGCGCCAGAGAGAGCCGGTTACCCGCCTGAGAATCAACGGCTCAACCTCCGACGCAAGCTGCTCTCCGACCCGCATTACCCCTGTATCGATAAGTGCTGAGTGACCTTACGCAGCCGGTAGGCCCAGTCTAAGCTTCGCGGGCATGCCGCCATCTACTTTCTGGTCCCGGGTGGGTCTTGGCCGTCCGGAGCTCCGTGCCTGGGCGATGTACGATTGGGCGACTTCTGCAGTTCAGACCACCATCATGGTAGCGGTATTCCCGATTTACTTCGTGAGGGTAGCCGGCGCGGACTTGCCGCCGAGCGGCGCCACCCAGCGCCTGGCTACGGTGAATACCCTCGCGCTCGTCGCGATTGCACTCCTATCTCCCATTCTGGGCGCGATCTCAGATTACGGAGGCGTCAAGAAGCGCCTGCTTGCGGCGTTCATGATTCTGGGGACTGGAGCCGTGGCGGGGATGTTCCTGGTACAGCGCGGCGACCTCGATCTTGCCTCGGCCTTGTTCATGATCTCCCTGATAGGCGCCACCGGCAGCTTCGTCTTCTACGAGGCATTGCTTCCGCACATCGCCGGGCCTCACGAGATCGATCGGGTATCTACCGCCGGTTATGCCATGGGTTATGTGGGCGGGGGTATTCTGCTCGCGCTCAATCTGGCCTGGATCCAGAAGCCGGCATGGTTCGGCCTACCATCGGGACCCGGCATCACCGAAGCACAGGCCACACTGCCGATACGGCTTGCCTTCGTCTCGGTCGCAGCGTGGTGGCTGATCTTCTCGATCCCGCTGTTTCGGAGAGTCCCCGAACCAAAGCCGCGTCTCGAGCGTGACGAGCATCCGGGCGAAGGGGCAGTTCGGATGGCTTTCGTGCGGCTGGGAGAGACTTTTAGCGAGCTACGCGGGTACCGACAGGCGTTCTTGATGCTGGTCGCTTTCCTGATCTACAACGATGGCATCCAGACCATCATCAAGATGGCTACGGCGTACGGCACCGAGATCGGCATCGGCCAGAGCTCTCTCATCGGAGCCATTCTACTGGTGCAATTTGTGGGGATTCCCTGCTCCGTCCTCTTCGGCATGCTGGCGGGGCGCATCGGTGCCAAGCAGGCCATCTTCTTCGGCCTCCTGGCATACACGGCAATCAGTGTGCTCGGCTACTTCATGAAGAACGCCACGCACTTCTTCATACTGGCCGGACTGGTCGGCATGGTACAGGGCGGCACCCAGGCACTCAGCCGCTCACTCTTCGCCAGCATGATTCCGCCCCACAAGTCGGGTGAGTTCTTCGGCTTCTTCAGCGTATTCGAGAAGTTCGCCGGCATCTTCGGGCCGCTCATCTTCGCCGGCACAATCGCCATCACCGGATCGAGCAGGAATGCGATCCTCTCGGTTATCGGCTTCTTCGCAGTTGGGGCTGCCCTGCTCTCGCTGGTTGATGTCGCCGAAGGCCAACGGGCCGCCCGCCACGCCAGCCAAACCGCGACACCAGTCGGCTAGCAGAGCGGGCGTCAGATCTCAGAGCGGCGGCCTGGGCTTGGTCTGTGACCCGCCCTCAACTACCCGTACCGACGAGCCTTGTACCTTGCCACCGGCGTTAGCCGTGATAGCCGCACTGCCAGGCCGTCGCCCCAACACGGTACCACCCACAGAAACCGTGGCGACCGCTGGATTGCTGCTCGCCCATTTTACCGTGACGCCCTGGAGTGGGTCTCCAAACTCATCGACTAGCCGGGCCGTGAGTTGAAGCGCCTCACCCTGACCTATAGTCGCGGTGCTCGGGACCACAGTCATGGTGCCCACACCGGCGGTTCTCGGACCCAGTGAATCGTCGCTGCAGGCGGCGATTGCGATGATTAGCGCGAGTGCTTGGGCCGAACGGATAGTACGCATTGCAACCTCCCGCGAAGACGCTCAGCACCGGCGCCACCATTGCACGACCGGTTGATCCGAGCTTACCCCCACGCCGTAAAGGGCGCGTGAATCGCGGCGCTCGTCTGCGTGAAATGCAGGCTGCGGATGGTCGGGCCTCCCTCTTGCCCACCCCTACGTCGCTTCCTAGCTTACAAGATCCATAAACTGAATCCGAGCCCATGCATCTACACACGCCCGTAACCATTTTCAGTGCTCTTCCGGATCCGGCAGAGATGTCGAAGTGCGGAATGAAGCGGCACAATCGCGGCGGGCTCGGGTCGGCATAACGCACCAGATAGTTCTACTCTGACCAGGAGCCCCGCCGCGGACACCGCTGGCGGGGCGCTCTCGTTCATGGACGCATTGGAGCTGACCCGGGCGTTGGTTGCACTCGAGACTCCAACCGGAGCCGAGGGCCCCGCTACAGATTACCTGGATGCCGCGCTCCGTCATGCAGGCTATCAGGTAGTCCGCCAACCGGTCTCGCCCGGGCGCCAGAACCTCTACGCCTATCGGGAGCCTCCCGCGCTCGTTTTCTCCACCCACCTCGACACAGTTCCGCCACATATCCCGTTTCGGGAAGATGCGGAGTCGATTCACGGCCGGGGCAGCTGTGATGCCAAAGGGTTGGCGGCGGCAATGGTGGCGGCGGCGGAAAGGCTGGCCGCAAAGGGGGAGCGAAGGATCGGTCTGCTCTTCGTGGTGGGAGAGGAGAACGGATCGGACGGGGCGCTCGCCGCGGCCGAGCTCGGCCCCCGCGGACGTTTCCTGATAAACGGCGAGCCCACCGAGAACCGGCTGTCGATCGGCCAGAAAGGCTCGTTACGGGTCGATCTGGAGGCTACCGGCCGCGCGGCTCACTCGGCATATCCGGATGAGGGAGTAAGCGCGATCGCAGCGCTGCTCGACACCATCGAAAAAATCCGCCGTTTGCCTCTGCCGAACGACCCTGTCCTGGGCCAATCAACCCTCAACCTCGGCCTCATCCACGGTGGAGTGGCTCCGAACGTCATTCCACCAGCGGCTAGCGCAAAGCTTCTGATACGGACCGTCGAACCAACAGAACCACTCAAGAAATCCATCCGGGAGCTCGCGGCAGCGGGAGTAACAGTGGATTTCCGGGTAGAGTTGCCGTTCTACAAGGGCGGTGCAGCACCACCGGGGTGGGAAACAACGGTAGTGAGCTACGCCAGCGATCTGCCGTTTCTGGCACCTTGGGGGGAGCGCTACCAGCTGGGGCCAGGGACCATCCGGGTGGCGCACACCAGCCAGGAGCATATCAGGAAAGCCGACCTGCTTCGTGGGGTCGAGCTGTACGTCCGCCTGGCGTTGGACCTGCTCGGCAGGGAGCGCGCATGAGCCAGAAGATCCCCGTCGCGATTCTTGGTGCCACAGGAACGGTGGGGCAGAAATTCATTCGCCTGCTTGCCGACCACCCTTGGTTCGAGATAACAGCGGTTGCCGCTTCCTCCTCCAGTGCAGGGCGCCCCTACGCTGACATCGCGCGGTGGCGCGAGCCGGTGCCGCTCCCAGCCTCGATTGCTGGAATGGTCGTACGCGAGTGCCGGGCACCATTGCCGGCGCCAATCGTATTCTCGGCACTCGACGCCGAGGTGGCCGGCCCAATCGAGCAGGAGTTCGCTCGGAGCGGCGCCTACGTGGTGACGAACACCCGCACTCACCGCATGGAGCCTGATGTCCCGCTCCTCATTCCCGAGGCCAACGCCGATCACCTTGCACTTATAGATCGTCAGCGTTCGGAGCGAGGTTGGAGTGGAGCAATTCTGGCCAACCCCAACTGTTCTACCGCTGCACTGGCATTGGCACTCACCCCGCTGCATAGAGCCTTCACGGTCGAGCGGCTGTTCGTCTCCACCATGCAGGCCGTATCGGGGGCGGGGTTCCCCGGCGTCGCCTCCCTGGACATCGTCGGCAACGTCATTCCTCATATTGCCGGCGAGGAGGAGAAGATCGAGCGGGAAAGCCGCAAAGTGCTGGGTCAGCTCACAGATGGAACGATCGAGCCCGCGCGATTCGCGGTCAGCGCGCACACCAACCGGGTGCCGGTACTGGATGGGCACCTGATGACCGTTTCCGTTGGATTCAGCCGGCGGGTGGTGGTCGATGAGGCGACTAGTGTCCTGCGCGAGTTCCAGGGCCCACACTGTATAGCACAGCTGCCCTCTTCACCCCGGTATCCGATCGAGATCGATGATCGCACCGACAGGCCTCAGCCTCGCCTCGATCTGGACCGTGGGCACGGCATGGCCGTCACTGTCGGACGGATAAGAGCTTGCCCAATCCTCGACCTTCGGCTGGTAGTTCTGGGCCACAACACGATTCGTGGGGCCGCCGGACAAGGAGTCCAGATTGCGGAGCTCCTGGTTGCGAACGGTCGAGTGGACCGAGGTGACCGCGTCAGGTCAGCTCCATGATCATAGCGAAGTTCGGCGGCACCTCAGTGGCCGATGCCGAGGCGATCGGACGAGTAGTAGAGATCGTCCGATCGCGCCTCGATAGTCGTCCTATTGTGGTGGTATCGGCGCTCAACCAGGTGACCGACGGACTGCTCGATCTGGCGCAGCAGTGCGGTACTGATAACGGGGCCGAGCTCGAGGACCCGCTGGCGGCGCTGGTGGAGCGACATCAAAAGGTGGGCAAGGCCCTCCCCGGATGCTCGGCGGCAGTAGACTGCATCACCGCCGATGCCGAGCAGCTGCGGAACCACCTCGCCGCCGCGAAGGATCGGAGACTCTCCCCGGCAGAAATCGACAGCGTAGCCGGCAAAGGTGAGCTCTGGAGTTCGCGCCTGGTGGCCGCCGCACTGGAAAGGGCCGGACTCCTCATTGCGTGGGTAGACATCCGCCCGATCATGGTCACGGATGCGCGCTTCGGCCGGGCCACTCCATATACCCAGGTACTGAACAAGAGAGCTCGAGACCAGCTGAAGCCGCTGGTGGAGGCGGGAACCGTGCCCATAACTCAGGGCTTCATCGGAGCAACCGCTACCGGCGAGCCGACCACTCTCGGTCGTGGCGGATCCGACTTCACGGCCGCGCTGCTCGGTGCCGCACTCGGGGTCGATCGCGTAGAAATCTGGACCGATGTGGATGGATTGATGACCGCGGACCCGCGGGTGGTACCGTCCGCCCGCACTCTGTCGGCTGCGAGCTACGACGAGGCAGCCGAGCTGGCAACTTTCGGAGCGAAGATCCTGCACCCTGCCACAGCCGTGCCGCTCGCCCGGGCTGGCATTCCCATCGTGGTGCTCAACTCCAGGCACCCCGAGCGTGGCGGGACTACCATCGGTCCTCGTACCGAGCTGGAGCGCATGGGCGACTCGCCCATCCGATCCATCTCGTGGAAACAGGGGATTACTGTCGTCAATATCCGGGCGCCCAGGATGCTGGGCACCTATGGCTTTCTCCGTGCGCTCTTCGAGGTTTTCGAGCGTCACGAGACTGTAGTGGACGTCCTTGCGAGTGGTGAGGTCAGCATCTCCATTACGATCGAGGACCGTTCGCGCCTCGACCCCATCGTCCAGGACCTGATGCAGCTCGGGGATATTTGGGTGGAGGAGAACAGGGCAATAGTCGCCGTGGTCGGCATCGGACTCCGGCATACCCCAGGACTTGCCGGCAGGGTTTTCAATGCAGTATGGCCCGCCAATGTCGAGATAATTTCCCAGGGCGCGTCCGCGATCAACATGACGTTCGTGGTGCGTGAAGAGGAAGGGCCCGACGTGGTGCGGCGGCTGCACCAGGAATTCTTCGGGTCATGCTGAAGGATCCGAGATGATAGTGGCAATCGTCGGGAATGGACGCATGGGGCATGCAGTCGCGGCACTGGCCCGGAATTCTGGTCACACGATCCACACCGTCGTGGAGTCCCGCGAGAATACCGGTGGCCAGGCGCTGACTCGCGAGCGGCTTGCCGGCGCCGAGGCAGTGATCGAGTTCACCCGGCCGGATGCTGCGGTCCGCAATCTCGAGAGACTAATCCAACTCGGCATCCCTACCGTGACCGGAACCACAGGATGGTATGAGGAGTTACCGAGAATTGCCGATCTGGTGCGGGCTCATGCCGGCGCGCTGCTGCACGCCGCCAACTTCTCGGTCGGTGTGCACCTGTTCCTCCGTACGGCGGGCGAGTTGGCGGGGAATTTCCGTGCGAGACCCGAGTTTGCCGAGTCGATAAGGGAGGAGCACCACGCCGCCAAGCGGGATGCCCCTTCAGGCACCGCGCTGCTGCTCCAACACCGGCTCGGCGCCGTGGACCCTGTACGATCATTTCCCATCACGTCCGTTCGTGAAGGGAGCCTGCCTGGCACTCACACCCTCTCCTACATTGCCCCACACGAGGCGATCACATTGAGCCATGTGGCGCGGGACCGGGAGGCCTTCGCCGCCGGAGCGCTCATGGCCGCCGAATGGCTGCGGGGAAAAACCGGTGTGTTTACCTTCGACGATCTGCTCTTCGGAGAGACCACATGAGGGTTCTCCAGGGTTGCGGAACCGCACTGGTCACGCCTTTTACCGATGCTGGCGACGTTGATCTTCCCGCACTACGTGCACTGGCTGATTGGCAGATCGCGGAGGGGATCGACTTCCTGGTTGCGTGCGGCTCGACCGGTGAAGCTCAGACTCTCGATGAGGGCGAGCGGGAGGGAGTGGTTGCCGCCGTAATAGAGGTAACCGCCGGTCGAGTTCCGGTAATGGCCGGCGCCACCAGCAACGATACCAGCCGTGCGGCGGAAGAGACCAGGCGAATGTGCCGTCTTGGAGTCGACTACATCCTCAGTGCCACACCCTACTACAACAAGCCCACCCAGGAAGGGCTCTACCGCCACTTCTCGGCCGTAGCAGAAGCTGCCACCAAGCCGGTGTGCCTCTACAACGTTCCCGGCAGGACGGCCGTCAACCTGGACCCCGCAGTGGCACTCAGGCTCGCGCGAAATGCCAACGTCATGGGCATCAAGGAGGCAAGCGGAGACCTCAAGCAGGTGATGGTTCTGCTGCGAGAGCGACCCGAAGATTTCACGGTGCTTTCCGGAGACGACTGGCTTGCACTACCGGTGATCGCCGCGGGCGGCGACGGCCTCATCTCAGTGGTTTCCAACGAGGTGCCGGCAGCGATGACCGCCCTCGTGCAGCTGTTGCTTTCCGGTGATCTCGAGAACGCGCGGAGCCTGCACTACCGGCTTCTGCCGCTCATGGATGCCAATTTCCTCGAAACCAACCCCACCCCGGTCAAGGCGGCGTTGCATCTGATGGGCCGAATTCAGAACGTGCTGCGGCTGCCGCTGGTGCCTGCTAGCGAGGCCACTCGGTCCTCCCTGCGCGCTGCCCTTAGGAGTGCCGGCGTCGCTGATGTCTGACACCGGAAGACGGGGCACCGGGAAGGCGGGGAAGCGGGCGGGCAGGAACGAGCCTGCAATGGCAGAGGAAAAGCTCAGGGAAGCGATCGAGCAGTACTCCCGCGGGGTCCCGCCAGGTCAGGAAGGGGCTGCACTCGAGGCGTTCCAGCTCTTGAAGACGGCGCTCAACGCCGGTGCCGTGCGGGCTGCCGAGCGGGGAGCAGATGGACGCTGGCGCGCCAACAGCTGGGTCAAGGCCGGTATTCTGCTCGGCTTTCGTATCGGGCGCATCGGTCCGGCAGCGACGGGCGGGCCATTCTCCTTTTATGACAAGGACACATATCCGCTGCGTGCCCTCGGTCCGGAGGAGGGAGTCCGCGTCGTTCCCGGAGGCTCAGCCATCCGTGACGGCTGCTACATAGGGACTGCAGTTGTTTGCATGCCTCCCATGTACATCAACGTCGGGGCGTACGTGGGAGAGGGTACAATGGTCGATTCCCACGCTCTGGTGGGCTCCTGCGCCCAGATCGGGCGTAGGGTGCACCTGTCGGCTGCAGCTCAGATCGGTGGGGTTCTGGAGCCCGCTGGAGCCCTTCCCGTGATTATCGAGGACGAGGTGCTGGTAGGTGGGAATTGCGGGGTTTACGAGGGCACGGTAGTGCGGGAACGCGCAGTGCTCGCACCAGGTACGATCCTGTCTGGAGGCACAGCCGTTTTCGACCTGGTACACGACCGGGTCTACCGGCGCGAGGGCGATCAGCCGCTCGAGATCCCGCCGGGCGCGGTAGTGGTGCCCGGAACCCGGCCGGTAAAGTCCGGACCCGGGAAAGCAGCTGGTATCGGACTGTACGCACCCGTGATCGTGAAGTACCGGGATGAGAAAACCGAGACGTCGATCAGACTCGAGGAATTGCTGAGATAGGAGGCTCCCCGCTCAGCGTTTGCCGCTCACCGCTTACACTTTCTGAGATGACCCACACCCACTATCTCTGGTTCGAGACCAAGCGCCGCCAGGAGATCATCGACATAACCGATGAGGTCTCCAGGCAAGTGGGCGTCAGCCGCGTCAAGGAAGGCATGGTGCTGGTTTCTGCCATGCACATCAGCGCCTCTGTCTTCGTAAATGATCACGAGTCGGGGCTATGGCAGGACATCCTCACGTGGCTGGAGGAGACCGTCGCCCCGTGGGATCCGAAGCGCTACCGGCACAATGAGACCGGAGAAGACAACGCCGCAGCCCACCTCCGAAGTCTCACCATCGGTCACGAGGTTATCGTCCCGATCACCTCCGGCAAACTGGATCTCGGGCCCTGGCAACGGGTGTTCTACGGAGAGTGGGACGGCCAGAGGAGGAAGCGGGTAGTGATAAAGGTGATAGGAGAGACATGAACAAGCGAAGCCAGGGCAGCCGGCTGCAGCTGCCCTGACTCCCTCATTCTATGAGATTCGCGGCCTACCTGCTCCGCCTCTGCCTCATTTCGGGAACTTCACCTGCTTGACCTGCTTTCTCTTCTGCTCCTTGCTGAAGCGGAAGAGAGCACTGTGAGTGCTGCCGTCGATCAGTGTAACGACCAGCCTCCGGCAAGTGCCGGCCCAGGCTGGGCTGGTCTTCCAGATATACGTGTACTTCGAGCCCGCAGTATGCATGCTGCTACTGGTCTCATCCGCAGTCTCCTCGACGCTCTTGGTCGAGGCTACCGAGCTACACGCCATGGCTACCGATGTCGGGAAGCCCGGCTGCAGCACACGTGAGCTGCTGGATCCCTCCACCGAGAATCTGACCGGAACGGCAGCGCCTGCCGCTACCAGGTTGACGTTCGGCCGATTGTGGACCGGCCGGAGAAAGCCCTTGAACTCGAGCTGGCTCGGCGGCACTTCCGCAGCCGTGACAGTGATGGTCACCGTCGCGATGGCGCGGGTATAATTCCCGCTGCTGGGAAAGAACTCCACCGATATCGGCCGGTCGCCGGCTGACAGCACAGTCCCTTCGGCCGGGAGATACACGAAAGTCCCGGAGAGGCCGACACCACCCACACCGAAGGCGGAGGCATTGAGCTGAACGGTTCCCAGCGGAGTGCCTTCGGCAATCGCCGCCGGCGAGGCCCATTGGATCGTAGGGCTGGCCGGGTGAATCGTGAGGGCTCCGGTGGCCTGGCTCGCCTCGTAATTGGGATTGTCCAGCGTGACAGTCACCTGATAAGTCCCGGCATTGACCGGCTCGTCGACTGGCGAGCCTGCCAGACTGTAAAGGACCGTCAACCCGCTCAGCCCAGTCGGGGTGGTCGTTACCGTCGCTTGCTTGACCGTGCCGTCATAGACATACTCGGTGCCGACCGTTATCGTCGCCGCTGCCTTGGCGATGGTAAACGAACGCACCACGTCTGCGGCAAAGGTCCAAACCTCGTTGCCCGCCTGCTGGGCAATTATAGTGCAGGTGCCCGCTGACGTAATGGAAACAATCGATCCATTGAGAGTACATGCTCCGCTGACCACAAAGGTCACCGGAAGTCCAGAGCTGGCCGACGCACTTATCGCGAAAGGCTCGTCTCCAAACGTCCTGTCGGCCAGAGGATCGAACGTAATCGTCTGCGCCTGAGTGGTTACCTCCTCACAGGCGTCTCCGATCCAGTTCTCGTTGGCGTCCAGCTGGTCCGGGTTCGGCAGCTCGCAATTGTCGATATCGTCGGATACCCCGTCGTTGTCATCATCCGGATCACAGGGGTCGCCCAGTCCGTCGCCGTCGGTGTCCAGCTGGGTCGGATTGAACTGGTTGATACAGTTGTCGGCTCCATCGACGGTGCCGTCGGCATCGCGGTCGAGGCTCCCGCCACCCTCGTTACCCTGCGACCCGGTAATCCAGCGGACAGCATTGATGTAGAGCTGCTGGATCTGCGGATCCTCCAGTGTCCTGCGATCAGCCTGGAGATCCGCATAGTTAGGGGCGAAACTGAAGTTGACGACTTTGCCCGCTGCCACCTGGCGTGCCAGTACTGCCGGCCCGCCACTCGGGGACCGCATCAGGACCACCGTCGCCAGATCCGTTGCTCCCTTCGGAGAGGCGTCATGGCCGTCGGCGCGGAACGTGAACGAGGCAGGAATCCCAACCAGCACGGGATGGTTCTCCTGTCCCGCCACGGTGGTGTAGGTGATGTCGCAAAGACCGCAGCTGTCCGATTCCAGAGCCCCGGCACCGAGCAAGACGAGCTCGGCCATGCCGGTCTGCTGGCCCGCCACTTCCTCATAGCCGTTCCACTGAGAGCCCACAAACCCACCCCCGTTATTCACGAAGGCGAGAAGTGCGCTCTGGGCGCTTGCGCCGAGGGGCAGGTTGTAGGTGAACCCGTTCAAGTGAATCACCGCGTCGTAGCCGTCGAGCGACGGATTCGACGTGGACCAGTTGTATTCGGGGGCGCGAAGCAGGCCCACGTGGAATCCGGCGTTGACGATGCCATTAGCCAACGCGGTGGTCGTCGGGCCGTCTACGTCGGAGAGTATCAGCACCTTCGGTCCCTCTATGGACGCCAGGTTCGAGGCGGCCATCCTCGGTGACGTACTCGACACCGCCATTTGCATGGCCCCCGTCGCGGCCGGGGCCGTCTGGCCGTGCTTGCTTGCCAGATATGGGTGCGAACGCGTGACCGTTGTAGCCGGACTCGCCCCAGAGCTCTGGGGCGCCGTCGGCTGCTCGGTACACGCCAGTGGGCCCAGCAGGATGACAGCTAGAAACGGCAGGAGGCGCCGAGCCCGAATGCGGTGCGGGTGCACAGTGGGGAAGCGTGGGCCGGTCATGTTACCTCCAGTGCCGCGAAGGTGGAACTACGGTTAAATGCCCTCTCGTTGAGCGTGAACTGGTTCAGACTCCGTGGACCTGTACGAACCTGTTGGACACAGTTTCCCTTGGACCTGTAAAAACCTGGTGTTGGTACCGCTTACCGTGCTGCGCGTTTAACGACCTTCTTTGCCGTTGCTTGTTTTCCGGCTGCCGCCGGCTTCTTCGCCGCCGGGGCGGGCTCGGGAGCCCTCAGGACGAAAGTGGCTCGTGCCTCGGTTCCCTTCACCACCGCCACGAGCGACCGTTGACCGGTCTTCGGGCCCGGCGTCCAGCGTGTGTGCGCCCGGCCGCGAGCATCGGTCATCACCCGTGCCGGGTTGACGGTGCCGGACCGGGTGCTGAACACCACCGGTTTATCGGCCACCGGGTTGCCGTAGGCGTCGGTCAGATCGGCGTCCAGCGACTGAACCGCCCGTCCGGCAGTGCCCGGCTTGGGCTCCACGAAAGCCAGGTTGGCCGGAGCGGCAGGCCGGGCCCGGGCGGAGATCTCCACCGGCCGTTCCACTCCGTCCACGCGGGCCGTCATTCGATGGAGCCCGGCGGTGCGGCCGAGCGTCCAGGAGACCAGTACCCGCCCAATGGAGTCGGTCGTCAGGATGCTGTCGTCAACACTTCCGTGCGCCGGTGCGAGCGCAATCGAAACGCCCGGCACCGGGTTACGGGCCTGGTCGACCACCCGGAGCTCTACCAGAGGTTTCAGCACCCTACTTACCACGCCTTCCCGCTTGGCG